>Ga0194126_10005519_pt1 | contig 18559 bp, 14 predicted proteins | sample TA2KigC150mmetaG_FD_148641 | JGI IMG/M metagenome (GOLD analysis project Ga0194126, IMG submission 148641) | Freshwater microbial communities from Lake Tanganyika, Tanzania - TA2015035 Kigoma Deep Cast 150m | ecosystem: Environmental > Aquatic > Freshwater > Lake | place: Tanzania: Lake... | reverse complement strand
CGATCCACCGGTTGCGCCTCCACCTTCTGACCCCGCGCGGACGGAATCAGGTGAAGAGGCAGAATTAGCAGTTTACTTGCCATTCGCATTCACTGGAACGCTCATCCTTCGACTCGCGCCCCTCTCCCGCAGGCGGGCATCGGCCGGAATCAACTCGCCGTGCCGCACCAGCAACAAATCCCCCACCGCCACCCGCGCCAAGGGAACCACCGCCTCGCCCTCCGGCTCGCGTCGGCGCACGGCTAACGGAAAGAACGAGCGGTAATCGCGATCGAACACCCAACGGTCATAAGTCCGTTGTTGAAAGAGCCGACCGCACAGCAGGAAAAACACCAGGCCTGTGAGAGAATCCAGATAGCCTTCGCCGCGGCCCGAGAAGACTTCCCACGCACTCTGTCCAAACAAGGCGGCTAGCCCGAGCGCGATGGGCAAGTCGATCGTGACCATCCGCTGCCGCCAACCCAGCCACGCCGAGCGCCAATAGTCCCGGGCGCTGTACACCAACACGGGGAGCGCCAGCACCAGGGACGCCCAACCCAGCGCCGGTTTCAACCCGGGCCCCGTCGCTGCGTCCAGGCCCAGATAGCCCGGCATACTGAAGAGCATCGTGTTGCCAAAGGCGAATCCGGCAACGCCCAACTGAACCCAGAGCGTGCGACGACCGCGGTACCGCCCTTCCACCCCTTGCCCCACCGCCAAATGTAACGACGGTTCGTAACCGATCGCGGCGAGCAAACCCGCCACGTCGCTCAGCCGCACTTGGTCGGGCCGGAACGTCACGCTCACCTCTCGCCGGGGGAGGTTCACCACGGAACGCCCGATCCCCGGCCGCAGCCGGAACAGGTTCTCGAGCAGCCAGACACACGCAATACAGTGAATGGCCGGAACGCTTAAGGTCACCCGCGCCGAACCCGCGTCTTCGAACTCGATCAACTGCGTCCGCACTTCCGGTTCGTCCAGGTAGCAAAACCGGTTGGCCGGCCCCGCCTCAGACGGGCTGGCCATCCGCGGACCAGGGCGCTCCGCCAACTCGTAAAACCTGCCTAGGCCCGCCTCCTGCAGGATCTGGTAGACCGTGCGGCAACCCGCGCAGCAAAAGACCAGCGCCCCCGCTTCCTGCAGATCCGCGCCGCACGACGCCCCGCAATGTGCGCAGACATCGCCCCGGCGCTCCGCGGGCCCGGTGTCCGCCCAGGGTGCCCCGGTCGGCTCCCGCGCGCCCTCCGGCGTCAGGCCGGATGGCGGTTCGCGTTGGATTAGCAGGGTGGCTGTGGCCATGCGTTGCCGACCGTGACCTCGACGGTCGACCTTCTGAGCGTAGGCGAAGCGACCCTCCTTGGCTCCTACAAAATGCGCGCGGGGCCAATGGACTCGAATGCTTAGAGGACTCGAACGACTGGGAGTGGCGGGAGAATCTGTTCGTCAGCCGCCCGGCATCCCGTCCATCCAGGTGGGCCAACGCGGGCGTGGAGCGTGGACGTTGAATTCGCGATGCCAGCGCAGACCCCAGAGACTGGTCATGCCCGGCGGGATGTCATAGGCCCAGTTGTTGATGGCGTAGCTGCCCCGGTAGACCTCGGGCACAGTCGTGTGTTCGTTCACCACATCCCAGGCCGCCAGAGCGCCGCGGGCCCCTTCGCTCAAGGAGCGGGTGGCGCGTGGACAAACGCGGATCTGCTCGCCACCCCCCTGGTAATAGCGCCGCAGCGGCTCGACCCAGACACCGCGATCCGGAAACATGAACCGGTCGTTGTGGTCCATGGTGTACATCTGGAAGTACATGGCCCACTGCTTGAGGTTCGAGAGGCAATGGACCTCTTTGGCCTCGAGTTTGGCCCGCGACAACGCCGGAAGCAGCATCCCCGCCCGCGGTGCCGCTCCATCCGACCAGGCTAGGGTACTCGATGCGCCCGCGGAGATGGCCGCCGGCTGCGCAGCGCCGCGCCCGCTGCGATGTAGACCTCTCCAACACCGCCCGCGCCGACGCCCACCTCGATCCCCGAGCTGCCCCCGTGCGCCCCGCTCAGCGTGCCTCCCAGCACCCGCAACGTCCCGGCCGTTCCCTGGCCCACGATAATTCGGCCGGGATTGTCGGTGTTGGCAGTGCCGATATCCCCGGTGATCTCGCAGATACCATTGATGATGGCGGTCGCGTTGTCCGGAGGAATGCCGGTGTCCCAGTTGGCCGCGGATTTCCAATTGCCTTCGCCGGTGAAGGTTTGTGCCAGCAGCGGCAGCGCGCTCAACGCGGTGACTGGAGCCGTTAGCGGCTGAGTCGTGAACTGGCGCGGCTTTGGGCTCGGCGCGGGTGCTGATGTGGCTATGGAGGCGCAGACACTCAGGCCGCCACTCAGGCCGCCACCGCCACCGCTTCGCGATCTTCGATCATGCGCCGGAGTTTCTCGAGGGCGAGGTTCTGGAGCTGGCGAATGCGCTCGCGCGTGACGCCAAAGCTCTCGCCGATCTCCTCGAGCGTCCGTTCGCCGCCCCCGTCCAACCCGAACCGGTGTTGGAGGATGGCGCGTTCGCGCGGATTGAGCTTGGCCACCAAGTCGCCGAGCATGCCCAGAAGCGTCTTTTCCTCGAGTTGCTCGTAGGGCGTGCGCGCGTTGTCGTCGCCCACCACTTCGGAGAGCGAGCTGCTGTCTTCGTCCCCAAGCGGCGCGTCGAGCGACGCCGGGCGAATCGCCGCGGCGCGCATTTCATTGAAGCGCTGCGCCCGCATGCCCATGGCCTCGGCGAGCTCCTCCGGTAACGGCTCCCGGCCCAGTGCTTCCCGCATGGCCACCGCCAACCGCGAGGCCTTGCTCAGCTTATCCACCGCGTGAATGGGGAGGCGGATCGTCTTGGATTGATTGGCAAGTGCTCGACGAATGGACTGCTTGATCCACCACGAGGCGTAGGTCGAAACCTTGCCTCCCTTGGCGGGGTCAAAGCGCTCGACGGCCTTCATGAGCCCCATATTGCCTTCGTTGATCAAGTCCAGCAGGTGCAAACCGAGGCCCTCGTACTCACGAGCGATCTTGACGACCAAGCGTAAGTTGGCGCGAATCATGTGCTCCCGCGCCTGCTCGTCTCCGCGCTTGATCCGGGCTGCCAGCGCGTTCTCCTCAGCCACGGTCAGCAAGGCAACCTCGCCCACTTCCCGCATATAAAGTTGCAGCGCGAAATCGCCGTCATAACTGATATGGTCGCGCTCGACGGGGGCTTCTTTGGCCGTCGGGGTCGGGGCACCGGAGCCGTTGCGGCGGGTCGCAGCCACGCGGGTCGGCGGAGGTGCCACCGCACGGGCAGGCGTTCGCTTCCGAGGCACTCGCGCTCGTTTTTTGGCGTTGGCAGGCACTTTGATCTTCATTTTGGAATTAGCAGACTACAAAAACACTATGAGTGTTCAAAGACGTGTTCACATTCTGTTGATATTTCAGATTTTGTCAACAGATTGTTTATGATTTCTTAAAGTGGAATACACGGGGGATCGACCTGGCGTTAGCGGTTGGTTCGTAAGGATTTGCGCCCTTGAATGAAGCTTGGTTTGCGCCGGTCCAGCTTCGTGGCTATTCTTTGAAATAATTTTAGATATGTCAGGACCCAATCAATCGATCCGCGTGGTGTCGCGCCGGACCGGCATCAGCCCGCATCTGATCCGGATCTGGGAAAAGCGCTACGGGGCGGTGCATCCGATGCGGACGGAGACCAACCGGCGCCTCTACTCGGAAGACGAGGTCGAGCGGTTGGGTTTGCTGCGATTGGCAACCGAGGCGGGGCACAGCATTGGGCACGTGGCCCGGCTGACGGTGGAAGAGTTGCGCAAGTTGGTCGATCTGTCGCACGCTGCGGGACGCGGTGGAACGGGAAACGGCAAGCTGGCCAATGCGGCAGAGGCGATGCGGTTGCCGCGGTTACTCGAAGCGGCCCTAGCGGCCATCCGGGCTTTGGACGCGCAGGAGCTCGAGGAGGTGCTGCGGCGGGCGAGCATCGCTTGGGGCACCCAGGGCCTGCTGCAGAAGTTGTTGGGGCCGCTCGCCGAGCGATTGGGTGCCGAGTGGCAGGCGGGAGAGATCACGGCGGCCCAAGAGCATTTTGCCAGCGCCACCATTCGGACCTTTGTGGGGCGGATGGCGCGGCCGTTTGCCGTGGCGGATGGGGCTCCGACGCTGGTGGTGGCGACGCCGTCGGGACAACTGCACGAACTGGGGGCGATCATGGCGGCCGCAGCCGCGGCGGCGCAAGGCTGGCGGGTGGTTTACCTGGGTGCAGGTTTACCTCCGGCAGAGATTAGCGGCGCAGCGCGGCAACCGGGCGTCCGCGCGGTGGCCCTGAGCCTGGTGTATCCGACCGACGACCCGCGGCTGCCCAGCGAGTTGGCGGAGCTACGGCGGGGGTTGACCCCCGAGATTGAGATCTTGGTCGGGGGCCGAGCGGCCGAGGCATACCGGGCGTCGATCGCGGGGATTGGGGCCACGCTGGTGCGCACCTGGCCGGAGTTGAGCGGACGGCTCGACGCCTTGCGATGGTCGCCGACTGCTTCCATGGGCCCGGGAGGAAGCCAGACCCATGCGGTTTAGGCTTCCGCCGGCGCGACAGGAGGCAAGGAGACCTTGCGGACGGCCTACTTGCCCTTCGGTTCCAGGTCGGACTTGAGCTCGTCGGGGGCAAGGCTAACGCCGTTTGGGATCGAGGTTCTGCTGGAGATCTTCGGGCGTCACGGCGGACACGACCCCTTCGACCGGCACCTCCGCGCGCGCCATCCACACGATGGCGTTGAGCACCACTTTCCGGAAATCGTCGTGGCCCCAGTTCTTGTGGAAGTGGCCGCCGGTGAACCCGAAGCCGCGCCCACCGTCCGGCCGCTCGAAGCACCACATCACGTGTTGGGGTTGCTGGTCTTCGAGGACGGCTTTGCGCACGGCCGGGTTGCCGCTGTGGGGACCGTCGCGCCGGGTGAGGGTGCTGGCTGGGGGCATGGCGGTCAGGATGGGAGCCACCCCTTGGAGATTTTCCTGGAAACGCATGTGGTAGTACCATTCATCCTGCATGCCGAAGGGTTTGACCCCGCGGGTGACGGGATGGACAGGCAGTTCCTTGAACTCTGCGAACCAGTGCGGGTTGACGGACCAATGGGTCTCGAAGTAGCCCCCGATCCACTCGAGGAACTCCGAGCCGCCGCGGTCCTTGGGCACTTCCACCGCGTAGTGCAGGCAACCGACGCCCGCGCCTTGTTTGACCTTCTCGCCGATGATCTTGAGGTGGTCGCTCTGGATAAAGGGATGGCCGCCGCCGCCGTCGCAGTAGATCAGGATGGCATCCGCGTTGTCGTAGGCCGTGGGGTCTTTGGGCCAGCCGTTGAGGTAGAAGGTGGGGAGCACCCCCGGGTGGTCCTGCAAGCATTTATCGAGGAGTTGAATGCCGGCGTTATGCTCGTGTTCACCGGGGCCATGGCTCGGCGTACCCGCGGTCAGGACAACCTTCTTGCGGTCGCCCAGTTTGAGACGCTTGAGCCGGATGTCTTTAAACTGCACGGTCATGGGCGGACCGGCGTGGAGTTGGAGGGCGAGCACTCCTTGTCGGATCTGCTTCTTGGGGTCGTTGTCGGTCACCTCGACCGCCACCAGGCCGTTGATCTGGTGCACCAGGTGGGCGCCCTGGGCGACGATGGTGTAGTCGTTCCAGTCCTCCTTCTTGATGGCCGCCTGGATGGCTTTGGAATCGCCAACCGTCCCAACGACCTGCTTCTTGCCGTCGGGGCCCCACACGACCTTCTGGCCGCGCTCGGCCATGATCCCACGCGTCATCCGCTCCTCATACAAGATCCCGGAGTAGCGTTCCCCGGCTTCGAAGTCGGCTTGGTATCCCCCGGCAACCCAGTCCCCGAAGTCCTTGCTGCGATACTGGATGCCAGAGTTGCCGCCCACGATCTTGAACCGCAGGCGCAACTCGAAGTCGTCGAGCAACCCTTGGCGCCAAAAGATGAAGGTGTTGCCTTTGGTGGGGTTGTCGGGGGTCGTCCGACCCGTGATGGCCCCGTCTTGGACCGACCAGAATTTCGGGTTACCATCCCAACCGGTCAGGTCTTGGCCATTGAAGATGGGTTTAAAGTCGGGCTCGGCGGCGGCCTGCAGGCCGACGACGGCGGCGCTGAGCGCCAACACGCCGGTGAGCAGCGAGGGTGTCATTGTCTGGTGGGTAGAGTTCATAGGGCCTGGCAAAAGAGATTTCGGGTTCATCCTAAGGTCTTCTTGAGGAACTTGAGACCTTTAGTGGCGATTTCCTCGCGGCTGGGCTCGATCTTACGCCAAATGGCGGCTGCCTTGGCGATGATCTTGACGTCTTTAGTGAACGACTCGATGACCACGTCACCTTGGTATTTTACCTTCTTCAGCGCCTCGGCGATGTGGTCCCAGTTGATGTGGTCGTTGCCCGGCGTACCGCGGTCGCTGCCGCAGGCGTGGATGTGCCCGAGCAGTTTCCCGACCTTCTTGATGGCAGCTCCCTGACATTTCTCCTCGATGTTCATGTGGAAGGTATCGAGGTGAACCTTGAGGGCGGGGCTGCCGACGTCCTTGACCAGCTTGAGGGCTTGGTCGGCGGTGTTGATGAAGTCGGTCTCGAACCGGTTGAGCGGCTCGACACAGATCTGCCTGCCCCGCGCGGCCGCATAGGCGCAGATCGGCTTGAGATTCCCCACCACCGTCGCCCATTGCTGCTTGTAATCGCCCGGTTCCACCGCATCCGCTCTGCCGACCGCCGAGTACACTGGTCCAATGAACGAGGGGCAGTCGAGCACCACCATCTGGTCCAGGCACTTCATGATGTAGGCCGCGGCGTTCTGCTGCGCTTCCGGGGTGCCGCGCAGATCGCGGTCCGGCCCGAAACAGCCGCAGACCGAACCGCAGACCAGGCCCGCCTTGTCCAGGGCAAACTTAATCTGTGCGGGGTCGAGGTTCGCCGGGTCGTCGATCGCAATCTCGACGGTGTCGAAGCCCCATCCTTTGAAGGTCTTGAACCACCGGGTGCTCTGGTTGGTGAACGGAAAGGTAAAGAGGAAGGTGTTGATGCCAAATCTCATATGCTGTCAGGTTTCAGTGCAGGCTAGGCCAACCGCTACCGCTGTCAAAAGATTTTAGCGACGCCGCCCGATCAACTCGTAGAAGTTGCCATCCGGGTCCTTCACCGTCACCAGGAACGTGCCTCCGCCCAGATCGACTGGGCTCTCCCCCAGCAACGGCACCCGCGCTTGTTCGAGCCGGGCCAGCGCCCGATCGATATCCTCAACGAACAGGGTCAAATAGCGGAAGCCCAGCGCCGAATGGATGGAGCGCTGGTCCGGTTGCTGGCCGGGCGCTTGGGGGAACGAGAGCAGCTTGAGGTGGGTGGCGCCATCGCCCTCCCCGAGCGCGAACACGCGCACCTCGACCGCGTGCCCGTCGATCAGGCCTACCTTGCGCCCCAATTCCCGTGTGACAGCGAAGCTGCCGACTTCTTTGAAACCGATGGCGTTGGTCAGAAACGCAGCCGCGCGTTCGGCATCCTTGACCACCAGGCCAATATCGATCGTGGGTTTGGTAAACTCGGCCGGTGCCTCCTCGCCGTGAATGGACGAGGTGAGCCCGAAACTGGCGACACTTGCCGCCAGCGTGATGATCTTGAAGGTCGTGCGAAACGAACTAGTCACTTTCATGGTGCCGGGAGCGTAGCGCACGGCCCGCGCAAGGGAACTCAGAAATTCGCCGCGGCACCGCCACGGCAGGGCTCCTCGCCCGCCGTTGGCGCGGGCGACGGGCGACAGACCGGACGGCGGTTCTCCCCGGCGCTCACCTCCAAGTGACCGTAGCCATCTGTGTCAACTACTATTATCCTGTGAGACTAAGCTTAAGCCCGTCTTCCCGGTCAGCAGGCTGGCCATCCCAGCCCTGAGTACGTCAGAATGCAGCCGGACGCGATGCTCCTATGCTCCTATGAAAGTGAAAGCGGTACCGAGATTCCTAATCGGCTGGCTTTGCCTGACCTACGCCAGCGTGGGCGACAGTGGCCTGCGCGTGGTTCGGTCTCAGTCACCCAGCGCCAACCTCCTGCAGAACGGCGACTTCGAGCGGGGCCCGTCGAACCAACCGATCCACTGGCATCCGGCTCCCGAGGGCTGCCAGGCCGTTGACGGCGAGGGGCGAAGCGGTTCACGGGCACTGGTCGCCAGCCACTCGACCGGCCAGGGTTGGGTGGGCGCCAGCCAAACCGTCACGCTCAACCGGACGAATCCCGCGCCACTGGTGGTGCGCGGATCGAGCCGGGCGGCAGACGTAACTGGCGCACCCGACAGCGGCTACTCGTTGTATGTGGACATCCTCTACCAGGACGGCACACCGCTCTGGGGGCGCACGGCCAACTTCCGTTGCGGCACGCATGACTGGGAGTCGCGCGAGCTGATCATCCTGCCCGAGAAACCGGTCAAGACCGTGACGGTCCATTGCCTGTTCCGCGGCCATGCCGGCACCGTGTGGTTCGATGACGTGCAACTCGAGGAGGTTACGGCTCCGGAGGGCGCGGTGCTCTTCCAGGGTGTCCCGGTGCACCCGCAGCCAACGGCCGGTCGCGCGTTGCGCGGACGCACCAAACGCCTGACCACGCAAGACGGGCTTGCCCTGGCCATCCGCGACCAGCGGGTGACGTCCTGGAGCGTTGCTGGAGAAGACCTCGCCGGTGCCGCGCTCACGGGTTTCCTAGCCCGCGACGCCGCTGCGAACTCGGACTTCCATGGGTTCGACCAGGGTCGGTGCCATCCCCTAGGTCTGCAGCTCGAAACCGACTTTTTGGCCCGATCCAATCATGTCGCGGTCGAGGGCCGGCTGACCGACACAACCGGCCGTGACCGCGCGGTGACGTTAGTGTTTGCCCTGCCCCTCGAGGCAGCCGGTTGGCATTGGGGGGATGATATCCGGCGCAGTCGGGTCATTGGAGACTCTGGGGAATTTGCGAACCTGGTCACGGTCGCCGGCGGCGCCACGGGCACGCTATCGCTTTATCCGTTGGCGGCGGTGTGGAACCAGCGGGTCGGCTTGGCGCTGGCGCTGGATATGGGACAACCCGCCCAGTACCGGCTGACGTACCACGCCGGCACGCGGCAGTTGTTCATCGCCTACGATTTTGGGCTGGTGCCCGACACGGCGCGTTTCCCGAGCGCGGCGGCGTTTCGGTTTGTGCTCTATCGTTTTACGCCGGCTTGGGGTTTCCGGTCCGCGTTTCAGAAGCTGACCGAGATTTTCCCGGAGTACTTCGTCGTGCGCTCGCCAGACCAAGGGTTGTGGATGCCCTTCACCGATGTGAGCACAGTCGAGAACTGGCGCGATTTCGGTTTCAAGTATCACGAGGGGAACAACAATGTGACCTGGGACGACGACCACGAGGTGCTGAGCTTTCGCTACACTGAGCCAATGACCTGGTGGATGCCCATGCAGCCAGAGGGGGCGCGGACACCAGCCGAGGCAGTGCGCGTACGCGACGAATGGGCGCAGAGCACCAACGAGCGGCACCGCCAGATGGCCCAGGTGAGCCAGGCGGCGGCCATGTTCGACGAGACCGGCCAGCCGGCCTTGCTCTTTCGCAACGAACCCTGGTGCAACGGTGCGGTTTGGAGTCTAAACCCCAATCCCCACCTCGGCGCTCTGCCCTCGACAAAGGCGAAGGTAGTTCCCCTCAACGCCGCAACGGTGCACTGGCACGGTGCGCTCAAGGCTCGCCTCTATGGCCCGGGGGCGCGCGGGGTGCTCGACGGGGAATACCTGGATTCGCTCGAGGGCTACGTGACCGCCGAACTCAATTTCCGCCGAGAGCATTTCCGCTACAGCACCGTACCCTTGACGTTCCGTCGCGAGACGCAGCAACCCTCGTTGTTCAAGGGCCTGGCTGTGTTCGAGTTCACGCGCTGGATCAGCGACGAGATCCACGCACTGGGTCGGCTCACCTTTGCCAACGGGGTGCCGTACCGGTTTAGTTTCCTCTGCCCCTGGCTGGACGTTCTCGGCACGGAAACGGACTGGCTGCGCGGTGGCCGGTACCAACCGCCCAGCGATGCCACCATGAGTTTGTGGCGGACGATGGCAGGTCGGAAGCCCTACCTGCTGTTGCAGAACACCGACTACGACGCCTTCACCCCGGAGTTGGTCGAGCGGTATTTTCAGCGGGCGCTCTTCTACGGCATGTGGCCGAGCATGTTCAGCCATAACGCCGCCGAGAATCCTTACTGGCAAAACCCCAAGTGGTACAACCGCGACCGCGCCCTATTTCGCCAGTACATCCCCGTGATCAAGCGGGTCGCCCAGGCCGGCTGGCAGCCCGTCACCGGCGCCCTATGCGACGATCCAGAGCTGTGGGTCGAGCGCTTCGGTCCCGATGTGGCGGGCACGGCCTACTTCACGCTGTTCAACGACACCGCGCGCACACGCGCGGCCACACTAAACGTCACGGACCTGCCGCGCGTAGGCGAACGCTTGACAGCCTACGAGCTGCTGACGCACCAAGCCCTCGAACCGGCGGACACGGGTTGGTCCGTCACCGTACCCCCACAGCAGGTCCGTGTCGTTCAAGTCCTCGGGCTCTGAGCCGCCGAACGAAAAGTGGTCGGCCCGTTCATGGAAAGCTCACCTTCTGGACGTGGCGCCCAATGCGCAACCGGTCTTGGCCTTCGGCCAGGACTTGGCCATTGACGACCACGTTTTCGAAGCTCACTTCGCGCACGTCGTGGTCCGGATCGGCACCCTCGATTTGCACCAGGTACGCGCCAGGCGCTCCGTCGACGGTCACGTTCTTGAACCGGATGTTGCGAATGAAGCCGGGCACCTTTTTGCGCATGTACTGGTTGACGACCGGCTTGAGCCGGATGAACTCCCGTTGCCCTTCGCCGTGCAACCGCACATCCTCGATCGTGACCTCATCGAGCCGCATGTCTTCGCCCGGCTCGAACAGGAAGGGCGTCATGGTGAAATGGATGATGTCGAGGTTGCGCAGGGTGATCTGGCGCATGTAGGCCGCGCGGCTCTCGTGGCCCAGCAGGAAGATGCGCGCCCGGTCGCACCACAACACCGAATTCTCGACGGTGATCCGTTCGACGTTGCTCTCCGCCCCGCTGAAATCCAAGCCCTTCAGCGCCACGCAGTCGTCGTCGCTCCGAATGAAGCAATCGGTAATGAGCAGGTCTTGCGAGTTGCACGGGTTGATGCCGTCGTCGTTCTGCACCCGCGAGCCACACAACTTGATCCCGCGCACGGTCACGTTCCGGCTGTGCCGCGGCACGACCGTCCAATGCGATGCCCCGCGGATCGTGATGCCCTCGACCACGACGTTCGTCCCGCGAATCGAGATCACGTGCGGCGTGGGCCCTTGGCGCCATTCCCAGTCCGAGCCGTCCAGGATACCGCGCCCGGCGATGCGGATGTTCTCGCCTTGGGCCAGAACGCCGCCTTTGACCACCGCGCCGCCCGCCAGGTAGAGGGTTTGGCGGTTGGTCAGCACGATGCGGTCGGCCTGGTGGATGCCCGGGCCGAAATAGACGACGCCCGGCGCATCCGCCCGAGGTCGATCCTCCTCGAGCGGATTGGCAAACAGCAGCAACGGCCCTTTCCGACCTTCCGGTTCGAGACTGAACTTGCGCGGCCCCCCCAACGACAGGACCAGGGCGTGGTCGCTCTCGTGCGTGATGGCCAACACGGCCGAGGCGGGACGCACGACCGCCTGGCGCAAGGAACGCTTCGCCGTCACGCGCACCTGAACAGGGCCGGCCACGTCGAAGTTGGCGAATGCATACGGCCCGCCGTAGTCCCATTGTTTGCCGGCAAAGGGCGGGTCCAACACGCGGGCGGTGTACACGTCAACCTTCTGGCCCTCGGCCCATACTTCGTACTCGGGAGACAACGGTTCGCCGGCCGGCGCGGGGTACGTGATCACGCGCGCGGCCACGGTTTCGCGCTCCAGCAACCGCACGTTGCGGAAGTGGATTTCGTCACCTTCGGCCGTCAGGCAGATGCGACCGGCGACGAGGTCGCACCCAGTCGCGCGGTTGACCTCCTGGCCGTTGACCCGCAAGACCACCGTCGAGCCCGAGGCGGCGATTTCGTATTGGTTCCATGCCCCGGCGGGTTTTTCGACATCGGCAGCCCGTTTCACGTGGGTCAAGGGGCCGAACTGGGAATGCTCGACCGTGCGCTTTCGGTCGGGCGGACCGTCCAGGCCATAACCGACTAACCCCCAGAAATCACCCGCCTGGCCGGCATTGAGCTGAGCCTCGAGGCTCCGCGGCCAAACTCGGTCCGGACCGCTGATCCGCATCAATACGCCGGCGTTGCCTGGTTTCTTGTCCGCAGGCCACCGCCACTCGAAGCGGAGCGTGAAGTCCGTGAAGTTGTGATCCAGGTAGAGATAGCCTCGGGGTGTGCCGCGGCAGACCAGAACCCCGTCCCGAAGTTGCCACACCTCCGCAAGCTGGACCTGCGGATCCTCCGCGAAGTGTTTCCAGGCGTAGGGTTGGCTCGAGTCGAGTGGGCGGGCGAGCAAGTCAGCCCAGGTTTCGGCAGTCTGGGCGGGGCGGCACGAGATCAAAGCAAGGCCGGCAAGGAGGCAGACCGACCCCGAGGGCTTCACGCAAGGTTTCATGTGTGACTCCAGGTTAACGGGCTGGGCGCAAGGAAAGCAACGCCGAGATGGGGACGCCGCAACTTCTCGCCGCGCGTAGAAGGAGATCCCTAAGCACCTGTCGAGCAGGTAAATCACGGCGAGTCCGAGCGCATGGCCGCCCGGGAGGCGGCATGGGTTGATCGAGGGAAACGATGAACATCCAGACTTGCCGTCCCTGGGGTTGGTGGTGTATGAGACTTGCGGTCCTGCGGTACGCCCACTCGCTCAGGCCCACCTGGATCCGGCGCCGCCGCGGCGTCGGTAAGCGGCAAGGGCGAGAATAGAATGGGTGGAAGATCGCAAGGCATGGTAGCCGGCGTGGCGGAATCGGCAGACGCGCTAGACTCAAAATCTGGTACCCGTGAGGGTGTAGGGGTTCAAGTCCCTTCGCCGGCACCAATGGCATGCTGCAGCCCACCAGGGTCCCCCAGCGTTTGTCCTGGCCCCCGGGTGGGTGGCCTCCCAGGCAAACGACCGCCCCGGCCCTTGTCATATCCCTGCTGGCTTTGGGACCGGGGCTCCACGCGCACCATCGTCCGGCTCGCCATTCGGTCCAGCGGAGTCTAACTTCCCGTGCGTATGCGACTGCGTTTGTGTTTACGCTCGGTTGTGGCTCTGGCGATAGGTTCGGTCCCCTGTTGGCTCGAGGTGTGGACGTTACCTGTGCACGCCGCTGACCGGAGCGCTGGATTGGACGGGGCGGAGGGAGCGACGTTGACCCCATCGCCCGAGCCGGGTTGGCCGCAATGGCGCGGCCCGCGGCGTGATGCCATTTGCGACGAGACGGGTCTGCTCGACCGGTGGCCGGCAGCAGGACCGCAACGGTTATGGCAGGCGTCCGGATTGGGCCGCGGTTACTCGGCGCCGATCGTTGTCGGGGGCCGGATCTACCTCACGGGCGACCTCGGTGAAGCCCTGCAGATCTTCGCGCTGAACCCTGCGGGCGTGCGTCTGTGGCAAACAACGAACGGACGCGCCTGGAAGAACCCCTACCCCGGCGCGCGTTCGAGTTGCACCTACAGTCAAGGGCGCTTGTACCATGCGAACGCGCACGGGCGAGTGGTCTGCCTCGAGGCTGCCAGCGGAGCGGAGCTCTGGAGCGTGAATGTCCTCGAGCGGTTTGGCGGGGAGAATATCACATGGGGCCTGAGCGAGAATCTGCTCATTGACGGGCCGCGGGTCCTGGTCACGCCGGGAGGAACCCGCGCGCTGATGGCCGCACTGGACAAAGAGACGGGCGCAACCGTTTGGGCGAGCGAACCGCTCCTACTGGGTCCCACCGCCGATCCTCTCCACGAGCGCGTGGCCGATCCGCGCGGCAAGGCCGATAACGCCAGCTACACGTCCCCGATCCTGTTCAGGCTCGGGGGGCGGCGGCACTTGGTGAGTTGCTCGTTGCGGCACGCCTTCGGTGTCGATGCCGACACCGGCAAGCTCCTATGGACCCGCCCGCTACCGACGCGTCATTCGGTGATCGCTGCCACGCCGGTCTTGGTGGGCGACTCCGTTTTCGTGACGGCGCCGGACACGGATGGAGGCAAACTGTTCCGGCTCATTCAGGAAGGGACGGATCTACGGGTCGAGACGCGCTGGGTAACGGACTTGGACACCTGTCACGGCGGGTTGGTGCGAGTCGGACAAACGCTGTACGGATCGTTCTATCGTCGCTCCAAAGGCTGGGTGGGCCTCGACACTCGGACGGGGCACATCCGGCACCAACTCAAAGACCTGGCCATGGGGTCCGTCTTGTACGCCGACGGCCGGCTCTACGGTCTGAGTCAGGAGGGCGAGATGGCGTTGCTCGAGCCCAAGGAAGACGGCCTCGACTACGCCGGTCGATTCCGACTGGTGGCCGAACACAAGAATGATGTCTGGACCCATCCGGTCATTGTGGCGGGCCGACTTTACCTCCGCTACCACGAGAACCTGTTCTGCTACGACGTGCGCCGGCCATGACCGACCACGAACAACTCTTCGGCAGTCTGGAGCGGCTCTACCGCCCCGGAGCGCTATCCCGGCTGCATCGCTGCGAGCCTGGTGGTCGAGCGGGTTCTCTCCGGCCTAACCTTCGAGCGGAGGTGACGGCGATCCGCACCTGGATCGCCGTCACGAAGGCATCGTATCGCCCTGGTATCGCCCGCGAGTCGCGGGGACTGACGGGAGCTTAGAGGCCCTTGTCGATCATGAACTTGAGCAGTTCGGACACGCGGCAGCTATAGCCCCACTCGTTGTCGTACCAGCTCACCAGCTTGAAGAAGCGCTTGTTGAGTTCGATGCCCGAGCCTTGGTCATAGATGGACGAGGCAGCGCAATGGATGAAGTCGCTGCTCACGACCTGGTCCTCCGTGTACTCGAGGATTCCCTTGAGGTAGGTCTCGCTGGCCTTCTTCATGGCCGCACTGATCTCCGTGTAGCTGGTTTCCTTGACCGTGCGCACAGTCAGGTCCACCACCGAAACCGTCGGGGTCGGCACCCGGAACGCCATGCCGGTGAGCTTCCCTTTGACCTCCGGCAGCACCAGGCCCACGGCCTTGGCTGCGCCCGTGGTCGAGGGAATCAGGTTGAGCGCCGCGGTGCGACCGCCCTTCCAGTCCTTCTTGCTGGGGCCGTCGACGGTCTTCTGAGTGGCGGTATAGGAATGGACGGTGGTCATGAGCCCTTCCTCGACGCCGAAGCCTTCCTTGAGCAACACATAGACGATCGGCGCGAGGCAGTTGGTGGTGCAGGAGGCGTTCGAGACGATGTGGTGTTTGGCCGGGTCATACTTGTCCTGGTTCACACCCATGACCAACGTCGGACAATCCCCCTTGGCCGGCGCGGTGATGAGAACCTTCTTGGCGCCAGCGGTGAGGTGGCCTTTGGCCTTGTCGACGTCGGAGAATAGGCCCGTCGCCTCGATCACCACGTCGACGCCCATGGCTTTCCAGGGCAGTTGCGCCGGGTCTTTGGCGCTGACGACCTGCATGGCTTGACCGTTGACCACCAGCACATCGTCTTCCGGCTTGTCCGGAGCTGATTTCCGCGAGTCGACCGTTCCTTGGAAGCGGCCTTGGATCGAGTCGTATTTGAGCAGATAGCCCAGGTTATCCGCCGGGACAATATCGCCGACGGCGACCACCTGGACCTGTTGGCCCACCAGACCTTGTTCGACCATGGCGCGGTAGACCAGGCGGCCGATCCGGCCAAAACCGTTGATTGCAACTTTCACAGGCATAATTGTTCGCTTTCTGTTTTCAGGTTCGACTTATCGTGCGCCGATCAATGAGCGAGCGATGGTAACGGTGCTCCCCCGACCGTCAACGTCGAATTGGGTCGGATTGGCGGAGATGGCGGAGAGGGAGCGAATTGAACACTCCTCCCGGCACGGTGTGCCGAGACAACGGTTTTGAAGACCGCGGGGGCCACCAGGCACCCATCACTCTCCGACTCCAATCTCGCGTCAAGTGCGCGTCCGGGCCGGCAGGATAAGTCAAGCCAACGCCCCCGCGCAAGCCGTCTCGTTCCGTCTGGTCCCGCGTCGTTCCGCGGCGCGTTCGCCTTTGACAAACCTTGCCAAGCCACCCCGAGTTCCGGTAACAGGTGTGCAATATGCTCGACCACTCTGCTTTGCCGTTCGTGCCCAAGAAACCCAAAGGCGCCTGGGCCCTCCGCCTCGCTGGTGTCCCGTTGCTCGCCATCGCCACCGTTGCCCAGGACACCTGGCCCCAATTCCGCGGCCCCGAGGCCCGTGGCATCGGCCACTCCCCACGCTTGCCCCTGGTTTGGGGCCCCGAGACCCACGTCGCCTGGCGCATCTCGATCCCCGGCCGTGGCTGGTCTTCGCCCATCGTCTGGGGATCTCGCGTCTTCCTCACCACGGTCGTCAGCGAGGGCGAAACCGAACCGCCGAAAAAGGGCCTCTACTTCGGCGGGGATCGACCCGAACCCTCGCCGCACCGGCATCGGTGGCAAGTCCTGTGCCTGGATTGGGCAAGCGGCAAGACCTTGTGGACGAAAGAGGTGCATGCCGCTCCACCGTCGACACCTATCCACGTCAAGAATAGCTACGCATCCGAGACGCCCGTCACAGATGGCGAGCGCGTCTATGCGTACTTCGGCCACCTCGGCTTGTATTGCCTCAGTACTGCCGGGGACATCCTCTGGTCGCAGCCGTTCACGCCGCGCAAAATGGCCCATGGCTGGGGCACGTCCGCCTCGCCCGTGCTCGAGGGCGACCGCGTCTACGTGGTGAACGATAACGAGGAGGAGTCCTTCGCTGCGGCCTACGACACGCGCACCGGGCGCGAGGTTTGGCGTGTGCCCCGCGATGAACCCAGCAACTTCGCTACCCCCTTCATTTGGAGCCACGAACAACGTACGGAACTAGTCACCCCAGGCCGCAAGAGGGTCCGCAGCTACGACCTCGAAGGGCGCCTGCTCTGGGAACTCCGCGGCCTCTCGAGCATCACGATCCCAACCCCTTTCGCCGCCGATGGCCTTCTGTACCTGGCGGCCGGCTATGTCGGCGACCGGCTCCAGCCCAACAAACCCGTCTACGCCATCAAACCGGGTGGCACCGGCGACTTAACCTTGCCGGGCGACCAACGCGCCAGCCAGTTCATCGCTTGGCTCGAGCCCAACGCGGCCCCGTACAACCCCTCGACCCTCGTCTACCAGGGTCGGTTCTACGTCCTCTGGGACTTCGGCTTTCTCAGCGCCCGCGACGCGCACACCGGACGCGAGCTATACGACAAACAACGCCTCAAGCCTGATGGGGCTGCCGGGTTCACCGCGTCACCCTGGGCTTACCGTGGCCGCGTCTTCTGCTTGAGCGAGGACGGCGACACTTACGTCTGCACCGCAGGCGACACCTTCCATCTCGAGCGCGTCAACTCCTTGGGCGAGATGTGCATGGCGACTCCAGCCTTGGTCCACGATAGCCTGCTCATCCGCACCCTGTCCCACCTCTACCGCATCGAGTAAGAGGAGGAGCGGTGAACGGGGTTGAGCGTTGCGGGCCCGGCTCGCCAGGCCAAGATCTCCGCTCCGGCTCCCACTGTGGCGCAGCGGAGTGGTGTCAAGTACCTTAATCCCGCCACACTATTTTCCACTGGATGTGAGCACGGGAGGACCGCTGCCGGGTCCGCCACCCGGTGGCGGCGAGAGACAGGGTGTTGAGCATCCTGCGACGGGCCCTGCAAGCCGAGGCCCGGGCCTGTGCGCGTCGAACAGGCAAGCGTCCGGGATCGAACCTGTCTGACTTTCTTTGCAGAAATGAGCCGCCGCATTGGCCAGGTGGTTGACGGCATCACCCGCCCCATTGCCTCCATTGCCTTGCCTCCAGAGTAGCGATGCCCAACTTAATATTCATGACTTATTGAAGTTGACAGCTCCACTCCTCAACGATAACCTCACAGCTCTATGACAAAGACCCGCATCAAGATCAAAGACCGACCCGCTGTGTACCACTGCGTCTCACGCATTGTCGGCGCGCAACACCTCCTGGATGACCTCGGCAAAGAAACCTTGGTCAGGCTCCTCCGGCGCTTGGCCACCTTCTGCGGCCTCGAAGTCATCACCTATTGCATCATGTCCAATCACTTCCATGTCCTGGTCCGCGTTCCGGCCGAGCAGAACCCGACCGACGAGGAGTTGGTCGAGCGCATGAAGGCCCTCTATGGGAAGGCCAAGCCCCGAGAGGCCGGCCTGCTCTATGAGGCCGAGAAGGGGTTGCACGAGCATGGTCGGGTGGACGCGGACATTCGGAAACGGATGCTGGCGCGGATGGGGGATGTGTCGGAGTTCATGAAGGAGTTCAAGCAGCGGTTCAGCAAGTGGTACAACATACGGCATCAGCGGTTTGGGACGTTGTGGGCGGAACGGTTCCGGAGCGTGTTGGTCGAGGATCAGCCGGGGGTGC
>Ga0194126_10005515_pt1 | contig 18569 bp, 15 predicted proteins | sample TA2KigC150mmetaG_FD_148641 | JGI IMG/M metagenome (GOLD analysis project Ga0194126, IMG submission 148641) | Freshwater microbial communities from Lake Tanganyika, Tanzania - TA2015035 Kigoma Deep Cast 150m | ecosystem: Environmental > Aquatic > Freshwater > Lake | place: Tanzania: Lake... | reverse complement strand
AAGGAATTATTTGCAGAGCTCAAAAAATTAAAATAACACACATACAAAAAAATGAACCTTTTCTCAGTGAGGTGTCAAAAAAACAGAGGGTTATATTTGATGCTTTTGGAATCCAGGAAGAGGCTTTACATAGTTATTAACTTTTTCTCCAATTTAGGTTGTATACACCGCCGTCCCATCTTCGGCATTCGGGACGGCGGTGTATACAATCCTTCAAATATCTCTTTGAACTTTATCACCTCCATAAATTTTACCAACCCCAAAAGCCCTCCAAAAGGGCTTAGTCGCTCGCTGCAATAACTATGCGGTGTAGTATGCCCTATTTTACTCGCCTTTGCAGGGCATTCTTCAGCCCCTTGCATTTTAAGCCTTTTCACGGTATCCTTATCTTGCTCTTTAACCATTTGGGTTACCTCCTCTTATTATTAGGTTAATGTCACTTACCTTATTATAATGAGGTAATCCAGATGATTTCACCTACTTTTTCTTCCCTCTCGTGCAAGATTCAGGTACTAAATCGTTGGGTTTCATTTCCTCCCTGTCTGGCGGTAGGCAAGGAGCCCAACCTACGCATCTTCCTGTTTTAGTTAGTTTGAACGATTTGTTATGTATTGAGTTTCTACTTTTACACTTCTCTCATACAATATTTCCGGGTCAATATCCAAATGATTTGGCCATTCTATAGAATCAAATTTGACCGTTACAGAGTTAAACAAAGAAATATCTTTTAATTCTGTAAATTTACCTATGTTTAAATACGGTGACACGTCAAATACTTTTTCTTCCTCATTTTCGAATTTAATCAAAAGTTTATAATCTGCTAATGGTTTTACGCTTATTACCGACAAATACATTGATTTACTCCTTATTTTAACGGCTCGATTGGAAAGGGAAGTTCACCTTTTGATGCCAATTCCCAATCGGCTAAAAGTTCTTCTTTATGAATTTCAGTAAAACATAGAAATAGTTGGCATTACGTCTCCATTAAATTATTGATAATTTTGTTAGATTTATCCACTATTAACGATTTGCAAACCCTCAATATTTTCTTCTGGGCATACTTTTAAGCGAAGTAAGGGTGGAACGTCTTATAATAAGTAACGACGTTAGATTGTTCATGTTTTTCTCCGGATCAATCTCCTGCACCACTCAAAAAATTGAGGGAATATTCAGCCACCCTCCGGAGATGTTCAAAATAGCTTTCAATATGACCACCTCCTTTCGCCACTCCGAACAGAGATTCCGGGGATTAACTATTTACTTATGTAATCATTTATTCACTTTTAACTACTGAAATGAGCAATACCGAATTACAATAAATCATAAGAAATACATTAGAGCATTAAGAGAAATAAAAAGCCTAAAAGCTCACTTAATAAAGTGGTTAGTTTAACGATTTGTTTCGCTCAACTTCATCCTATTATAAATATTCCAGTTACCATTAAAAAGGTAACAATTATTACAAAACATACGTAAAACAACCAACCTGGATATTTTATATAGTTACAACATTCCTTTTTTTCGAACCAAAAAGAAGGAATACGATATTCTTTCCGTTCATCATCATTGAATAACTTTTTCTGGAGATCCATTTGCAATTCTCTGTGGATAATATAATTTTTATTTGATTTACAAAGAATATAAAGCATTAAAAATGTCAGAACAAAAACTATTAATGTTATTATGGTTTTTACACCATACGATAACTGTATAGGAGGGTCTAATTTTTGTAAGGCAATTACGGCACTCATGATTCCAAAGTTTATAGTAACGTAAAACGCCATAACTTTTGTTGGCCATGATCGAACATGCTCAATCTCTATATTTGATTGGTCCAGAATGTATCGTTTTTTATCTGTTTCTTCCATAGTAGCTATTTTTATGATTAACAAGTTATCATAGAGTTTTTAAGCATTACCATCTTTTTTTATATTTACTCTCAGATACTTTATCCATATTCCTATTTTGTTATAAATACTTGTAACAAAAGTTATAAAATTCGCAAGTTTTTTAAAAATACAATTGAATTTAAAAAGATATAGTCAAACAAATCTGGTTTTCGAAGTATCAAATAAGTTTTTAGTCAGAAACACAACCCTTCGACTTCGCTCAGGAGGACAGCTTCGTCATGCTGAGCGGAGTCGAAGCATTAAAAGGTTAATCGAAAACCAGATTTGTTTGATTACACTTTCTGCTATTCTGGAAAAATCAAAGTAGTTTATTAAAAATAAACAGTATCCCTATTGTTACTGCAGTGGTTATTATGAGTGCATAGAAACCGGCAATGACATCGTCGATCATAATCCCAAGACCTCCGGGAATGCTCCTTTCCCAATGTCTGATAGGATACGGCTTCCATATATCAAAAATGCGGAAGGCAATGAATGCCGTTACTAGCAGAGAAATCAAAAAGCAGAAAAAGTAATGGTGATTGATATGTTTATAGAGAAAGGGCAGGGGGAACAGGGCTATCCATTGGCCTACGACTTCATCAACGACAATAAACCCAGGATCTTTCTTTCCGGCGCTTTTTTCAATGGTATTGGACGCCCACACTCCTACAATAAATAAGACTACGGTTGCAGAGATAAATGTAGAGAAACCGGCATATACGGAAATGAAATAAGCAAATGGAACTGCCGCCAGGCTTCCCCATGTGCCCGGCGCCTTCGGAAGGAACCCAGACCCAAACCATGTGGCAATGACCCGGCTAATATACTCTCTCTTGTTTTTCATGCATGCTAAAACAAATAAGATTTTAGAAATATAAAAAATAGTAACACTTTAGCTTTTTGAAAAACGTAGCGCCGAACCTTTGTGGTCGGCCTGTGCGGGGGATAAACCGCCCGCGCTACGTATTTCTTTTCATGCTTATTGCATAGAAATATACGGTTTTTCAAAAAGCTAAAGTGTTACAAAAAATATATATGCACTTTCACACAAAAAAAGCCCTTCGACTCCGCTCAGGATGACAGGTAAGTCATCTGTAATGAGTGTCATCTGAGAGGAGTCGAAGCATTCGACAAACAGATAATTTGACTATAATAATAAAGAATACACGGGAAGCAGTATCTACTAAAACTATTTTGTCCGGTGTATAAAAGCAAAACCGTGTTCTATTGTAATTATTTTTTATCGTTTTGCTTCAAATATTTTTCTTCACCGGTAAAATTATGGTATGGTAAAGATTATCCAATGACTTTGTGAGGATATCGTGAAAAAACATTCGAATATACCCATATTTATCCCGGAACTCGCCTGCCCGCATCAATGCGTTTTCTGCAATCAGGAGAAAATCAGCGGGACATATTCTATTCCGCAGCCGGAAGCTATCCGGAGTATAGCAGAACAATACCTCGAAACAATACCCAAAAACAGAATTATTACTATCCTATCGCCTTTTTTGGGGGGAGCTTTACCGGGATACCTGTTGATCTGCAGGAAGAATATCTGAAGGAGGCATTCGTATTTGTAAAAACCGGAAGGGTTTCAGGGATCAGGCTCTCAACCAGACCCGATTATATCAATGAAACAATCCTTGTATTGTTGAAAAAATATGGGGTAACGACCATTGAGTTGGGTGCACAGTCCACTGATAGTGAGGTCTTACAGCAATCGGGACGAGGACATACCCCTGAGGATATTCAAAATGCCTCCCAAATGGTCCGCGCATACGGTTTCGAATTGGGTATCCAGATGATGATCGGTCTGCCGGGAGACAATTACGAACGGTCTATGCAAACCGCAAGCGATATCGTTTCATTCGGCGCTCAAAATACGCGAATTTACCCTGCAATTATTGTTAAAGGTACCACCCTGGAGCGAAGATATCGGGAAGGGAAGTATACCCCGTTATCACTTGAACTGGCGGTAGAATGGACAAAGGATCTCGTGCGTATATTTGAAAAAAGCAACGTATCTGTTATACGGATGGGACTGCACCCGTCCGATGAACTTGTTATTGGAAAATCCCTGATAGACGGACCATTTCACCCTTCTTTCAAGGAAATAGTGATGACAAAGATATGGGAAGAAATCATTCATGCAAAACTGAAGGGAACAACATCCTATAATATCAGGATATCTGTTTCCGACAGGCAGATGCATTATGCTATAGGGTACAAGCAGGCCAACAAAGTGCAACTGCAAGCGAGGGGATACACAGTTCAGTTTGCAGGGAATCCTGCATTTTCTCAGTATCAGATAGATGTTTGCGATAATTGATTCCAGATCATCGGGAAAGACAATTAACTCCTTAAAGGAACACGTTGCGGACGTCTTTGCGTTTCAAACAAACGGACTGACGTACGATTCCATTTCAGGGCTCCCGATATTTTTATCTACCAGGACAACAGCCACCTTGTAGTCGCTCCAAACGCGCCGGATGAGTTGTTCAGGTTTTTTGAACAGCATAACATTGCCTATCGAAAAGGAAAAACGGAGGTCGGGAATGAACTCTCTAACAGCACACAGTACAACTGTCTCAGTACAACAGACTTCTTTTTTCACAAACCGGGATTTACCGATCCGGTAATCATGGAAATAAATGAAGGGAAAGAATTTATTCCGTTGCCTCAGGCCTACACACGATGCAGTCTTATTCATTTGTGCGAAAACAACTATATCACCTCCGATAAGGGGATTGAAAAAGTTTTATTGAAAAAGGGTTTTTCGTGCTTTTATTTTCATCCGGGAGAGATACGCATACCAGGACACAATAACGGTTTTATCGGAGGCACGGCGGGTGTATGGAGAAAAAGGATATTTTTTAATGGAAATATCGAACTGCACGCTGACGGGCAGAGATTGAAAGAACATTTACTAAACCTTGGCCTTGAAATTATCTGCCTTTCTGATGAATACTTATATGACGGGGGTTGCATATTTTTTGTTTGAGTTGAGGAGAAAAAACCGGATTCACCGCAGAGAGTGCGGAGGACGCAGAGAGAAAATAAAAAAATATTTATTTCTGGTCTTTATACTAATGACATATCTCGTGCCATCCTTCTCAGCATACAGATCTGCATATGGATAATTCATCTTGTTGTCATTGAGGTTCACTATTTTCTCAAAAGAATTGTCAACAAGCGCTTTAATACCGAAAAGCTCTCCGAGCGCACCTATGGATTTTTTTCTTAATGCCTCTTTTTTCGTTCTATTGTAAGACAATTTATTTCCCTACATAACGCTGGAAGTGAGGGGCGCGCCAAGACCTTGCCCGTCAAGGCCGCCGAAGTTCTTCGCGTCCCCTCAACTGACTTGTTAACTGTTCTTTCTTATCCATAGTTTTGATTTCTTTTTAATTGGAGGTTCGATTAACAAACCAATTTCACCTGAATTAGCACTGCTTACCGGTTTATCATTAACCCGAATTCCATTAATTATTGCCTTATTGTATTGGCTATTTCTCTCAACAATAAGCTCGTCACCAATGTTCAATTCTATATTTTCAACATTAATTACACAAACCGATCCTTCTTTATAAATTTCATTAGGTTCGTCAACAAACACCAAATTTGTTGGTTTAAATTCAATGAGACCATGCCGTAAAAGTGCCTCTCTTGCTTCACTTTTTGATATGACACCATTTTCTACATTAAAATATAAGTTATACATTTGCCATGTTGACAACAATCCTCGTTCATCATTTTTGGCATCTTGAATTTGATTTTGATTGAAAGGAGGATTTGTGCGACTTAGGGGGGGCAAATACCTTTGATGATTTACGATATATAATGCAAAAACATCAAACTTGTTTCGCTCTTTACATCGTCTATGTTTTATTTTGGAAATTTGACTGCAATCAGAGTCTGTTGATGTGCCACCAATACCTTTGCATTCTATTATTACCAAACCGTCATCTATATTAATCTGAATATCTTCTTCTTTGATATTAAGATCATTTTCTTTGCTGTCGCAATCAACTACATTTTCAAACTCCAACCATCTTAAAAAAACAATCAGTGCATCTTTTAGTTCATCTCCTGTTCCGGTTAAAATATTATGCAAAAACAAATAACTTTCTTTGTTTGAGTTAATTTTTTTGTCAATTTCCGTAATTTTATTTTTATACTCCTCATCGACCAATCTCCTTTCTTCAAGCAAATCACTATGATTAGGCAGCCAATAATCTTTATGCTCAGTCCAGCTAAAAGTAGTTGAAAAAGGAAACAATTCTGGCATGAGCTCAGGAGCTATTTTCGTGAGGAACTCACACAAAAATATTTGTTTGTTCTCAAATTGTGGAAAATAAAAAATGATCGATTTAGAAGTTGAATTGCAAATAGATACTATTTCATCATTTGCATTCTTTATTAAAGGAAACCAGTTTTCTTTAGGTACATTTTTGCCATTTTCCCATTTTGTAGGATGGTAAAAAGTTTGATTGTATGTTGTTGTAGGAAGTTGAGAATCTAAAAGTTTTTTTAAATCTTCACGTGTATTGAAACTAATTAATTCTTTTCCGAACTTTGGCTCCGATAATGGAGAATTGTCACAAAATGAATATATGCCATAGCTTTCAACTTTTTGTCTCTCTACATAATTTTCATGAATTTTAATAGATTCATACTCAACTGAATAATTGTCCGTTGAAAAAACAATTATCATATGAGGCCTATCTCCGATTTCTTGCAACCTCCTTTTCAGTAACAGGCTGCTTAATGGCCTAGGATCAAAAACAGTTTCAGGAAAAGTGCTGAGAAGGGAAATAGCACTTTTCCCTGTATGTTTATTTCTAATGTGATCCTCACTCTTATAATCAACAGTTTTGTAATAATTTAAATCAATTATAATTATGTCATATTCGTGCAAATTAGCAGGAAAGTCAAAATTCAATAGAACTTGGTGTTTATCATTTCTCCTAGAATTTGGGACAGATATTTTATTTCCAAGCGATCCACTATAAATATTAAACCCTTTGTCCCTTAATCCTTTTTGTGCCTCATCTTCAATATCGATGCAGCAAACCCGAGGTCTTTCATTCACAGAAACAATGTTCATATCTTCACATTGTTTTTGCTCAATATTTGATTCTGGGGTCTTTTTATTGAATATTCCCATCGATATACCTTCTGACAGTTAACATTTATTTTTATCTTTATTCTATCAATGTTGGCATTTTATGTTATGCAATATCAGTTATCAAACGAAAACAGGGAGAATTGCGTTAAAATTTTGAATATATTTCTATAGTATATTCCCAATTTCATTAATATGTGGAATTTTGATAATTTTTCATTCTGTAGTTATGCGATATTTTATTTAAGATGCCTTTTGTTCTTATATTAAAATACTTGTAACAAAAGTTATAGAATGTGCAATCTTTTTTCCCACCTTATTAACCAGATTAACCAGTCTTTTGTTAGTTACCAGAGATCCTTCAATCCTGGATTCCCGCTAAATATGCGGGAATGACAACGTTAGGGGAATAAAATGCACAAAACTGCCACCTCTTGCTTGGTTTCTTTATGGATGGCAATGTAGAGACGCATTGCTATGCGTCTCTACAGCCATGCAACCCTATCATTACCATTTTATAGACACCTCTGCAAAAACTTCTTAATTTTGTATATCTCTTGCTTCCCTATATCCCCATTTATTAAGGAGGATTTGGTTGCGGTTTTGCCGCTTTTTGAACATTTTGGGCAAAGAATCTGGAAAATATCATGTATATAATTGAATACCACTCAGTGATATCTATTTTCCTTGACAAATCTATATAAAATATTTATTTAGAAACATTTCTTTTAAGAGGAAAAAATCTTTTTAAATTTGATTAAATCTTTAGAAGAAATTTTTATGCCTCTGTAAAATAGCTTAAGGGTTAAATGTATTATTGCTGTTTGTTACGACAAGACAAAAGGGTTTTATAATGCAAAAAAAATATTCTCCAGACGATTTAAAGGTAGGAATGTACGTTGAATTGCCTTCGGGATGGTTTAGCCATCCCTTCCTTAAAAATAATTTTGTGATTTCGTCTGATAAGCAGATTGAACAGATAGTAAAAAGCGGTTTTAAGGAAGTGGTAATTGACACCTCAAAAGGCACCTATATATTTGAGGAAATGTCAAACAAAGAAATTGCGGAAAAGAAAGAAGATAATACGAACGTTACGCAACCCGAGAGCATGGAAGCAAAAGAGATTGATTCCGGCGAGTTAAGGGAAGCGGTTCATAATGAAAAACTTCCGCCGGAAAAACGGTCAAAAGCTGTTTACAATTATTCACTAAAAATTGTAAATACCATTTTTGAAAATCCCACGACGGACAATATTGTAGAAGGGAAAAAGAATATTTATGAAGTAGTTGATGTAATTCTCGGCAATAATGACACCTCTAAGTACCTCCTGAATATTACTTCTCATGATTTTTATACCTATACCCACTCGGTAAATGTCGGGGTTTTTGCCATAATGCTCTCCAAAGAACTATTAAAGGGATATGACCCGAATGTAATGCGTGAGTTGGGCGCCGGGTTTTTTCTTCATGATCTTGGAAAGGTGGATATCGATCCGAATATAATAAAAAAACCGGATAAGCTAACGCCACAAGAAAGGCTGATTATACGATCGCATCCGCAAAAGGGATACAACCTCCTTGAAAAAACGAATCAGTTAAGTGAGGAATGTAAGATAATTGTAATGCAACACCATGAACGAGAGAACGGGAAAGGATATCCAAATGGTTTGAGGGGAAATGAAATCCATCTTTATGCCCGTATCGCCAGCATTGCAGATGTCCTTGACGCACTTACATCAAGGCGTCCCTACAAGGAACCATACAATATTTTTGACGCACTCAGGATTATGAAAGATGAAATGATTGACCACTTTCATAAGGATATATTCAGCCAATTTGTGATGCTTTTTACCAAAAATTTAAAGAAGACATGATGAACGTTTTATACATTATGAACGCGGTATCTGCAATATATCATATACCATTTTCATATTTATATTTTTTCTGACCACCTCTGCCAATGTAGCATAGCGGTCATCTTTTGTTTTTCTCGGCTTTATTGCATTTCCATTTGCAGCCTGTATTCCCTTTTTCTGTTTCATAAAACATATGAGACCGGAACGAAATTCATCATTGTCAAAAATCCCGTGTATGTAGGTTCCTATTATATTTCCGTCATGAGATACGCATCCATCCGGGATGTCAACCTGATTTCCCGCCCGTTCGGTAATCCGTGCGAATGGTGTATGATCGCATTCGTCTTCAAATATTGTTCTCCCCATATGAATCTCGTATCCTTGAATATCTTCTTTCACACCGGCAAATGGTTTATGCGTCCCTACCTTTGCTTTTACCTGGAACGTCTGCTTTGTAACATCAAACGTCGTAACGATATTAAACAACCCCATGCCTGCAATGCTCTTTTCCTGCGATTCGATATGATGAGGATCGTTAATCTGTTTCCCCATCATTTGATATCCGCCACAAATGCCGACAAGCATTGCTCCGTTTTTTGAAAGCGCTGTAATTTTTTGGGGAATACCTCTTTCCTTTAAAAATCGTAAATCGCCAATAGTGTTCTTTGTGCCGGGGATTATGAGCATATCCGGATTGCCGATCTCATCCGCATTGTCCACAAATCGCATGGCTACCTCATCTTCCTGCGCCAGCGCGTTAAAATCCGTAAAATTCGATATCCGCGGCAGCTTCAGCACTACGATATCCAGGCACTTCTTTTCCTTGCTATTGTTATTTCCCCGGTAATTTTCAAGTGAAACGGAATCTTCATCGTCAATGCAGAGGTCATGCAGATAAGGCACAACACCCACTACAGGTTTGGCGATGCGTCTTTCAAGCATCTCCAGCCCCGGTTTCAAAATAATCTTGTCTCCGCGGAATTTATTAAAGACAATGCCTTTCACCCTCTCCTTCTCGTCATCTTCCAGCAGTTCCATTGTTCCCACGATCCATGCAAACGCGCCTCCCCTGTCAATATCTGTTACGAGCAAAACCGGAGCAGAAGCCATTTTTGCCATTCCCATGTTAACGATATCGCCATCCTTCAGATTTATTTCCGCCGGGCTTCCCGCGCCTTCTATAACAATTATGTCAAATTGCCGCTGTAAGACCGCATAGGCATCCTGTATGACCGAAACAAACGCCCCCTTTTTCTGATAATATTCTTTTGCCGTCATGTTCCCAACGGGTTTTCCCATAATCACCACCTGAGAACCGCAATCTCCTGTGGGCTTTAAGAGAATGGGATTCATTTCCACCATAGGTTCTATTCCGGCAGCCTCCGCCTGCGCTACCTGGGCGCGTCCCATTTCCTTGCCGTCTTTTGTCACAAAGGAATTCAATGCCATGTTCTGCGCCTTAAAGGGAGCAACGTTGAAACCGTCCTGTTTCAGTATCCGGCATAACGCGCACACCAGAATACTCTTCCCTACGTGAGAACCGGTGCCCTGTATCATTATTGATTTGTTTTGCATAAAAAATCACGATATAAGAAAATATACATAGTGACATAAGTTTACAACGGGAGCATTCCCGATTTTTTGTAGCGCATCATTTATATTATGCTTCGACTCCGCTCGGCATGACTCGAACTGTCATCTGAGCGGAGTCGAAATCAAAGGCTAACGCGTTTCCTGCATAATCACGCTTCTTAATGCGTCAATCAGTTTTCCATTCTCTTCCCGTGTCCTCACTGCCACACGAAAATACCTGTCGCTGAGTCCCGCAAAATTGGAACAATCACGAATCGCAATCCCACGCTTCAGCATCCATTCGCGCAAAAGAACGGAATTTATTCCTTTTTTGTTAATTTTAACAAAGACAAAATTCGCCGCGGGTTTATAGGGAATAAGCCCCTGAATTTTTGATAACTCATCATGCAAATATATCCGCTCGGTTTTTATAAATTCCCTGCTTGCGGCAATAAATTCATCATCTTCCATTGAAACCATTGCGGCATATTGCGCAAAGGTATTGACCGTCCACGGTTCCTTGTATTCCACAAGTCTCTCCGCCACATCCGAATGAGTGACAAGAAACCCTATTCTTAAACCGGGAAAGCCGTAAAATTTTGTAAGAGACCTTACGACAATGAGATTTTCCAGAGTTCCCGCTTCATTGATCAGCGTATATCTTTCCGTCTCATCAACAAAATCCATAAACGCCTCGTCTATTACAAACATTACCTTCGGGTGTTGTTTTATCATCGACAATAAAGTATCTTTCTCCGTTAACAATCCTGTGGGGTTATTCGGGTTGCAGAGAAAGAGCATCCCCGTCGTTTCATCGTCAAAGTAATGCGTGTTATAGTGAAAGGAAAAGTCATCGGTGTTCAGTGCATATTGAATAACTTCAGCGCCGCTGCATTTCAATGCCTCAGGAAATTCGCTGAAAGACGGCTGAAAAATAATTCCTCTTGCAGGTTTTAAGGCACGCGGCGCAAGATAAAACAATTCCGTAGAACCATTCCCCACAACAATTTCATCCGCGGAATGTCCGATTTTTTGTGCAATATATCTTTTCAGACCGGAACAATCGATATCAGGATAATGCAATATATCGCTGAAATTTTCAAAAACGGCCTTGCGTACTCCTTCAGGATAACCAAGGGGATTTATGTTCGCGCTAAAATCCAGAATATCATTTTTTTTGTCGGCGTTATGTTTTCTATATCCGCCATGTCCTTTAAACATATTTGTTCCCTTTTTCGCGAGAAACAACCTGTTCCATCAACAATAAATCAAATGGTATTTATTACCAACCTTACTCTTTCAGAACATCCGATGAAGTCAATTTTATTGCATGATTTTCATTCAGTTTCCGTATCAGAAAATTTCTTGCCTCTCCGATAGTCAGGGGCAGTTTCTCCATAGGAATTTTATCTTTATCCCTCAGCAATCTCATCAATTGTGCTATCTGAGGCAATTCCAGATACACCTCTTCCAATTCTTCTATTTTTGAAAAAACGTTTTCGGGCGTGCCCTCATGCACCACCTTTCCCTCGTACATCACAGCCATCCTGCTCATGTAAACAGGCACTACATCAATACTATTGGTAGCCATAATAATGGTAATTCCGCATTCGGCATTAAGTTTCTGGAGCAGCCGCATAAGGTGTGTTACACCGGCAGGGTCCAGCCCGCTTGTCGGTTCATCAAGTAAAAGGACTTCCGGTTTCATTGCAAGCACCCCGGCAATGCAGACCCTTTTTTTCTGTCCGTAGCTCAAATATCCGACAGATTTACCCCCATAGTTGCTCATATTTACCAATGCCAGCGCATCTTCTACTCTCTGTTCTATTTCTTCCTTTGCAAGACCAAGATTCATAGGCCCGAATGCCACATCTTCTCTGACGGTTTGGGCAAACAACTGGTCATTCGGATCCTGAAATACAATGCCCACCCTTTGCACTATCTCGCGGGAAGGACAGTTCCGCAATGACTTGCCGTCTAAAAATACTTCTCCCTCCTGTATTTTTATTAACCCGTTGAAATGTTTCAGTAAGGTAGTTTTTCCGGATCCGTTCGGTCCGAGGATTGCCAGGAATTCACCCTGTTCAATTTTCATATTTGCCCCACGAAGGGCATGCGTTCCGTCCTGATATGTATAATGAATATTTTTAGCCTGGAGTATTACCATATCTTTATATTTCCCGCGTAAAGAAGAAGGGGAAGAAGGAAAACTATTCCTGAAAAACAGATATATTCATTTCTCCCCAGAGGTTTTAAATGGCAGGTCAGGATACATCCCCCCTTATAGCCGCGCGCATACATTGCTTCGGAAGTGCGTTCCGCCCTTTCAACCGCACGGATAATAAGCATGCCTCCCAAAACCCCGAAGGATTTTATCGTTTTTAACCATGAAGCGTGTCCCAAACGCGCCCTTTGCGCATACCAGATCGCAGATACTTCATCCAGGAGTTGGAAAATATACCGGTACATAAACGACATGAGTTCAAGGACGGTATTCGGCATACGAAGCCATTTAAGACCTGCATTTAACTGACTTATTGTGGTCGTCAGGGCAAATAGAACTACCAGCGAAACCCCTCCGAGTATTTTGCCGCCGGTCTGCAATCCACTACAAAGACCCTCTTTCTTTAATGCCATCACATATCCCGCAACGGAGAAAGATACCCATTCATTTTCACCTTCATGCAGCCCCTTGACCACTAACATCATCACTGCAAACAACATCGGAAGCGCCATATTTTTCACCATTACCAGCGGAGATATCTTTATGGTAAGGAGAAACGCAAACGATAGAAAAAGGAACGACAGGGAAACGGAAACATTTTTTGCCCATAGATTTATTGCCAGCAAGGATACGACATAGATCAATTTGACCCTTACATCGATCCTCGTCAGCCAGTTATCCCTCTGGGCAAACCTGTCGGTAAACGTGTGATGTAAAAACCCCATAGAGTCCGCTATGCTCCTTTACCTGTTTTCTTGTTTTTCATAAAAAATCTTTCTTACGTTAAAACCTATGACAAAACCCCCTACCACCCCTGCAAGGGTAAATACAAAAAGGAGCAAATCTCCCTGATCGGTATTAATATAGGGATCGCGGGGCGGTCTTCCATATTTTTCTGCATATTTTCCCACGATGCTTACATCGATTCCCGTCCACGCGCCTTCATCATCTGAACGTTCCTGTTCTGTTTTTTCCATTAGGTTTTCTGATTCCGCGGCACGCACCGTTTCAAAATTATCCGCGCGTACCTGAAACATAAATATTCCGGACAAATATACGGGAAGAACAATATTCACCGCCAATTTAAACAGATTTCGCATTTGTCTTTATCCCAAGCTGCTGTAAAATATCCGGCCGCTTTTTATACACAAAAACCATAATAAACCCAACGACAACTCCTTCCACAACACATAAGACTCCCTGCGAGGTCATCATAAAGACTCCAAATATTTCAGCGGTTGCTCTGAAAAAAGAACCTCCGTTTTTAACTACGAGCAATCCCAGTTCAATGGAAGTTCCCAGATAGGTAAATAAGTCAGAAATTACCCCGGCAAAAAACCCGCACCAGAACAGGGACATCCCGCAGCGTTGTGCAATTTTGAACGCGAAAAAACCTGAGAAAGAACCTAAAATACCCATGGAAAATATATTCCCTCCCAGCGTTGTCAACCCGCCATGCGCCAGGAACAATGCCTGAATAAGCAGCGCTATGCCTGCCACAAGAACACTGACAAAAGGCCCCAGCAAAATAGCGCTCATCCCTGTGCCGCATGGATGGGATGTTGCCATACCGTTTAACGCCACAACAGGTATGGGAAAACACGAGAAGACGAAGACCGCCGCACCCAGCATGCCCGCCAGCGGCAGGTAGCTATGCACCGCTTTTTTCTTCCTTTTTACCTTGTAAATGCCGATCGCTAAAAAAGGCACCGATACGGCAAACCATGTTATTACCCATTCAGTGGGAAGAATCCCTTCTGTAATGTGCATAGCGTACACGGTCTTATCTGAAAAAATGAATAACAGAAAAAAAACTGCAATAAGCGTTTTTAATATTTTCAAAATTTTCTCCTCAAAACAAAAAAACCCATACCTTCAATGTCGAAGATATGGGTTTTTTATTTTATTGACGCAAAACTATTTGGCGTTTATTCTCAAAAATAATCATACTCAAACTTCACCTTCTTTACCATCGAAGACTTCGTGAAGCAATTACAGGCAGGTCTTCTGGCTCCCGGATCGTTCTACTAATCACTCCTTCCCGGAAATTTATTTAAACCGATGAAACGGTTCAAACTGATTAAACTGATTTTCCAGTGGCATTTCGTGATGTTCGTCCCCGGTTACAGCGGCGGGTCCGCTCCTTACCGCAAATTGTACTTTTGCGGCATGGATTCCCTTTTTATTCCTCTACAATAATAATGAGGAAATTACCTGTAATCGAAATAATAAATAAAAGAACGTCTGATTCATAAAAGATTTTTGGATTTTACTTTGAGTGCATCAGATTTGTCAAATGGAAAATAAGGTCGCGGAAGATAATTCATCTCTTTTCTTAGGGTATTTTTACCATAGGAATGGCTTATATACCATATAATCAAACAGACTATTTATCTTCTATGAATAGCAGAACCTATTACTTATGTCATTTTAATTCGTTATACTATTGTAAATACGTTTGTTGTGATAAATAAGAATTGTATTGTGATTGAATATTTTTATTTTCAAAATAGGAACGAAATTAGCTATAGTATTATTAAACTGCGATTATTAAATGAATGCGATTGGTAGTCTTGGAATGGAATGACTATCGATAAAATTAATAATGTAAGTTGTTCACAACCAGCAACTTGATCCCCGCCTGCCTTCCGGCGGGCAAGGACTGCCTTTGGAGAGAGGCAGCGTTCTTGACGCACGGGGAAATCGTTGCGATTTTATGCCGTACCAAGAAATGTGTATCTTATTGAATGGTTTCTGTTAAAAATAGAATAATTACATTTTTTATTATTTTTCCTTTATTTTTGGTATAAAAATTCAACTTACAACGATATTTACTAGAGGGGACGTTTCATTTCCTTTTTTCATTGATGATATAAATCATTCGCCATGTTAGATACTTTAAAATTACAGTTAACCTCTGCAAATCCCGCAGTAATATCAATCATTTACTCCGTACTCCTATCGTTTGTACTCTCAACCTTAATAGCAATTACCTATGAAAAAACCTTCCGGGGGCTTTCCTATTCGAGAAATTTTGTTCAATCGCTCATTCTCAGTTCCATAGTAGCGACAACCGTTATGCAGGCAATAGGAGACAGCCTTGCAAGGGGGCTTGGCATGCTTGGCGCATTGGCAATTATTCGGTTCAGAACCAGCCTCAGAGATCCAAGGGATATTATCTTTATATTTGCGGGACTTGCGGCGGGAATTTCCGTAGGAGTCAAAGGGTATGTGATTGCAGTAGGCGGCACTATCGGTTTTTGTGCTATTGCTGTTATCCTGTATTTTTCGCCTTTCGGACAAACCAACTATTTTGACGGCATGTTACGGTTCAACCTCGAAAATAATCCCTCCTCAAAGGATATGCTTGAAAAAGTCCTTCACAACTATTGTAAAATTTTTGCGCTCGTTACCCTCCGTGATATGGCGCAAGGCAATCGCCTTGATTATGCCTATCATGTAAAACTTAGGCGGGGAAAAAGTAATGACGACTTTATAGAAGAACTCAAAAAAATAGAAACGATCAAAGGGGTTCATTTATTATTACAGGAGAGAACGGTAGAGTTATAAATGGAGATACGGTCAGGATAAACATGAGACTCCTGTTCTTATACCTCTTGACAACCGATGAAATGAGATATTTATACATATCCCTTACACAACTAATATGAGAAACATAAAACCCCTCTATATTTCCTGGTTCATAGCAATCGCAATAATTGTGATAATTTCAGTTCATTACAAGAAAGGAACATCAACGGAATTCTGTGGCATTGCCGAGACCAGAGAAATTATTATTAATTCAGACAGAGCGGTAGAAGTGGAAAAAATCTATGTTCTTCCCGGTCAATCCGTCAATAAGGGAGATCCTCTTGTAATGCTCATCAGCCGTGAATTAGACAAGGAAATAAATGATATTTCTTATAAATTAAAAGAACTGCAGGCGCAATATAGTGTCAACAAAGAACTCGTTTCAGAACTAAAAAGCCTGCAGAAATATTTTACGTATGCGAATAAAACTGCCGATCAACCTCCGATACACATCAAAACGGAAGTTCTGCCACAAGAAAACCATGGCGATTCCGGATCGGACAAAAATCCCTTTAAAACCCATATACAAAGGCTCGAAAGAGAATTGGAACTTTTAGGAGAAGAAAAACAGAAACTTTCCGTTTTCTCTCAAATTGCAGGCAAGATTGGCGCAGTGCTTTGCAGGACGGGCGAGCAAATTTCTCCCTACGATGCCATTTTGAAAATCCATACCATCTCTCCCGGGCATATAACCGGCTATATACGCGAGGATATGTCTACACTGGTTTACATTGGACAAAAAGCAAAAATTGTTTCCGTTTCAAACCCTTCGAATCAGCTTAACGGAGAGGTAGTAAGCGTAGGCCATAGAACTATCAAATTCCCCAAAAGATTAGGAAATTGGAACAGGCGTTCCGAACCCTGCTATGGCAGAGAGGTGCTTGTGAAAATCCCTGAAGACAACCGCCTTTTGTTAGGTGAAAAAGTCATCATAAGTATTGAACACGAAACAAATAAAAATATACCGGAAACAGTGAAGAACAACTTTTTTCCGGAAAACAATAACTCAGCAGGCTCTGAAAAGTACGCCATCAATAGTAATTCCGAAAAAACGGTTGCCATAAAGACAGATTCATCCCTGGCAAGAGCTGTTAACATCGAAGCCTCCGGCATTATATATCTGAAAGATTTAAAGAAATACCTTGTTATTAGTGATACAACACAAAACAATCAATTGATACTCTATGTGATGGATAATAAAGGAAACATCGATGATGATGTTTATATAGATGGCTTGAATAAAATAGATGATATGGAAGCTATTGCCACCGATGATGAAGGAAATATCTTTGTTACATGCTCACAAAGCGGCGGTGACGATGATGACAGTGGAAATATTCCGGATGAAAGGAAACTTCTCATTAAAATTAAACGGAACGGCAACTCTTTTGTGCTGGATAAGAAAGTTTATTTATACGACCTGCTGAAGGCCGCTGCCGGAAAAAACAAAAAAGCACAATGGGTACAATGTATCACTTACAGGGACACTACTATAAAAATCAATATTGAAGGAATGTTTTACCATGAAGGGTCTTTGTACTTTGGTTTTAAATGGCCCCTTCATAATGAAAAAGCAGTTGTCCTGAAAATCAATAATCTTCAGGAAGTCTTTGAAAAAGAATTGTTAGAAGATGGAAATATAGAATTCTGGAAAGAATTTGCGTTACAAAGCGATCGTACGAAAACGCCTGCCGGCATATCTGACCTCTATGTATACAAGAACGATTTATACATACTGTCATACTGCAAGGTGAAAATAAATGGTGAAAATAAAAAGACAGGTGATTTATGGATATATGATATGCGCGAAGATGCCCTCAACCATATGAGGCATTTTGAAAATCTAAAACCTGAAGGAGTTGCCTTTAATCCGGACGACAATACATTGCTGCTCACTTTCGATCACGGACACAACCACCCTTCAAAAATCATGGAATTAAAAGTTGCCTCCTCTTTATAGATGATTCTTTTGTAACACTTGAGTTTTTTGAAAAATCGAGGGGGATATAACCCTGTTAGGGGTGATCTGTTTGTAGCGCAATAAAATTCAATAGGGTAAATAGCTCCATAGGAGCGGCCTGTTTGCGATTGACCGAGAGACAGGTTGCCCCTACGGATCTTATCGGTGGCACACTTTTCAAAAAACTAAGGTGTTACATTATTTTTAATTTGAATGAATAGTGTGGGTAGACATTCTATGTCCAGCTTTTTTAAAAAAAAGTTAAAGAGTTCTTTAGAAATCAGGTATTAAAGAGTCATAGCCCAAGGGATATTTCTTGCCTTGAGGTTTTGAATATGCAATGCCTC
>Ga0194126_10005513_pt1 | contig 18575 bp, 18 predicted proteins | sample TA2KigC150mmetaG_FD_148641 | JGI IMG/M metagenome (GOLD analysis project Ga0194126, IMG submission 148641) | Freshwater microbial communities from Lake Tanganyika, Tanzania - TA2015035 Kigoma Deep Cast 150m | ecosystem: Environmental > Aquatic > Freshwater > Lake | place: Tanzania: Lake... | reverse complement strand
CACCTGAACCCTCCAGTTGTGGCCATGGAGTTTTTCACATGCTCCTTTATAGCCCCGAAGCTGGTGTGCTGCGGAAAAACATGTTTCTACCATTAATTCAAACATCTGTTACGTTTTATGTCTTTTTCTTGAAAATTGATATATAGGGCAGGTTTCTAAATTTATTGTCATAATCAAGGCCATAGCCAATTACATATTCATTTGGTATCTCAAACCCAACATAATCTATGGGGACATCTACAATTCTTCTCTCTTTCTTATCCAGAAACACACATATCTTAAGACTTCTGGGGCAACGTGCAAGAATCCTTTCTCTTATTTTATTGAGAGTGATACCGGTGTCTATTATATCATCTATTAAAAGCACATCTTTGTCTGATATATCTTCTTTCACATCGTAGTAAATCTTCACCTCTCCGGTAGTATCAGTTTTCACATAGCTTGAGGCGATAATAAAGTCAATACAAAGGGGAATGTTAATAGCTTTGACAAGTTCTGAAAAAAACATGAAAGCCCCCTTGAGAACTCCTATGGCTAAAATTTCTTTTCCTGCATAATCATCTGATATTCTGTCTGCAAGTTCCTTGACTTTTGCCTGTATTTTTTCATTTGTTAGTAAAGGTTTTCCTGTAACCATTCATTCCCCCTCTATTTTCTTTCACACAATAATAACTGTATTAAATTAAAAATTCAATCGGCAATCACGAGATAATCATAAAACCATTTTGAATACCATTTTCATTAATGATGTTATAATAAATCAATTAAAGTGCACTGAAAATGTCTATTAAAGTATTCTATACACCATTTCAATACAAAGGTATCACTGAGACTTTATTTCAGTTAACGGTAGATAGAGTAAAAGGGCCTGATTATTCAAAAATCCTTTATATTGCCCCTACTCCGAGAAAGGTAAAAGACAGCCAGCAAAAATTTCACGGGCTCGTAAGGTCTGATTATATTCCCCCTGAGATGATGACGATTAAGCAACTCTCGAAAAGACTCTATTCTCTTTATGGAGACAAAAATGTGATAACTCACCCTCTTATACCAATCATCATTTCACAACTTTCAGGGAGAGGGATAGGCTTTGCATCTCTTATCGCTGATTTTATCAATGAGGCGAAACAGTATCATCCAGAAAAAGACATTGACACTATACGCAACTTATTAAAGGACATTTTTTATGATCTTAACATCCCTGAAGATGTTTCACGTAGGGCAATGGAAGCCCTTGAAATCTTTAATGAGTATCAAGAACTACTGACTCAAAACTCTGTTTTGGATGAGAATGATATAATGGCAGTATGTCCTTACCTGATTCAACAGAATGACTATAGCCCAGAGATCCTCATACTTGATGGATTTTATGAACTTACCAGATCAGAGGAAGCAATCTTGAAGGCATTACTCGAAAATGTGAAGTATGCACTCATCTCTATGCCTTATGAGATTGATTATTTTTATATAACAGACAATTATAATATATTTATAAGAAATAACTTTAAGTGTGAAGAGGTCTATTTATCTTCTGAAGGTCATGATTTAAAACCTTCTTACTACTCATATCCCGGAAAAGAAGAAGAGATTGAGGGAATTGCTAAACATATAAAAACCTCTTTTCTATCCGGGAAAATGAGAGACTTAGATAAAGTAATAGTTACCTTTCCAAAACTATACGAATATTCAGATGTGGTATCCCGCATTTTCAGGAGATATGGTATACCCTATACCTTATCAATTCCGGAACCTGCTGGAAAAGCACGCCCATTTCTTGATGTGATATCATTGCTTGAATCAGTAGCTGATGAGTACACGAGACTTCCCTTTTCCCGCTTTCTTACCTCCCCCTATTTTAAAAATATGCCTTTACTATTCAGGAAATGGATACCTATGCTCTGTCTTAGAGCGGGCATAATCAAAGGGAAAGACACATGGCTCAACCTATCAAAAATGATGAGCAGTCAACAGCAAGCAATCAACAATTTTCCCAATCATATTGAAAAAGATCTTCTGTGGGTATTTAAAAAACTTTCACCACTGGAATCCATAAGGAACAATGGGAGCTACAGTCAATATTGTGAAGTTATCATAGATCTTCTCAATGACTTTGGTTTCTCCGATGTCATGAGCGATAAGACAGATTTAATGGAACAGGCAGAAGAGATATTTAAAAAACTTTCCTTTATTGACATCGTGATTCCTCATTCCTCAACGCCCGGGCTTAACACGTTTCATCATTTCATAGATTCCTTGAAAATTGTTCTGAATAGTACATTTACAGAAAAAGAAGGTATCGGTGTGCAGGTTATGGACTTTTTTGAATCAAGAGGAATTGAATCGGAGTATCTATACTTTGGAGGTTTAAAAGATGGAGATCTTCCCTCAAAGCCTGACATTGACCATATACTTCCTGATACTGTCAGGACGAAATTTGGTCTCGTAAACTTGAAGAAGTATTTATTCCTTCAGAAATATTTATTTTACAGGACAATCGCCTCAACAAAGAATTTTCACCTTTCTTATCCTGTAATGGAGGGAGATAAATTGTTTCTTCCATCCCCATTCCTTCCATGGGGAAAAGCGGCAAAAGAGCATATTCCGGGAATCTTTTCAAAGGAAGAAGAACTTATCACAAAAGGCAAAACTCTTCTTGGAGCATATGTAAAGGAAATAGAAGTTGCAGGGGATAATTTAATGAACAAACATTTTGGAGAAAACTCATTTATACGAGTCACTGATATAGATGCTTATAGAACCTGTCCAAGAAAGTTTTTTATTGAAAAAGCACTTCAGCTTAATCCTCCTGAAATAAAAGAGTACGAAATAGAGAGAATGCTTCTCGGTATCATAGCCCATGAGATAATGCAAAACCTTATATCAAAACCATTTGTAAATGCTGATGATCTCAGGAATAAAGCAGAAATACTGTTAGACAATCTTTTGTCCAATAAACCTTTAGAAGATTACTGGAAAAAACTTATTAAAGAATCATTTCTCTCTATTCTTCCTGTTATTTACGAACTTGAATGCACCATCCTAAAAGAAGGGTACTCATTTATGAAGGCTGAAGTTTCTGTTGAAGGTGAAGTTCTAAAAGGAATAAAGCTCAGAGGAAAGATAGACAGGGTTGATAAGAAAAATGGCTGTATTGTTCAGATTATTGATTACAAGACAGGGACAACTCAGTTGAGCGGACCTCAAGTAGCTGCAAAAGGCGCAACACTCCAGTTATTCCTCTATGCTGCATTAATGAAGTCACTCGGATATAAGGCAGAGCGTGTGGGCATCTACTCTCTCAAGGACTTAAACATATCATGGATTCCAGGGAGAAATGACAGGAAAAATGGACGGACAATAGAAGATTATATCAGAATGAGTTTAAGGTTCCTTGAAGAAACTGTAGTAAAAATGAGAGCAGGAAATTTTTATGCATTACCTTTGAATGAGCAGACATGTAGGAATTGTTCAGAGAGGCCATACTGTCCATATATACAAAAGACAGTTAAAAGTGAACAGTTAAAAGTTAAGAATATATGACATGGAAAGGTATCTTGATATAACCAAAAGTGTCATCATCTCATCTCCTGCAGGTTCAGGAAAGACAGAAAAACTTGCAAGGCGCTATGTCAGTTTATTACATGGAGGCTCTGAGATAGAAAAGATACTGGCAATCACCTTCACCGAGAAGGCTGCTGCAGAGATGAAGGAGAGGATTCTCCATATCCTTGAAAATGCGTATCCTGAATTATTTTTGAAAGTTAAAGAGAAGATACCCCTTATGAGAATATCTACAATCCATGCATTCTGTCTGAAACTCCTCAAAAGATTTTCAATCGATATTGGACTTGATCCATCACTTGATGTAATGGATGATTTCAATGCTTCACTCCTCTGGTCAGAGTCTGTTTATGAATGTCTCATGGATGAAAAAAATAATCCTGATCTGTTTTTTGTCATGATGAAAGACAGAGGCATCAAAGGCTGGGATAGTCTTTACAGTCTACTTGATGAATTACACAGCAAGAGGCCCTATCCGGAGCGTATCCTAAGAGAAAATCACCCCTTTACAGGAAAAGAAGAAAATGAAATCCTTGAGTTATATTCACGCTGCCTTAAAAGATATTCCAATAAAAAACTTGAGCGACACCTCATTGATTTCGACGACCTTGAATTATTCACATACGAAGCTCTTGTGAAGAACCCTGAATGGCATAATATCCTCTATTCATTTGATGAACACACTGACCACATACTTGTGGATGAATTTCAGGACACAAGTTCTCTGCAATGGAAAATTATAGACAAACTTACAGAGGAATGGCGATCAGGCATCGGTGCAAAAAGAGATTCGGGTAAGCTCCCAACAATCTTCCTTGTTGGAGATGACAAGCAGTCCATTTATCTATTCAGAGGAGCAAATGTAAGTGTATTTCAGGATGCAAAGGAATTATTTTCTGAATGGCTTGGGAATGAGTACTACTTTGAAGAGATAAAAGAAAATTACCGCAGTCTCCCTGCAATAGTAAAATTTACAAACTCTCTCTTTGAGAAATTAATGTCTCCTGCTATTCGTGATAGCTGGCATACCCTCTACACACCATTTGAGGCAACAAGACAGGGCAACGGTAATGTCGAGCTGATTCTTATAGAAGGGCTTTCGCATACGAAAGAGAATCGTGAAAAAGAGGCAACAACGCTTGCAAAAAGGATTCAGTCACTTGTGGGTAATTATGAGATATATGAGGGAGATAAAAAGAGACCGTGTGCATATAGTGACATCGCAGTTCTTTTACGAAAAAGAACCCACCTTTGTATTTTTGAAAATGCATTAAGAATGTATGGCATCCCTTTCATTATGGTAAAGGGCATTGGATTTTATGATGAACCTGAAGTTGCATTATTAAGGGAACTCCTCTCTTTCATCGCTGACCCATTGGATGACTATAGTCTTTTCTGCCTTTTAAAGTCTCCTCTTTTTAATATCAACTATAAAACATTATTCAGAATAATTGCTAAAGGCAATTCGCCTCTGATAGATAAGATTGAATCGGTAAAGAATAAAAAGTTAAAGAATGCATTCAACCTCATCTCAAGCTGGATTGAAAGATCGAAATATACCCCTCTTGCGATACTCCTCGAGGATGTACTCTCAGAAACAGAAGGATGGCATTTTTACTGGGAAAAACAAAGACACGCAAACATAAAAAAATTTATACGACTTATTGAACAATATGAGTCTCAGGGATTCTCAATTATTGATATAAGAGAAAAACTTATTAAGGCAAGGCAGGGGGATGAGGGAAAGGCAAACATCAATACTGAAGGGATGAATGCGGTGAAGATAATGACCATACACGCAGCAAAAGGTCTTCAGTTTCCGATGGTATTCCTTCCTTCACTCGATGAGGATATTGTTCCTAAAAGCAGTCCTGTCGTCATAGATGAAGAAGAAGGAAGGATTTCTATTGCATATGAAGAAGATTCTCAAAAAAGAAAAAAGATAAATCATTTTTTAATTCGAAAGGAAAAAGAACTTGAAGAAGAAAAAAGACTTTTCTATGTTGCGGTGACAAGGGCGCAGGATTTCCTCTGCTTGTTTGGAGTCCTGAAAAAAGAAAAACCACCTACAGGACGTCTTGCATATATTACTGACAGCCTTGGTATTTTAAAAAATGGACAGATTAATCCAGAATTTAATAGTTTAAACGTTTTGACTGAATCCCAGATAGATGAGATATATTCTACTCATCACTCATCATTCATCACTCATCACGTGCCTTACAAGCTATTCATGAAAGAACCGATATACACAGAGCCCATTTCATATGAACCACGACATAAATGGCAAGATGTGACAGAAGATTTATCTATAAAAACAACGCATGGTGAGGACTGGGTTCTTCTCGGTAAGATATTTCATATGCTTTTCGAAGAACTCTCAAAAGGTATCATAGGGTTCAACGAGATCGATAAAAGAACATTCATACTCTTACGAAATGAAATATATATCAAAGATAAATTAGAGAGACTCAAAAAAATTGTAAATAACGATTTTGAAAAGCTCGTACTATCTGGATATCTACAGGATGTGATTTTTCCAATAAAAGATTCCTACGCAGAACTCCCGTTTATTCTACAGAGAGGAAACACTATCTTTAAAGGCAGGATAGACAGGATTATCGTGAGAGACAATACTGCCAATGTCTATGATTACAAAACATTTCCTGTAAAAGAAAAAGAATTGCCAGAACTTCTTGATAACTATAGATTCCAGATGAGTATTTACAGAAGCGCTACACAAAAAATATTATCCATGAAGACAAAAGGCTATCTTCTCTTTACCCATATACCTTTATTAATACAAACGCACTAATTGCTATTACACTGTCATTGCGAGCTGAAGGCGAAGCAATCTCTAAACATTGGGATTGCTTCGGGCTAACGCCCTCGCAATGACACTTTATTAAATGCGTTTGTATTAGTAGAGGTATAATTGTGTTATCTTCATTTGATTTCCGTGATATTTTCAATTACCAGGACAACTTCTTCCACATCTTGCATATCAGTCAGACTCAACTTTAAAACCATCTTTCCCTTTTTGGGAGAACGACACTCACATTCTAAATCCAGAAAACAATCCCCATGAGCAATTGCATTTCTCCCTTCTGTTGAAATACCTGTCTCTTTGAGAACATCATCAACTGGTTTGCCAACAACCTCATGAATTGTCATATCAAACATTTCACAAAAACCTTTATTCACAGAATTTACTTTAAAGGACCTATCAAGAACAAGCAGTGCAGAAGGAATAATCGCAATAATGTTTTCTTTCAGACGTTCACTATGTCTGAGAGCACGTAATGACTTCTGTAATGTTTCTACCATCTCATTAAAGGCGCGTGCAAGCCGTGCAATCTCACCTTTTTTGTACTTTACAACAACTCTCTCATCCCAATGACCTTCTGTGATGCGCTCAGCAGTATTGGCAACATGTAATATGGGTCTGGCAATTCTTCTGGCAATGATAAGTGTAAGGATCATCACAGCTACCACACCGATTCCAATACGGAAAAATCCAATATGGACAATTTGTAGTACAGGTGAAAGTGCTTCATCTTTAGAGACTGAGGCAATGACAACCCATCCAGGTTTTTCAAGGTACAATGAAGCACCTAACCTGTCTTTACGATGAAGAAACAAATTTACCTTTTTTATTGAAAATAAGGATATCGTAAATATCTGGATCCAATGGAACTTTTTCCTTTTCCAGGTAATTGTTGAGTTCATCAATAAGTTCTGCTTTTCCAGATTGTCGATTAATCTCCCTGAGGGTATCTCTGAGAAATCTATAGGAAGCGATCTCTCTTGCCCGGATTTCCTTGTTCTCAATAAATAAATCTAACTGCTTTTTTAAAGAATCAGCGGTCACATTAAGCGTGGCATAAATCTGCCCAATAAGGGCTTGTCTTGTCTGGTAATAGGTGACTAAACTCACCGTTCCGAGAGGAACAATTACCAGGGTTAAGACCCACAAGAGCATTCGTCTTCCGATTTGAGCGAGCACTTAGCCGATATCCTTCAAAAATTATGCTGTTTTAGCTTGATGGTTTGTTTTGCTTTTTCATTGACCTTTTTATATTTCTTGAAAATAAAATAACACTTGTTACTTACGTTCAACAACCTGAGCCTAAAAAATGAGTCCTTGAAGCCAACAAATCCTTTATTTAAGCCATTTCTCATTTTAAATCCTCAAAAAGTGTAGTGCAAATAAAACACATTTATATCACAGAAAAAGCTTGACTTATAGTTGTAATATTGCTATTCTATTTCACAAAGAACAGTAATGCTAATAATGGAGGGTTATGGCATTTCTAAGAACAGATGAAGTAACATCATCCTCTGGTAAGACACATAAATATCTGAGGATAGTAGAGAGTGTCCGTAAAAAAGGAAAGGTAAGACAAAAGACAATTGCTAATCTCGGCAATATTGCAGTTTTAAGAAAAGACATCAAACAGATTGTTAATGGACTTTTGAAGGCATGTGGAGAGAAGCCTTTAACCTTTGCAGAGGACGGACAATTAATTGGCACGAAGCAATATGGTGTTAGATATGTAGCCCAGGCGATATGGGAGAGATTAGGCTTACATGAAATCATAAAAAGGCATTTAAAGAAGCGCAGGGCATCGGTGCGGTATGAGGGATGGTCATTGATGATGGTAATAAACAAACTCTCGGACCCCGTGAGCAAACTTGGCATATTCAGATGGCTCAATGGTATTTACTGGCCTGAGCATGGATTCAACCCCTTGCTATTTGAAGATGGTATAACTGAGGAGGAGTATTTAGAGTGTGCCAAAGGTGAAGTGATGAAATTTTATCGGGCAATGGATCATCTACTTTCTCTAAAGGATACAATTGAGATACATCTATATCGGGAACTAAGGGATTTATTTTCATTGAAGGTAGACCTTGTATTTTATGATCTCACATCGAGTTATTTTGAAGGCAATGGGCCCGAAGGTTTTGCAGGGCTTGGATATTCGAGGGATCACGAACCTGGCAAGAAACAGGTAGTAATTGGGCTAATCATGTGTAACGGGATGCCTATAGGGCATGAGGTATTTGAGGGAAGCCGCGTAGATAAAAAGACAGTAAAGGAAGTATTGAAGGATCTAAAGGAGAAGTTTGAGATAGGGCGGTGTATATTTGTAGGTGATAGGGGACTTGTAACCAAAGAAAACCTTGAGGAAATAGAAAGACATGGGTTTGACAGCATCATAGCGTTAAGGAAGAGGAGGAACGTTGAGGTAAAGGAAATAGTTCTGGATGCCACACCTCATGTTTATTGCATAGAGTGTAAAGAACTCTGGTGGCGTGAAGTAAAGACTATTGAAGGGATTCGTTATATAGTTTGCAGGAATCCCGAGGTAGCGGAGTTACAGAGGCAGATGCGTGAGGAGAACATAAAGGCGCTAATGAATGAACTTGATAAGATTAAGGAAGGGATAGAGAGGTTAAAAAGTAAGGTGTCATTAAAGAGGGTCGTTAGTCAGGTAGAGGAAGTTCTCAGGCATAAACATGGTCGCAGGCTGATTGGTTACAAGGTAGATGAAAAAGATGGAAGATTAAGCTATTGGATAAAAGAGGAATCCATAAAGATAGAAGAGGCATTGGATGGTGTGTACATCTTAAGGACGGAAGAACAGAGGATGAGCGCAAAAGAAGTGATAGAGGCATACAAGGATTTGACCGATGTGGAGCGTGCGTTCAGAACAATGAAGAGCGCGTTACAGTTGAGACCGTTTTACCACTGGACAGAGAATCGTGTAAGGGCCCATGCGTTGATCTGTTATCTTGCATTTTTAATAGAGAGATATGTAGAGAGGACACTGAAGCATCACAACGTTGGATTTAGCGCCGAGACTGCATTTGAGAGTTTATCACAACTTGGGGCTGCTGTAATGGAAGTTGATGAAGAAAGATATACATATATCAGTGAGCCTTCAAGGAGAGATAGAATAATTTTTAATGCCCTTGGTCTTAAATTTCCCAAACGATGTGTGATTGAAAAGGCAAAAAGAGGCATGTAGTGCAAATACAAAAAGACAAATGTTTTAATATCAAGGCCTTTCGTTTAGAGGTTGTTGAACTTAAGTTACAAGATTCCGGGAGCAGAGGGTATAGAGCTTCACCATCTGTATAGGGCGATGGCTTGGCTTGGTGAGAAATTACCTGAAGAAGATCAAAGGAAGATGGGTTTAAAGGGTGTTGAAGGGAGAAGTGTTATTATTTAATAAAAATGGAGGACCTATCTCTTCATATACTTGACATTGTGGAAAATTCTATTTTTATTGATGATACAGAGGAAATTCTAAAAACAGCAAAAAAATATGGGATCAAATATATCCTCTATAAGACGAGGGCTAATTCAAAGACGAAACCTAAAAAGTCGAATGAATTTTTACATATCCTTGATTTTAATGAGTTGTTATGAGGCAATAATAAGTACTTCCCCCTATCCTCCGATCTTCGACATCTGCCATCTGCAACCTTCTCTTAACTTAACCTCTGTCCCGAGTGTAAGATTCTGCACTCTTATGTTATGGCCTTCGGGTTTTACTTCGATCGAGAGTTTAATGAGGCGTTCAATTTCGCTATCAGGCGCACCACCTCGAAGGGCAGATTTCAAGTCTATTTCAGTCTCTGAGAAAAGGCAGGGTCTTATTTTCCCATCAGCAGTTAATCGAAGGCGATTACAGTCTTTGCAGAAATGATGGCTGAGAGGACTGATGAAACCTACTACACCAGGAGCACCATCAAATCTGAAATATCGTGCAGGCCCTGATTTTCTTAACGTTACAGGCGTAAGCGGACCTGAACCCTCAACAATAGATTTAATTTCATCTGCAGGTATATATTTTTCAGGACCCCATATAGTTTCTGTGCCAAAGGGCATGAACTCTATGAACCTGACCTGATAAGGAGCCTCGAGTGTTATTCTCGCAAAATCTGCTATCTCATTATCATTAAAACCCCGAATAGGGACTATATTTATCTTTATTGGTTTTAGACCTGCCATTTCAGCAGCTGCTATACCGCTCATGACAACGCTGATATCTCCACCTCGTGTTATTTCTTTGTATCTATCTGGACGGCATGAATCAAGACTTATATTTACCCTGTCCAGACCTGCGTCGTCGAGTTCTTCTGCATATTTTGAAAGGAGAACTCCATTTGTGGTCAGGCTTAGATCTTCTATGCCTTCAACATTTTTTATTTCTTTGATGAGATAGGTAACGTTTTTTCTCACGAGGGGTTCTCCACCGGTAATGCGTATTTTCCTTACGCCAATTCCAGTAGCAATCTTTGCAATCCTCACTATCTCTTCAAAACGGAGAATCTCTTTGTGCTCTATTGGAATGACACCCTCAGAAGGCATGCAATAGATACACCGCAAGTTGCACCTGTCAGTGATTGATATTCTCAGGTAGTCAATAGTGCGCTGATAATTATCTTTGAGGCTGCTCATTTTTTCTTTGTTGCGGTCTTCTTCTCAAGCTCCTCTATCTTTTTCTTAGCAAGACCTGCCTCTTTTGAGTCAGGGTAGCGTTCCCTTAGCTTCTCAAGGATCGTCTTTCCTGTTTTTCTATCACCTATCTCAATAAATGAAAAGCCCTGTTTTAAAAGTGCACCAGGGACCTTTTCGCTGTTTGGATATTTCTTCAGTAATGTCTCATAGGCGAGAATTGCTCCTTCAAAATCTTTCTCATTATAGTATGTCTCTGCGATCCAGAATTGTGCATTATCAGTAAGGTCGTCTTTAGGAAACTTTTTTATGAATGCCTCAAATTTTTCCCTTGACTCTTTATATTTCTTATTCTTGAATGCATTATATGCTGCCTCATATGCCTTTGTCTTGTCCGTTATCTCTGCCTGTTGCTGTTGAGTTTCCTCTTTAGGTTCTTCACCCTTCTTTTCAGTTCCCCTGGGTTGTTCTTTTAAGGGTTCTTTCTGCTGCTTTGGGCTTTCTGTGATATTCAATCTGTCCCTGATATCTTTTATCTGGCCTTCAATAGCGGTGATCTGCGCCTTTAAGAGATCTATTTCAGACACTGAACTTTTCAGTGCCTTTTCTGAGAAGTATCTGTTTTCATCAAATCTGCCGGTCAATACCTGAAGATCCTTTGATATCTCTAACAGTCTTGAATGCGTCTCTGCCTGACTTTCCCTGATCGCATTCAGGGAATCTTCTTTAACGGTATAAGCTGTTTTTTCTTTCAAGTTACTTACATCTTTTTTGAGTTCAGAAGTGTCCCTCCTCAATGCAGTCACATCATTTCTGAGCATCTCAAAATCAGTTGTCGATGCACAACCAGACAGTAAGCAGTAAGCAGTAAACAGTAAACAGTAAACAGTAAATTTAAACTTCTTTTGCACTACTTACCCGCCTCCTTTAAAACGACAAAGTGTGCTCTTCTGTTCTTCTGCCAGCATGCCTCTGTCTTTTCTGAACAGAGAGGCTTTTCCTCACCATAGCTGATAATTTCCATTTTCGCTGACTGGACACCAAGCGACAGGAGATAATCCCTTGCTGCTTTTGCCCTTCTGTCTCCAAGTGCAAGGTTGTACTCATTTGTTCCTCTTTCATCGCAATGGCCTTCTATAAGCAGCTTTGCAGACTTGTTTTTGAGAATCCATTCTGAAATTGACTTCAATACTGGTTTGTCAACATCTTTGATATCATATCTGTCATAATCAAAATGGATATCTTTAAAAATACCTTCTTCTTCCGTATATTTTTTCTCTGTGACTAATTCTTTAGACTCAACCTTTGCAATCTTCTGTTCTGTTATCGTTTCAGGAACTTTTGCTTCTGTTCCTTCCTTTTTCTGCGTTTCTTGCGTTATTGCTGATGGCTGCTGTGTTTCAGGTGTGACTGTTTTTCGCTGAGCACATCCTGTCACCACAAAACCAAGGACTATAAGTACTATCAAAATCTTTTTCATATAACCTCCTTCTTAACCAGTTTATATTCGGCAACTTTTTAATTCGGTGACCATCGTGGACCGAATGCCTTTAGATTTTTCGGAGTAATCCTTTTCTGGAATTCTCCATTTGCCCTCATGATGTATATACCCTTCATACCATTTCTATCTGAAGAAAAGGTAATGTACCTCCCATCTGGAGAAAATGATGGATCTTCATTGTTTCCCTGTGTGGTGAGCTGGGTCAGTTCTGTTCCATCAGGTTTGATCGTTAATATTTGATTTGTCCCCCGCCTCCCTGCAAAGACAATCCTGTCACCTTTTGGAGACCAGGAAGGAGAGGTATTGTAAGAGCCTTCAAAGGTTATTCTCCTCACATCTGAGCCATCTCTCCGCATAATATAAATTTGCGGAGTTCCACCTCTGTCAGAGACGAATGAAATAGTGTTCCCATCAGGTGAAACAGCAGGTGAAACATCAATGCCATAAGATGAGGTAAGTCTGGATATTTGACTGTTCTTTAGATTCATGGTATACAAATCAGGGGTTCCATCTTTTGACGATGAGAAAATAAATTCATTTCCGTCAGGTAAAAAATCTCCTGCCATGTTTGTGCCTTTGGAGGAGAACACCCTTTTTTCTGTCATACTTTTGAAGTCTAACAAATATATCCCCCATTGTCTACCTCTTTCAGTTGAATAAATGAGTTTTGTGCCATCTCTTGACCACCGGGGAGAAAGAATGGCGTTCCCTCTCAACCCTAAATGTGTACTCCTGTTTCCATCCCAGTCCATAATGTACACACCTTTCCCGCTTTTATCGTCTGCAACAAATGCGATTTTTGACCTGAAAATACCTATCTGGTCAGTGAGGAGGGTATAGATATCATTTGCAATATTGTGGGCAAGTGGCCTCACAAGTTCTCTCTCTGCTTTATATTCTTTTTTTAATATCTCTTTCCCCTCAAAAACATCAAAAATGGATAGTGTCACCGTATAATCTTTATCCTCTTTCACAGAACCTTTTACAACTACTTCTGCTCCGATTGGTGTCCAGTTCCTTGGATTAAATGGCTGGGAAGGATTCTCCATATGAGCAGCTCTGTCTATAAGGACAAAAAGCCCGGTAAATTCCAGGTCGTCACTGATAATATCTGGAATCTCTTTGCGTGACGTTCCGGAAAACTCCTGTATCGCAATCGGAATTTTCTTAAATGCAGGAGAGTTGATATCAATATAGACCTTAGCCTCGCAAGTGAAAAGTGAAAAGTGAAAAGTGAAAAGTAAGAAAACAAAGAGTAATACGTAATCCCCCCATCCCCCCTTTAGTAAAGGGGGGTGGAGGGGGGATTTGACTTCTGATTTCTGACTTCTGACTTCTGTTTTCATGGATAGAACCTTACGCCGATCTCCATCTCATAAGGTGGTGGTGAGAGCGGGTTTGCCTTTGTGATTGCCTTAATCGCAGACCTGTCAAAAATGAGGTTGCCTGAACTCTTCTCAATCTTCTGTGAAGTAATTGTCCCATCCTTTCTTATCTTTATCGAGATAATTGTTTCGAGGTCCTTCTGCCCTGTATCAGGGAAAACCCACTGCTGCCATATCTCCTTTCTTATCTTTGAGTAATAGTCATCAAATACGCTTCCTTTTTCTCTTTGTGCATTGGTTGTTTCTGAACTATTTTTGCGCTCATCAGCACCAGCCTTAAGAGAGATAATCGAGCGGAGTCTCACTATCTGTTCAATTTTCTTCTTTGCGGCAATGGCAGATATTTTATCCTCTATCGCCTTCTCTTCTTTCTTCGTTATCTTTTTTGTTTTCTGTGCGGGGGTATCTTCTTTTGTAACTACCTTTCCCTTGTCTTCTGACATTCGTATTTCTTTTCCTGCCTCGATACTTTTCAACACCTCGGGTCCCACAAGGCTGACCGTATAGGGAGGAGGGATTATAAGATGGTGAGATTGTTTGAAGACCAAGAAGGTTATGAGAAGGGCTGTGAGGTGGATAGCGAATGAGAGAGCAGTTGTTCTCTGGAGGCTCGGTTCCCTCATCTCAGGCTTATCTTTGGCTCAGTAACCATACCGAGCTTTTCTATGCCTGCATCCTTTATCTCACCCATAACTTCAACGATAACACCATAGGGTACATCTTTATCAGCTTTGAGAAATACATTTGGATTCAGCTTGCTTATCGCCTCAAGTTTACGCTTCATCTCTGCGAGAGAAACAGGATTTTCATTCATATAGATGGTACCACCTTTTTTTATCACCAGTGATATTCTCTCTTCGGGAGGGAGATCTTTGCCTTTCGCCTTAGGGAGATTCACATCTATGCCCTGTTGAAGAAGTGGAGCTGTTACCATAAAGATGACAAGGAGGACAAGCATGACATCAACAAAAGGTATCACATTTATTTCTGACATGACATTTCTGTCTCTTTTCGGCCTCATGAGCTCTCCTTTGTAAAGAAGTCGAGGAGTTCTTCTGAAAAATCCTCCATCTCAATAATCATTCTTCTTGCCATGCTCAGATAATAGTTGTATGCAATGACTGCAGGAATAGCAGCTGCAAGACCGGCAGCAGTTGCAATCAGAGCTTCAGCAATGCCAGGTGCAACAACTGCGAGTGATGCAGCACCACTTGCTCCGATACTTTCAAAAGAATTCATTATCCCCCAGACAGTTCCAAACAATCCTATAAAAGGAGTCGTCGAACCAGTTGTTGCAAGAAAATTGAGATACTTTTCGAGTTTTGCTGATTCAAGAGCTTCGTATCTCCTGAGAAGCCTCTTAATCTCGCTCTTCTCCTTGTGTGCTTCGTCCATATATACAGCCTTAAAGACATTTGCAATGGGACTGAGAGTAAAACTTCTTGTTGACTGGTAAATAGCTTTGGGGTCTCTGCCTGTCCTGTATGCACGCAAGAACTGGTCGGTCTCTTTATTTGCCCTTGAAAAATACCTCTGCTTGAAAAATATTATCGCCCATGATACTACTGAAAAAAATAAAAGTAAAATCAAGACACCCTTGACAACCCATCCTGCCCGAAGGACTAACTGAAGAGCTGTATCTTTCATAATTACCTCAATATATCTAATTATTTACAAATTTTAAAAACTTTAAAAGAATTGAGACCAAAAAGTCAAATCCTGTTTGGTTTTTTACGCAGGCAGGACACAGTATTTTCGCTCATTCTCAGAAGGCATCCAGTCCCGACGCATGTCGGGATTTTCGCCTGCTCGTACATCCTGTCCTCGCTCATCAGCGAAAAAACCGCTCAAATACTATGCCCTACCTGCTTAATGCATAGTTTAGGTTAGATACTTCCTTCTGTTATAATACTACTGTATTTTTTCTGATTGCTTTTTACTGATTACTGCTCTCATCGGAGGGGTGGCCGAGCGGTTGAAGGCGACGGTCTTGAAAATCGTTTCCCGATTATATCGGGACGTGAGTTCGAATCTCACCCCCTCCGCCAGATAACTTTGGGTAACAATTGACTTGCATTAACTATATAGCTTAAGCCAAATAACATCCGGGGGCAGCCATTCGTGTTGCTTAGGTTCTCGTTCATGCTATATTAAATCCACTGGATCAGAAAATGAAGTTTGTATAATAATTGTTAGTCATAGAAAAGAATGACACAAATTGATATACAATCCCTTCTCCGCGAAATTGACATCCAGAAGTCACTAATGATTGCAGTGGCTACTGGAGGGCCACGAATACAGGATGTCAATCGCGAATATGTACAAAGACGAATAAAGATAAACGAAGACCTCAAAAATGTAGGTATTGCCGACCCCAATCCTTATTTTGACCTTTGGGCGTGGTATGGGCGATGGAGCAGTGGCGACCTTCCACGCTATCAAAACCGCCGCGATTTTGTGAGAGAGCTTTATCAGCCGCTGATAGATAAACTCCATATGCTGGCACGAGATATTGCAACAATAACTCCGCCAGAGCCAACAGGCTGGGAAGCTGTTGACCGTCAAATGGATAAAATTTTCGATACATTGGAGGCCGCACAACACGAAGAAGACTTTCAAACAATCGGATTACTTTGTCGAGAAGTTATGATATCTCTTGCACAAGAAGTGTTTGATCCTACTAAGCATACGACGGTTGACGGTAAAGAGCCGTCAAAAACTGATACTTACAGAATGATAGAGGCTTATATTGGAACAGAACTACAAGGTAATACATTCGAGACTATGCGGTCATTTGCAAAAGCAGCACTAAAACTGGCCAATGAATTGCAGCACAAAAGAACGGCAGGTTATCGTGATGCTGTCTTATCGGCGGAGGCAACGAGAGCGATTGTAACGGTCATTGCGATATTATCGGGAAAAAGGGGAAGGAGTGGCTAAACATATGATATACTGGATTCGTAGAACTCTTATATTTGGAGGGACGGAAAAGGTGACAACCGTCCCTTTTATTTTATTTTTTCTTCTGAAGGGCTATATGGTTTGTGTGATACGAAGAATAAAAAAGATCAATAAAGCACTTAAAGGGATCGGTGTGATGCTCACGCCTCCCTTGAGCTACTGTGTTAGATGAAAAAGGGGAAAGAAAATGATAACAAACCCATTCATTCTTAATTTATCCAGACAATTTCAAGATACAGCAAAGATAACAATATTGATTTATTGGCTATTGCTAAGTGGTTGTGCTGGAGCTATTGTTCACAAGCAGAGTGGTGTTATAACATCTGATCCTTCTGGTGCTTATGCGTCAGCCCAAGAGACAGGTATTAGTGGGCGCAGTAATGTGAAATGTGGCTATACACCGTGCAATATCGAGATGAAAGCAGGCGCACTAACTAATTGGGTTATTAAGGTTGAGAAAAACGGATATATATCTCAGCAATGGATTGTTCCGCGAGAACTTGAAGATATCTCTCGTCATTTTGTACTTGAAAAATCGCCTTACCTGTTGCTTATAGAAAAAGCCCGAACGGAAATGGCACAAGATCAGAAGAATTATATAACAAACAAAATATTTCTTAAGACATTAAACAGACTTCTTGCAGAGTGCGAAAAGGTTCTTGAATCTCCCAGGATGAATGCTGGACTTTTCGCTGTGGAAGCTAATGCATTATATCAAGAAATTAAATTGGAATTTCCTGAATATATCCTGACTAATCTAATGAAGTATGTCACTCTCTTAGTGACGGAATGCGATAGGGTTGTGAAAAATGAAACAGCTGAGAGTGTGGTTAATATAAAGCTTCTCTTGATAGAAATAAGGGGGGCTGTTGGTTTGTAAAAAATGATTAAAGAACATCTAACTATTCAATAAATGCATAAAATGAAACCTTACCCCTCATTCTTCCTCATTCCAAGATCACTTTTTCTCTTGACAGAGTGGGCCGTATAAGTATTAGGCATTTCATATTTTGTATCGCTTGTCTAATGGCTGCAATATTATGCTCTCTATTGTGTTCTCGGGTCCTACATCAAATGTGAAACCATCTTTCGTTAAAGTACCTATACCTTTCTTGTTTGTTATTGTCGGATAACCTTTGCTAAGCTCGAGAGAGGGGAAACTTGATTTCGGTTCACCAGTACACCAAAGCTTGTGTGCTCCACATTCTGAGTGAACAAACCATATACAATCGAAACTTGATTCTATTGCAGAAGCTGCTTGTTTTAACAGTTGCAGTGTCGCTTCATCACACTCAAAGAAAGGTAGTCCCCCGGGCAGCTCAGAATGAGCTATCAACCAGACTTCCTCAGAGCCGCTATTTGATTTGTATTTCTTAACCTTAGATTCCTTGTCTTTGACAGCCCGAAAAAGCCAAAAATGAGGCTCATTTGGTATTATAATTTCATAGCACTTATTGTGCACTAAGCTTATACGGGAGTTACCCCATTCCATTATAGCTTCCAGATTAATACAACGGCATTCTGCAGCAATTCTCCTTCCATTCAGAGAAAAGACCCAATCAGGATTATCAGTAATGCTAGTATCTTCGATAACTTCATTGCCTTGATCCGTGAGGCGCCTTTCTACCATATTAATAGCAATCTGTTCGTCCTGTCTTCTCGCCTCACGCATTTATGTCTCCAGATGTCTAACAAG
>Ga0194126_10005507_pt1 | contig 18587 bp, 15 predicted proteins | sample TA2KigC150mmetaG_FD_148641 | JGI IMG/M metagenome (GOLD analysis project Ga0194126, IMG submission 148641) | Freshwater microbial communities from Lake Tanganyika, Tanzania - TA2015035 Kigoma Deep Cast 150m | ecosystem: Environmental > Aquatic > Freshwater > Lake | place: Tanzania: Lake... | reverse complement strand
TCCTGCGTCGCGGGATGCACAAACTGCAGAAAGCCGGCATGCAGCAGATGACGCTTCAGGCTCTTGACAGCGTCCTGCAGGGGCTTGTTCCTGATTGCGCGCAGACGGCGCGGGTTGCCGTAGGTGCTATCTCCAAGCACGCTGTGCCCGATGGAGGCCAGATGCACGCGCACCTGATGCGTCCGGCCGGTTTCAAGCCCGGCTTCCAGCAGGCTGTAGTCGTCAAAGCGCTCAAGGCAGCGCCAGTGCGTAACAGCCTGCCGTCCCCGGCGGGGATGGGCCGACATCTTCTTGCGGTCCGTGCGGTCGCGTCCGATCAGTGTTTCTATGCGCCCGCTTTCTTCGGCCACAGCGCCGTACACCAGGGCCTGATAGCGCCGCATCACGCTGTGAACCTTGAATTGTTCGCTCAGTCCGGCATGGGTCTGCTCATTTTTGGCAACCACCATGACGCCGGAGGTGTCCTTGTCAAGGCGGTGCACGATACCGGGGCGCTGCACGCCGCCGATGCCGGCAAGATCACGGCAGTGAAACAGCAGCGCGTTGACCAGCGTGCCCGTGTGGTTGCCGCAGGCCGGATGCACCACGAGATGCGCCGGCTTGTTGATGACGATAATGCCGGCGTCTTCATACAGTACCTCAAGGGGAATGTTTTCAGGCTCAGCTTCAAGCGGCACCGGATCGGGCAGGCTCAGGGTCACCCGGTCTCCGGCCTGAAGACGGCAGGAGGCCCGGGCGGCATGGCCGTTGACCAGAACGCAGCCCTCACGGATGGACTGCTGAGCGCGCGCACGGCTTATGTCGGAAAAGGCCGTGGCAATGGCCACATCCAGGCGCAGACTGGCAAGGGCGCCGTCGGCAGTGAACGCGACAGTATTCATGAGGCAAGGGCCGCGCGCACCGCCTGAAACAAAAGCGCCGTTTCACCGGGTGATACCGTGCGCAGGTCCAGCAGGATGCGGTCATTTTTGATTCGCGCCACAACCGCCGGCGAACCCCGCCGCAGGCGGCGCTCAAGCTCCGGCGCTCCCATCTCTCCGGGATCGAGCTCCACCGCCCAGGTCGGCAGGTCGCGCAGGGGGCAGGCGCCGCCGCCGACCTGCGAGACATCCGGAACGGCCTGCGCGCTGCAGCCGGGAAACGCGGCCTTCAGGCGGCGCACAAAGCTGCGCGCGCGGCGGCGCACATCCTCGGGCGCGGCCCTGAGCATGCGCACGACCGGCAGTTCCCCAAGGCGCTCAGGGGTATATACGTACATTCGCAGGGTCTGCTCAAGCGCGGCCAGGGTCATTTTGTCAAGCCGCAGCGCGCGCGCAAGCGGATGGTTTTCAAGCGTCTCGACACAAGCGCGCCTGCCCGCCAGCAGGCCGGCCTGCGGGCCGCCCAGCAGCTTGTCAGCGCTGAACATCACCAGATCAACACCCGCCGCGAGCGCGTCCTGCACCGTGGGCTCATCTCTGAGCGCATCGATGCCCGCACCGGCCATGCACCCGCTGCCCATGTCATAAACAACCGGCACCCCGTGCTCACGCCCAAGGGCAACGAGTTCCGTGAGCGCAACGCCGGCGGTAAAGCCGACAATGCGGTAATTGCTGGTATGGGCTTTGAAAATCAGCGCGCTGTTCTCGCTGATGGCCCGGCGGTAATCGCGCACATGCGTTCGGTTTGTGGTGCCGACTTCAACCAGACGGGCGCCGCTTTGCTGCATGATATCAGGGATGCGGAAGCTGCCGCCGATTTCGACCAGCTCGCCCCGCGATACGATAACATCGCGGCCGTGTGCAAGCGCGCTCAGGCACAGCAGGACTGCGGCCGCATTGTTGTTGACCGCAAAGGCCGCCTCGGCTCCGCACAGCCGGCGCACGCAGTCGGCAATATGGGCGCTGCGGTGCCCGCGCGCGCCCTGCTCGATATCGAACTCAAGGTTGCTGTATCCGCGGGCCGTGCGCACCACGGCTTGAAGGGCGTCCTCGCACAAGGGAGCCCGGCCCAGATTGGTGTGCACGATAATGCCGGTGGCATTGATCAGAGGGCGCAGCGAAGCTGCGCTGAGCTGCGCAAGTGCGGCCATGACGTCTGTGCGGTCCAGCTCTCCTGCGCTGCCGGCCGTATCGGTGCGGGATGCATCATGCGCCATCAAAGCAGCGCGGCGCCCGGCGATTGCGTGCTGCACGGCTCGCACGGCAAGGCTGCGGCCCGCGCACCTGATCACGTCCTGCATCCACGGCTGCCGCACTACTTCATCCACTGACGGCAACGTGCGCAAAAGATCCTGGTTCATCATGGTGCCTTTACTGGGAAAAATGTGCGTCAAAATGCTCGAGCCGGATACCCTGCACACGGCCGGTATCAGTGAATGCGGTTGAGATGATTAGTCCGGATACCGGCATGCGTCAAGCGGGCAGATTTTTTTACAATGCGAATTTTTATCACAAATGCTGTAACCCCGCAATCTAAAATAACTTTTCATTCAAGTTGGCCTGAAAACAGTACGATATTGTTGTTATAATATAGTATACTATATGCAAGGAGCATACAGGGATCAAGTTATTAGGGAGACACTATGAACAAGCACTATATGTGGATTATCGGCAGCCTGGTTTTGCTGCTGGTCGCCATTAATGCACAGGCATTCTACTTCAGCATACAGCTGCATAACGGCAATGAAATGAAAACCGCTCAGTACTGGGAGGACGGCGACAAGATAAGCTTCTACACCCGCAGCGGCACGGTCTCGGTGCCGCGGGCAATGATTAAAAATATTACCAAGGTCGACGGCTCCCTTGAGAGCGAAACCGTCTATAGCACTCCTGAACTGCTGGGCATCATGGATGAGGAACCCGAGGAGGAACTTTTCTCCCCGCAGGATGAAACCGGCGTCAGTGCCGAGCGTACCGAGGAGTTTATCGCTGACCTTCGCGACCGCCTGAACATTATCAACTCTAACATAGAAAACCTCGGCCGCAACAGGGAACTGTTCATACGCCAGCGCGAAGGCTACGAACAGGACCGGCAGCGGGCTCAGGATCGTATCGCAGAGGCAAAAAAAGAGTCGCTGCTGAGCGCTGCCGACCGGGCCGAGCGCATCCAGCTTGAAAACGCAAAAACCAGTGATACCGAGGCCAAAATGGCGCGCGTGGATGAGCAGCTGCGCAACAATGCCCGCCTGATTGATGCGCAAAATAAAATGAAAGCGCGCGTTGAAAAGGAACTGGCCGACCTTACCCGCTAACAGGCTGTTGAAAAACGCCCATCTGCTGCGTTGTGCTCATCATTCGTCACTGCGGCGTACGGGAAAGCACGCCGCATTCCTCATGATTTCGCACGCCTTGTATCCGAGCGTTTTTGAACAGCCTACTTAAAAGGACTTTTTCAAGACCCCGCTAAAGCATGTTCCTTAATACAATAGCCTCAAAAACACAACCGTTCACCCTGAGCCTGTCGCAGGTGCGAACGGCTGGTGTAGTGTCCGACAGACCCGTTCATGGTTCGACAGGTTCACCACGAACTGGTTTTCTCTTTGAAGCGGCTACAGTAAAAAGAAATATGCTCCGGGACTTATCTGATTACGCGGCATTCCAGATAAAACCGTTTCTCCTCGGCCGCACCCATTGAAAAAGTTTTACGCGGCAGAGCCCCCTGCAGCATAATGGTGCGGAAAAGATCGCGCTTTGCCAGGGTAGGCAGATAAAAGCCGGCATTGCCCTTCTGGCAGCCGAGTTCGGTTACGACTGCGCCGCCGTGCACATAATCGATGCGTGCCTGCGGATGGTTCTGAACAAACGCATCCAGGAAATCCTGCAGGGTGCCGGCAGAGCACACCTGGCCGGGGCCTTCAATCTCAACAATACCGCAGCCGCGCTCACTTACCCAGCCGAAACGGTGCAGCTCCGGTGATCCGGTTTCTGCGGCGATAGCCGCAGCCTCGGCGCCTGAGGCGGCCCGCTGGCGCGCGCGCAGCCCCTGACGGCGGAAATACTGTTCAATATTTTCCGGCAGGCTTTCTGCCTGTATATTAAACAGCACCCGGTAAATAGGCTCAAACAACAGGCCCGGATCATGCAGGTTCACAAGCTCGACCAGCGCATAGCGGGCCGTGTGGCGCATGAGCGCAGCCCGATCGATCGCGGACTGTTTGAGCATCTCCCAGATGTTTTTCGCCGTCGCTAGCGAGTGATTGCCGTCGCCGACAGCGTATAAAAGGGCCCTGTCGCAATTCTGTCCGGTTTGCGCATCCGTTAGGCGCCGAAGCGCCTGAGCCACGGATTCTATCAAACCCGGATCACTGAGCGCGTAGCCGCGCACGCGGCCTGCCTGCAGCATCAGCTCGACATCATAGATCGGACTGAGGGCATGATCAAAGAGCGGCTCTATCACCGTGCGATCGGGATCATCGATGAGCACCATGATATGCGGCAGTTCAAGGGGCGCATCGCGGCGTACGCTGATGCGCGGCGGCAGGCGCTCAACAATCGTGCCTTCTGAAGCGCGTATCAGGCTGGTTGATCCCGGACGGTAGTCATAGCACTCAAGATCAAGGGCCACCATCAGGCCCTTGCGCGAACCTGCATGCGGCGTCTGGCGTTCGACCAGGATAAAGCCCGGCGGCTGGGCGACAAGCAGGCCCTGATCAAGACAGTCCTGCATGCTGCGGTTGATACGGGCGATTTGCTCGTCCGTGACGCGGTCAAGGTAGACCTCCGGCAGGATCAGGTGCAGCGTGGACGGGTTGTCCCCGACAAAATCAGCAACCCGCTGCCAGTAGTCGGGCTGGGATGTGTACTGATCGCAGGCAATGACAGCCCAGGCAGCAAGGTCAATGCCCCGGTGCGGCAGCAGAATGGTGGGCACATGCAGTGCAACTGACTCAAGGAGTGTCTGCATCACACTATTTCCGGCGAGATTGAGATTATGCTGAACATACTGTCCCGATGACGCTTGCACGGCCTGCCGAGTCTCTGCACGCGGGTGCTCAACGGAAAGCACGATACTTAAAGCAGCCTTAAAAATCAACTCTTTTCCCTGCCCATGCTGAAGCGGCAATCATGCAGCCAGTGTACTCCATCATCGCCTATCGCTGAAGGTGCGGAAATGGTTCAATACTGACGCACCTCGCGATAGAGGCTGTCGCGTTCAACCGGACTACTGCCGCTGCGGCGGATAAGCGCAGCGAGCGCGTCCCGATCAAGCCCGGTTGCGGTCTCGGCTCCGGCAGCGTGGGTGATTTTCTCCTCCCGCACAGTGCCGTCAATGTCGTCGGCCCCGAACACAAGCGCAAGCTGGGCCGTTGGCAGGCCGGTCATGATCCAGTAGGCCTTGACATGCTCGAAATTATCAAGCATCAGGCGGCTGACGCTGATCATGCGCAGTATTTCCACTGCGCCGGGCCGGGAGCAGATCCGATCGGCAAACATGGTGTTTTCCGGGTGAAACGGCAGCGGGATAAAGGCCTGAAACCCGCCGGTCTCATCCTGCAGGCTGCGCAGGCCCAGCAGGTGATCAATAACATCCTCTGCTGTTTCAATATGGCCGAACAGCAGCGTTGCATTTGATTTGAGCCCCAGCTCGTGCGCCGCGCGCATAACTGCGAGCCATTCAGCCGAAGAGGCCTTATGCGGGCATATGACGGTACGGATGCGGTCATTTAAAATCTCAGCCCCGCCGCCCGGCAGAGAACCCAAACCGGCGTCTTTCAAACTGCCAAGCACCTGGTTGAGGCTGATGCCGGCGATCTGTGAAAAATAATGAATCTCGGCCGCTGTGAAAGCCTTTATATGCACATGGGGAAATTCGCGATGCAGGCACACAACCATGTCACAATAATAAGAAAAAGGCTTTTCCGGATGCAGGCCGCTGACCATGTGAATTTCAGTTATGCCGGAACCTGCGGCACGCACATGTTCGATGGCCGCCTTTTGATCCATGCAGTACGCGCGTGCATCGTGCGCATCACAGCTGAATGCGCACAGGCCGCAGCGGGCCATACAGATGTTGGTCAGGTTGAGATGACAGTTACTGTTGAAAAAAATCCGGTCGGCGCTGCGGCGCTGTTTGAGCGTGTGTGCGGCAGCGCCCAGGGCTACGATATCATTGGAGGCAAGCAGGCGCAGCCCGTCGTCGCGCGAAAGCCGCTCACCGGTGAGGCTTTTTGCAAGAAGAGGCGCGATCCCGTCCGGGTCGCGCACACTGGGTACAGCCATGGCAGCACACCGTATCATGCGGGAAAAATGCTGAAACATCACAATGCTATCGTACACGGCCTGCCCTGCCCCGGGCAAGCAAAAAAACCGCCGAAGCGCGCCGGAAGAAAGGCATGACAGCACAACCATTTTCTGCTATGTACATCCAATGCGACAGGCAGACGCTTACACGGGAAGCTGCCGCCGCGGCAGCATCGACAATCCTGACCCTGTTCATACAAAAACGATTCCGCAGCACTATATTCTGAGTACCCGCCATGGATGTCCCGCCTGATAAAACGCCTGTTGTACGCTCATATTTTGATGCCATTGCCGGCCGCTACGACCTTATGAACACGCTGCTGTCCTTCGGGCTGCATCATGTATGGAAGGCACGGGCGATCCGGGCTGCCTGTATCAGCGGCGCCATGCGGGTGCTGGATGTGTGCGGCGGCACCGGCGATCTGGCCGCGCGCGCCGCGCGCAGGCTCGACTCGGGGGGAAGCGTTACGCTCTATGACTTCAGCTGTGCGATGATGCGCACGGGTCGCGGACGCGCTCATCACAGCAGCCTGAGATGCGTATGCGGCGACGCGCGCGCGCTTGCGCTGAAGGACCGGTGCGTTGATACGGTTATTATCGGCTTCGGCCTGCGCAATCTGGCGGATATGAACGCGGGCCTGCAGGAATTTCAGCGCGTGCTTGCACCCGGCGGCCGCCTGGTGTGCCTGGAATTTTCGCAGCCTGGGGGTGCGCTGCTGCGCCGTCTCTACGACCTGTATTCCTACCGGGTCATCCCCGTGCTGGGCCAGCTGATTACGGGATCGCGCGCGGCCTACACCTATCTGCCGGATTCCATCCGTGAGTTCCCGCCGCCTGAGCGCCTGCAGCAGATGATGGAACAGGCCGGCTTCAGCAGCGTCTCCTGCAGCCTGCTGACCGGCGGCATCGCGGCAATACATACTGGGTTTAAAACATAATACTTTAAACCCTCCCAACTCCGAACTTACTCTGTTTCGCCCTCACCCAGCACGATGCCGGGCTGCACGCACGTGCCTTTTAAGAAATCCCCCGCGCACATGCGTTTTTTCCCTTCAAGCTGCAGCTCAGTGATCAGCAGGGCTGCATGCCCGGTGGCAACCTTGATACCCTGAACATCGGCCTGCAGTACTGTTCCCGGCGTGCCCGGCACCGGACATGCGTCCCGCACGCAGGCGCGGTGTATTTTCAGCATGCGCCCCGCCAGCAGTGTGAAACAGCCCGGCCAGGGCGTCATCCCGCGCAGTCGGTTGTAGATACCGACGGCCGGCTGCGCCCAGTCAATCAGGCCGTCATTTTTGCTGAGCATCGGCGCGTAGGTCGCCAGGGCATGCTGCTGCGCAACCGGCTGCCATCCTGCTCCACCAAGCCGGTCAAGCGCCTGAGCCAGAAGCCGGCCGCCAAGCATTGCCAGACGGTCATGCAGCACTTCGGCCGTGTCATCCGGCAGGATCGGTTCGACCTGCTGCAGCACGATCGGCCCGCTGTCCATTGCCGGCTCAACCTGCATGATGGTCACGCCGGTATGCCGGTCACCATTGATGATCGCCCAGTTGATCGGCGCGGCTCCGCGATAGGCCGGCAGCAGTGAAGAGTGCACATTGATAAAACCGAAGCGGGGAATATCCAGCAGCGCGCGGGAGAATATCTGGCCATAGGCGGCAACCACGGCCAGATCGGGCGCAAGGGATCGAAACTCAGCAAGAAAATCAGGCGAACGTACTTTTTCGGGCTGCAGAACCGGCAGCCCTGCGCCGAGGGCAGCTTCCTTGACCGGCGAGACCTGCACATGCTGCCCGCGCCCGACTCTGCGATCAGGCTGGGTCACGACCGCGACGGGTCTCCGGCCGCACTCAAGCAGCGCCTGCAGGGACGGCAGCGCAAAGCGCGGGGTCCCGAAAAAAACAATCCGAATATCCTGCATGCTGTTCGCCCTGTAAAAATGATGCGCTGCGGAGAATGTCGCCCGCAGCGCATTCATTGTGCCCGAAGACAACGTTCATGTCAATCAAGCACACGCGATACCGGCATCTCAGATCAGTGCAGGCCGGTCAGCAGCAATATACGGGATGGGGGGGGGTGCAGGCCGGCACGCATGCAAGGAGGGGGAGGGGATAACCTGCGTACCGGCCTGCGGAAAAGGCTACTGCGCGGGATGTCCGGCCGTCAATTCGTTCTGAGTAAGGCTGCCGGGACATGTTTCCAGATAAAAATATGCTCGCACCTTCATTTGCGCGTTCTGATATTCGGCTTCAAGTCGCGCTACCTCATGCCTGAGATGTTCAATATCCGGCTGCGGTTCGCTGAGACCTGTTGCTGGTTCTCCCGCAGGCGTCCAGGCGTATTGAGAAACTTCACCGCTTTGAACACCGGACACGTATGGGTGAACGATTGTTTGCAGCGATGCAAGCTTCCTGTTCAAACATTCCCGGGCCTCATGGAGTTTATTTTCAGTGTGCCTGAGCTGACGGTACAGCGCAATATCGGGCGTCTCCTCCGTGCTGCGCACAGGCCTGCATGCATTCATTTTGTTTTTTATAAACCGCACAACATTCATATCAACTCCTCGAACATCCGTTGTTCACATCAGCGGATCGCTTTTCAATGTATTGTACTGTATATAGTGTAGCCTCACGTACGCCGGGTGCAATGTAAACTATCGTAAAATACGCCCTGTCCTGTTTTGCACAACTTTTACCTTGCATTTTTTAGCTCTCCTCTATAATTGATACATTCGATTGAAAATCTAAGAACCAGCACACACGGCAGCGCAGCGCCCGAGTGCCCGGCAGAGGAAAGACGATTCATGTACACAACAAAAGCCCGCATACTCGTAGTGGAAGATGACCGTGCGATTCTCGACGGCCTGCTGGACGTGCTTGTATTCAACGGCTATGACCCGGTCGGCATCGAAGACGGTGCCGTTGGGCTGGAAACGGCCCTGCGGGAAAAATTCGACCTGCTCGTGCTGGATGTCATGCTGCCGCACGTCGACGGGTTTGCCATCTGCAGCCAGGTGCGCCGGGCAAAACCGTCCCAGGGCATTATCATCATGACCGCAAAAGGCTCTGAAGACGATATCGTAAAAGGATTCAAGGCCGGGGCCGATGACTATATCTGCAAACCGTTCTCATTGCGGGAGCTGATGGTGCGCGTTGAGGCCGTGCTGAGGCGCAGCGGCAAGCTGACCGGCGATGAGCAGCTCAGCCTGCACGGCATCCATTTTGACGGCACGAACCTTACGGCATCAGCGGCGGATACGACGGTTGAAATCACCCGCCGCGAAATGGACATCATGCTGTACCTGCACCGCCATCGAGACCGCATCGTTTCAAAAAAAGATCTTTTGCGTGATGTGTGGAACTATGCGGATGCCGACATTGAAACCCGAACTGTCGACATCCATATCCTGAAGCTGCGCAAAAAAATTGCCTCACTGATCGGCGACAATCATCTGATCGGTACCGTGCGCGGTGAGGGCTACCGCCTGGAGCTGGATGAATGAAAAAGCTCACGGCACTGCTCGTGCTGTTTTCCCTGGCTATCTCTATACCTCTTGTCTATCTGATGCTGCACACCTACCGGGGCATTGAGCAGGAGGAGCTCGCCGAGCTGCGCTATTTTGCCGAGACGGTTTTTTTCCTGATGGAGGCAGAGCTGGGCGATCTGGTCGCCCTTGAAGAGTCCCGCCCGATCGAAGCATACAATGCCCACTATGAAGGGCCCGGCGCCATCAATCACAGCATGAAGCCGCCCTACATCCTGGCCTACATGCAAAATAACCCTGACGGCTCGTTTCAAACCCCGCTGGCCGGGATGTTCGATCAGCTGTCCGATATCCAGCGTGCCCGGATTGAAAAGCTGAAAAAATTCAATGACTCGTTCAACCGCCTCAGGCACGCACTGCCGGATCCCTTTGACGCTCCCCTTGACCAGCATGCCGGAGATGAGCGCTACGGCCGGCTTGCATTCGCCGAGAAGTACCTGCGCCACAACGGGTTCCGCCCGGACACGCTGTACGAGCGCGACAGAAAGCGCCGCGTTGAAAACCTGACACCCCAGCAGGTTCTGCAGGTCGCGCAGGCCGATCAGCGCCTCATGCTTGCACGCCTTCTTGAAGCCCGGCGCGTCATCAAGGACAGCGATATCCTGCGCGACATTGTGGCGCGCACGATTGAAGACAGCGATGAATTTGCCGCATTTGGATCGCCCGGCATCGAGCGGTTTGAACCCTTGCATGATTTCTGGCTGGAACTTCTGGAGGAACCCAATGAGCTGCTGGTCGAGATCGACCCCCTGCAGACGGTCCTGCTCGATGACAACCATCTCTACCTTTTCCGCAAGATACAGCTCAACAACCAGCTCTACTGTCAGGGAGCGGTTATCCGGCTCTATGACCTGCTCGCGCACCTGATGCGCAAATATTTTGCCGACCAGCCCATGACCCGCTTCACCCACCTGAGCCTGACCGCCTCCGGCAATGAGCGGATCGTCAAAACACTGCGCGCCGGTACGGTATCTTTGAATCCGGTCTTTGCGCTGCAGCGACCTCTTCCCCGCCCATTTTCGTTTCTGCAGGCGAAGCTTACCTGCGATACGGTGCCGGGCTCAGCCGCTCGCACAACGCTCAACCGCGTTATGATTCTGCTGGCGGCCACCATTTTAATCGGCCTGCTGGTTATTTACAAAAGCGTGCGGGCCGTTGTCGAGCTCTCAGAGCGCCGCGCCGGTTTTGTTTCAGCGGTGACCCATGAGCTTAAAACCCCGCTCAGTACTATCCGCATGTATATTGAAATGCTGGAGCAGGGAATTGCCCGCAGCCAGGATCGCGAGCATGAATACTACCGCATTCTGGGGTCAGAGACCTCACGCCTGTCACGACTGATCAACAATGTACTTGAATTCGCCAGGATCGAGAAGCGCCAGCGCCGCTTAAACCGTGCGCGCGGTACCTTTGATGACGTTTTCCAGGAAACAGCCGCAATCATGCAGACGCAAATCCAGAAGGCCGGGTTTGTGCTGCGCATTGAGCGGGAGGAAAACCTGCCTGAGTGCGCCTATGACCGCGAAGCCATGATTCAGATACTCATTAACCTGATTGAAAACAGTCTCAAGTTCGGCGCGCGGTCCCCCGTTAAGGAACTGCTTCTGCGCTGCTGCCGCGAGGGCCGCCGGGTGCGCATCAGCCTCTCCGACTCGGGGCCGGGCATTCCCCGCAGCGCCCTCAAAAAAATATTTGAGAATTTTTACCGGGTCGATAACGATCTGACGCGCACTACCGGTGGAACCGGCATCGGCCTGGCCCTGGTAAAAAGCCTGGTCACGGCCATGGGAGGCCGTGTGCGGGCCGTCAACAATGACGGGCCCGGATGCACGATTATAATAACCATGACGGTTGCAGGTACGAACCGTGAGGCGGCACCGGCATAGCTTGCCGCACAGCAGCCGCTGTGCACCGCGCCTTCGCCCCCCTGAAGCCCGCCCGCAGTATTGATTTATGATGCCGTTTGCAGTAAAGTAACCCCCCGGACCGGAACATACTAACGTCAAGGAGATCAACATGGCCATATCGACCACGGTAAAAACAAACCTGGAAAAATCATCCTGGATACGGAAGATGTTTGAACAGGGCGCACTGCTCAAAAAAGAGTTCGGTGCCGACAGGGTCTTTGACTTCAGCCTCGGCAACCCGAATCTCGAACCCCCGCAGGAATTCTTCGATATTCTCAGGGATGAGGCCGCAACGCGCGCGCCCGGCCGCCACGGCTACATGTCCAATGTCGGCTATGCGGAAGCCCGTGAAAAGGTCGCCGAATATGTTTCAGAACAGCACGGGCTGGATCTGTTCGCCGAGCATGTCGTGCTGACCTGCGGAGCCGGCGGGGCTCTGAACGTGCTGTTTAAAACCCTGCTTGACCCCGGCGATGAGGTGATCGTGCCGAGTCCCTATTTTGTCGAATACAACTTCTACATCGGCAATCATGGCGGCGTCTGCACGACGGTTCCGACTGACGAAAATTTCATGCTGAACACGGATGCCATAGCAGCGGCAATCACCCCGAAAACCAAGGCGGTCCTGATAAATTCACCCAACAATCCCACCGGCAGGATTTATGGCGCACAGGTGCTGGCCGAACTCGGTCGCGTGATTATGGATGCCTCCCGCAGGCTGCAGCGCGACATCTACCTGGTTTCCGATGAGCCGTATGCAAAAATAGTTTTCGACAACGCCGAGGTTCCAAGCATGCTGCAGGTCTGCCCGAACAGCATTTTGATTACATCCTACTCAAAAGATCTCTCCATACCGGGCGAGCGTATCGGCTACATTGCGGTGAACCCGGGTCTTGAACCGCTCGGTGATCTGATGAACGGCCTGGCCTTCGCCCAGCGCACACTCGGCTTCGTCAACGCTCCGGCGATCATGCAGCGCGTTATCGCACGTCTGCAGGGTGTCAGCGTCGACACCGCAGCCTACCAGCGCAAGCGCGACCTGCTCTGCGGCATGCTCCATGACCTCGGTTACCGCTTTGTGCGGCCCGAAGGCGCGTTTTACCTGTTCCCCCGCTCGCCCGTGGAGGATGATGTGCAGTTCGTGCAGGACCTGCTGCAGGAGCGCATCCTGGTTGTGCCGGGCAGCGGGTTCGGCCGGCCGGGCCATTTCCGCATCGCCTACTGTGTTGACGATGCTGTAATAACAGGCGCTGCCGACGGTTTCACCCGCGTGGCTCAAAAATACGGCCTGCGATAAATGCATTTTAAGCTGGAGCTGTTTTCTGAATACTATCCCCTAAACAAAACCGTCCGTTCGCCCTGAGCCTGTCGAAAGGCCGAACGGATCGCGTATCATAGGGCAGACCTGTTCATGGTTCGACAAGCTCACCACGAGCGGGTCTTTGTTTTCTCTTTGGAAAAGCTGTGGAAGAAAAGAAACCGTTTTTAAAACCCTGGCCACAGATGTGTGTAAAAAAAACGGGGGCCGCATGTGCGGTCCCCGTTTTTACATAAAATTGTATCGATTCCTTACTTCCGGTTGACCAGGGCCTTGGCAGCCTCCTCGATATGCAGCACATTGGCAGCGTATAATTCCTCGACCTGCTCTCGGCTGTAGCCCAGCGTATGCGCAAGCACTTCCTCGGTATGCTCGCCCAGCAGCGGGCCATGCCCGCGCGGAGCGCAGGGCGTCTCGGACATCTTCAGCGGGCTGCCGTACATTTTCATCTTGCCGATATAGGGCTGCTCGATTTCAATCATCATCTCGCGCGCTTTAATATGCTCATCGCTGTCGGCCAGCTCTTTGATTGAGCGGGTGCGCAGGCACGGCACGCCATTGGCCTCAAGCTGACGCTCAGCCTCTTCAACCGAGTCCTGCGCCATCACCCACTCTTCCACAACCTGGTGAATAAAAGGCGCGTTATCCCCTGTGCAGCGGATTGATACGTTCGCGGCGCGCGGCTCATCGAGCAGCCAGGTATACTTCTCGCCCATGGCCTTCACGAGTCCCTCCCAGCGGGGCTGAGTGAGTGATGCGATCGCAATCAAGCCATTCTTGCCCTTGTAAATACCATAAGGCGCATAGCCGGGATGCAGGCGGCCGATCTTGGGAGGCTCAACCGGACATCCCATCGCGCTGGTCATCAGGTACCAGGGCAGCGTGTTTTCATGGAAAGAGAACAAACAGTCCATCATGGAAATATCAATATTCTGGCCTTTGCCCGTTTGCGTACGGTTGTACAGCGCGGCACAGATCGCGGTGCAGGCGTGGATGGAGGCATTCATGTCGCCGATAGAGACCGGCGCTATCTGCGGAGTTTCGGACTGGTCGGTCCAGCCGCTGGCACTCTGGGCGATCATGTCGTAGCCGGGCTTCTGATAATACGGACCCCAGTGACCGAAGCATGACACCGAGCAATAAATAATACGCGGGTTGATCTTTTTAACACTCTCATAGTCAAGTTTGAGGCGATCCATGACGCCGGGAGCGAAATTCTCGATCATGACATCGCTTTTTTTGATCAGCTCATGAATCAGCTCCCTGCCTTTGGGCTCTTTCAGATTGACGCAAATGCTTTTTTTACCGCGGTTGCAGTTAATGTTGTAGGAACTCTGGGTTACACCGTTATGCTCGCGGATAAGGGGCAGGTGCCGCTCATTGGTTCCGTCCTTGTAGCGCTCAACCTTGATAACGTATGCTCCCATATCAGCCATGGTACGCGTGGCAAACGGGCCTGCCAGTACCCAGGTAAAATCAAGGACCGTTACACCGTCAAGCGGTCCGGGTTTAATGTTTTCTTCCATGTCTTTCCTCCACGAGATAGTAAGGGCTTAAAAACTTTTACAAACAACAAAAATTATAAATTTTAAAAAATGAATTATACCGGATGCCGGGGGGAAAAGCAACCACAATTGAACCTGGGAACCGTGTCGGAGGGAAACCTCATACCTCGCAGATCAGCGACCGAAATTGTCATAACGCGGCAGCAGATCCTCGGGGATAGCGGACAGGAGCGGCAGGCTGGCATCTTTGGCCGAAAGCATGGGATCGCCGACCGGCCACTCGATTGCGATAGCGGGATCATTCCAGCGAAGCCCGCGATCGGTCTCGGGATGAAAAAACTCATCACACTTGTACATAAAATGCGCCGAGGGGCTCAGCACGCAGAAGCCGTGCGCGAATCCGCGTGGAATAAACAGCCGGTGCCGGTTTTCCTCCGACAGAACCTCCGCAACCCACTGGCCGAATGTGGGCGATCCCCGCCGGATGTCGACCGCCACATCAAGGACCGCACCCGTGACCACCCAGACCAGTTTGGCCTGCAGAAAAGGCAACTGATAGTGCAGGCCGCGCAGGGTGCCCTGCGTGGAAAAGGAATGATTGTCCTGTACAAAGGTGCAGTCAATACCAAGGGCGGGGTATTTTTCAGCGTGATATGATTCCATGAAAAAGCCGCGATCATCGCCGAACACATCCGGTTCAATGATCACGACTCCGGGCAGGCGTGTGGGCAGCGCTCGCGGACTCATTGTTCACGGGTATCGCGTACGATATCGAGCAGATACCGGCCGTACGTGCTGGTTTCCATTTCACGCGCGAGCGTTTCAAGCTGCGCAAGGGTAATGTAGCCCATGCGAAAGGCGATCTCCTCCAGACAGGAAATTTTGAGCCCCTGGCGGGCCTCGATCGCCTCAACATAGCTTGCGGCCTGCTGCAGGGCCTCATGCGTGCCCGTGTCAAGCCAGGCGATACCGCGCCCGATCAGCTCGACCCTGAGCCGGCCGCGGCGCAGGTATTCAAGATTTACATCCGTGATTTCGAGCTCCCCGCGCGCGGACGGGCGCATGTTCTCGGCAATCGAAACAACCTGATTGTCATAAAAATACAGCCCCGGCACAGCGAAACGCGATGCGGGGTTCTTCGGCTTTTCCTCAATGCCGGTTACCGTGCCGTCCTTGTCAAAATAGACCACACCGTAGCGCTCGGGATCCTTGACCGCATAGCCGAACACCAGGCCGCCCTGCGTGAGTTGAGCTGCACGCTGCAGCAGGCCCGCGAATCCGTGCCCGTAAAATATGTTATCCCCCAGCACCAGACATACCGGCTCGGAACCGATAAAATCTTTGCCGATGATAAAGGCCTGTGCGATGCCTTCGGGACGCGGCTGGGCCGCGTAGCAGATTGAAAGACCAAGACGGGAGCCGTCGCCCAGCAGTTCTTCAAATTTCGGCATATCGTGCGGGGTTGAAATAATGAGAATATCGCGAATGCCCGCCAGCAGCAGAGCTGAAAGCGGATAATAGATCAGCGGCTTGTCATAGACCGGCAGCAGCTGCTTGCTGACCGCACGGGTAACCGGATACAGGCGCGTTCCCGAACCGCCTGCCAGCACAATACCTTTCATGTTCCGTTCTCCTGCTCTAGTGCGATGTCGGCCTGATACCGCAGAGTGCGGCAGTACAGACAATCCGCGTATCAAGAATATGTTTTCCCTTATCATATTTCAGCGCGCCGGAGAAGCTTTTTTATATCTGTTTTTTTCTGAACACGGAACCCGAAAGCTTTGCCCGGCTCAATGCCTCCATGGCTTACGCATCCTGCACGAAAGCGCAACGCATTTTTCGGGTTTACTCCCGGGACGCAGCCTGATATACTGCACGCAAATACTTACTCAATCATATACCTGCAATCCGGACCGATACCACACGCCCCCGCGAAAAGCACGGGACACAGCAAACCGGGAACCAACAGCCCTTGAACATACTGCATATATTCAGCAACTGGAAGTGGACCGGCCCTGCCGAGCATGCCCTGAATCTGGCGCTTGAACATCAGCGTCAGGGCCACCGGGTGACTTTTGCCTGCGCCGCCCCGCCCGAGGGGGCTCCGTCTTCAATTTTCGGCATTGCCCGGGAGCGCGGCATTGAGCCCTATACCGGTTGCCGTCTCAACAAGCACTTCAACCCGGCTGATTCTCTGCAGGACATAGCGCGCCTGGCGGGATTCATACGGCAGTCGGGCTTTGATATCGTGCACACGCACATGCCCAACGATCATCTGCTGGCAGGCCTGGCCGTTCGGCTCAGCCTGGCAAAGGCCGTGCTAGTGCGAACCTGCTACGACGGCATCGGTATCAGGGGCGGGGCGCGCACGCGCATCTGCCTGCGCTATCTGACGGACGGATTCTTCACTATTTCCAATGCAACCAGAAACCAGATCATGAAACGCCGCTATCTGCCGGAACACAAACTGTGGAAAACCGATGTGCCGGTCGATCTGGAGCGCTTCAATCCCGACAGGGTCGCGGACATCCGCGAGAAGTTCGGCCTGACGCCCGAGACGGTAGTGGGCGGCATTGTCGCGCGCGTGCAGACGCACCGCCGATTCGAAGTTCTGCTCGAAGCACTGGGCATTGTCGTGCGCGAGTTTCCGGGCTTTAAGTTCATGATCATCGGACGCGGAACCAACATTGAAAAAATCGCCATCAAACCGGCCCAGGCAATGGGCATCCGGCCGAACCTTATTTTTACCGGGTACATGAAAGAGGACTATGCCGAGACCCTGGCATGTCTTAATTTCAAAATTTTCCTCGTGCCCGGCTCTGACGGAGCCTGCCGCGCGGTGCGTGAGGCCATGGCCATGGGCAAACCTGTCATTGCTGCCCGGCGCGGCATGCTGCCTGAGCTGGTAGAGCACGAAGACCAGGGACTGGTTATCGATGATACGGCTGAAAATATTGCTGAGGCAATTTTCTCCATGGTGGAAGCGCCGGAGAAGCGCGCGCAGATGGGCCGCAACGCACGTGCCAAAGCACAGCGATACTTTGACATGCACGTGCAGGCTGCCGGCATCATCAACGTGTATGAGGAATTACTACAGCGCAAGGCACGGCCCCGCTGGTACCACGTTTTCACGCGCAGGTCCGAACGCTCGCACCAGAGAACCGGGGGCGCATAGTCTACAATGTGGGGTCGTTAAACCTTGACACTCGTAAAAAGTCCGCAGGCTGCGTTGGGCTCAATCCTCAGCCCTGGCGGCGTACGGCACGTACGCCTCATTCCATCGGATGTGCGCGCCTTGCCTGCGGCCTGAACCTGACCGCTACTGAATCTCGATCGTTTTCCTGAACGTAATCTCCGGCCACTCTTTCACAACGTAATTGAGCCGCCATTCGCTCTGGGCCAGATAGGCCAAATTGCCCATGGCATCGCGCGCCAGGTTGCCGTAATTGTCCCTTTCAAAGGCGTCGAGGCGCTTTTTATCTGCGCATTCCACCCAGCGGGCAACCGCGTAGTCGACCGGTTCATACACGGCGTCGACCCCGTATTCGGCCTTGAGGCGCGCCATGGTGACGTCGAACTGCAGCATGCCCACCGCACCCATGATGTAGTCGCTTCCGAGCAGGGGACGGAACAGCTGGATGGCGCCCTCCTCCACCAGCTGCATCAGGCCCTTCTGAAGCTGCTTGGCCTTGAGCGGGGATTTCAAGCGCACGCGCTGAAAAATTTCCGAGGCAAAGCTCGGAATACCGGTAAAGCTCAGCGGCTCGCGCATTGAAAAGGTGTCGCCGATTTTGATCGTGCCGTGATTGGGTATGCCGATGATGTCGCCGGGCCAGGCTTCCTCGACCACGCTTCGGTCGCGGGCCATGAAAATGACCGGATTGCCGATCAGGATGTCCTTGCCGAGACGGTGATGGCGCACCCGCATTCCCTTTTCAAATCGGCCCGAGCACACGCGCAAAAAGGCGATGCGGTCACGGTGCGCGGGATCCATATTGGCCTGAATCTTGAAAACGAACCCGGAAAACTCTTCCTCCTCAGGGTGCACCTGGCGCGTCGTGGTCATGCGCGGCAGCGGCGACGGGGCAATCGTCA
>Ga0194126_10005494_pt1 | contig 18622 bp, 20 predicted proteins | sample TA2KigC150mmetaG_FD_148641 | JGI IMG/M metagenome (GOLD analysis project Ga0194126, IMG submission 148641) | Freshwater microbial communities from Lake Tanganyika, Tanzania - TA2015035 Kigoma Deep Cast 150m | ecosystem: Environmental > Aquatic > Freshwater > Lake | place: Tanzania: Lake... | reverse complement strand
GATCGCCAGCTTGAACAAGCGGTCGTTGGCCAGGCCCAGCTCGCCCAGCACCTCGTGGCAGGTCTCGCGCATCAGCTTGGCGCGCGGATCATGGTTCTTGTAGACGCGATGGCCGAAGCCCATCAGGCGCACGCCGGAATTCTTATCCTTCGCCTTCCTGATGAACTCCCCCACCTTGGAGACATCGCCGATCTCCTCCAGCATCTGCAGGCTGGCCTCGTTGGCGCCGCCGTGCGCCGGGCCCCACAGGCAGGCGATGCCGGCCGAGACGCAGGCATAGGGATTGGCACCCGAGGACCCCGCCAGGCGGACGGTGGAAGTGGAGGCATTCTGCTCGTGGTCAGCGTGCAGGATGAAGATCCGGTCGAGCGCCCGCACCAGGACGTCGTTCGGCTTGTAATCCTCAGCCGGCACCGCGAACATCATGCGCATGAAGTTAGCGGTGTAGGACAGGCCGTTGCTCGGGTACATGAACGGCTGCCCGACCGAGTACTTGTACGCCATCGAGGTGATGGTCGGCAGCTTGGCGATCAGGCGGAAGGCCGAGATCTTGCGGTGCTCGGCGTTGTTGATGTCGAGCGCGTCGTGATAGAAGGCCGACAGCGCGCCCACCACGCCAACCATGGTAGCCATCGGGTGCGCGTCGCGCCGGAAGCCGGTGAAGAAGCGGCTGATCTGCTCGTGCACCATGGTGTGGCGGATCACGGTGTTGACGAATTCCGACTTCTCCACGGCGTCCGGCAGGTCCCCGTTCAGCAGCAGGTAGCAGACCTCAAGGAAATCGCACTGCTGGGCCAGCTGCTCAATCGGATAGCCGCGGTACAGCAGCACGCCGGCATCGCCGTCGATGTAGGTGATGGTCGAATTGCAGCTCGCGGTGGAAAGGAACCCCGGATCGTAGGTGAAGTAGCCGGACCTGCCGTACAGGGTCCGGATGTCCACCACTTCGGGGCCGATGGTCCCGGACATCACCGGGAACTCCAGGGTCTTGCCGTCGGGCAGGGTCAGGCTGGCCTTCTTGTCCATGGCGCGTTCCTTTCCAGATAGCTAGGTGGCGCGCAACCGCGCCACGATCCCGGCGAACCGTTGTTCATAGTCATCGCGCCGGCCGCTGACGAAATCCCAGATCTCGTTGTCGGGCAGGTCGAGCAGTTCGACCAGTTCGCCATCGTAACGCGTGCGCTGCAGGTACGTCTCCAGCACCAGGTCCAGCTCGAGCAGGCCGCGCCGGCACTTCCATCGCAGGCGCATTTCCTTGGACCGCGAATCGGCGGCGGCGTCCACGGCCGGCTCGCTCACACGCTGCGCTTGACCAGCAGGTCCTTGATCTTGCCAATGGCGCGCGTCGGGTTGAGTCCCTTGGGGCAGACGTCGACGCAATTCATGATGCTGTGGCAGCGGAACAGGCGGTAGGGGTCCTCGAGATTGTCTAGGCGCGCCGCGGTGTCCTGGTCGCGCGAGTCGGCGATGAAGCGGTAGGCCTGCAGCAGGCCCGCCGGGCCGACGAACTTGTCCGGGTTCCACCAGAACGACGGGCAGGCGGTGGAGCAGCAGGCGCACAGGATGCACTCGTACAGGCCGTTGAGCTCCTCGCGCTGCGCCGGCGACTGCAGGCGCTCGCGCTCCGGCGGCGCCTCGTGGTTCACCACGTAGGGCTGGATCGAGTGGTACTGCTTGAAGAACTGGGTCATGTCCACGATCAGGTCGCGGACCACCGGCTGCCCGGGCAGCGGCCGCAACGTGACATGCTGCGGCAGGTCGGCCAGCTTGGTGATGCAGGGGAGGCCGTTCTTGCCGTTGATGTTCATGGCGTCGGAGCCGCACACGCCCTCGCGGCAGGAGCGGCGGAACGACAGCGAGTCGTCCTGCGCCTTGGCCTTGATCAGGGCGTCGAGCAGCATGCGGTCGGAATGCTCGAGCTGGACCTCGTAATCCTGCATGTAAGGCCTGGCGTCCTTCTCCGGGTTGTAGCGGTAGATCGAGAGTTTCATTCGCGTTTTCTTCTCAGTAAGTCCGGGCTTTCGGTTCGAAAGCCTCGACGGTGAAGGGCTTGAGCTGCACCGGCTTGTAAGCGAGGCGGTTGCCTTCCTTGTACCAGAGCGTGTGCTTCATCCAGTTCTTGTCGTCGCGCTCCGGGAAGTCAGCTCGCGCCTGGGCGCCGCGCGATTCCTTGCGCGCCTCGGCCGAAACGATGGTCGACATCGCGGTCTCCACCAGGTTGTCCAGCTCCAGCGCCTCGACGCGCGCGGTGTTGAAGGTGCGCGCCTTGTCCTGGATGTAGACGCGCGCCGCGCGCTCGGCTACCGCCTTCATGCGCTCCACGCCCTTGGCGAGGTCGTCGGGGAAACGGAACACGCCGCAGTGCGCCTGCATCGTGCGGCGCAGCTCGGCGAACACGTCGGCGACACGCTCGCCAGATCCGGCAGCCTCCAGGCGCGCCAGGCGCGCGCGCGTCTGTTCGCCGGCATCCTTGGGCAGGTTGCGGTGTGGCTTCGGCGAAGTCTGCAGGTCTTTCACCACCTGCTCGCCGGAGGCCTTGCCGAAAACCAGCAGGTCCAGCAGCGAATTGGTGCCGAGACGGTTGGCGCCGTGCACCGAGACGCAGGCACACTCGCCCGCGGCGTAGAAACCCGGCACGATGCTTTCGTGGTTACTGCCCTCATGCACCACCACGCGGCCGAGGTAGTTGGTGGGGATCCCGCCCATCTGGTAATGCACCGTGGGCACCACCGGCACCGGCTCGCGGACCGGGTCGGCGTTGGCGAACTTGATCGCGATTTCGCGGATCCCGGGCAGGCGCTGGTTGATCACCTCGGGCCCCAGGTGGTCCAGCTTCAGCAGCACGTGGTCGGCCTCTGGGCCGCAGCCGCGGCCTTCCTTGATCTCGGTGGTCATGGCACGCGACACCACGTCGCGGCTGGCGAGGTCCTTGGCGTTGGGCGCGTAGCGCTCCATGAAGCGCTCGCCGTCCTTGTTGATCAGGTACCCGCCCTCGCCGCGCACGCCCTCGGTGATCAGCACCCCGGCGCCGTAGACGCCGGTGGGGTGGAACTGCCAGAACTCCATGTCCTGCAGCGGGACGCCGGCGCGGGCGGCAATGCCCAGGCCGTCGCCGGTGTTGATGAAGGCGTTGGTGCTGGCCGCGTAGATGCGCCCGGCCCCGCCGGTGGCGAACAGCACGGCCTTCGCCTGCAGGATCGAGACTTCGCCCGTTTCCATCTCCAGCGCCGTGACCCCGACCACTGCGCCGTCCTGCGGGTCGCGGATCAGGTCCAGCGCCATCCACTCCACCAGGAACTGGGTGTTGGCGCGCAGGTTCTGCTGGTACAGGGTGTGCAGCATGGCGTGCCCGGTGCGGTCGGCCGCGGCGCAGGCACGCATCGCCATCTTCGCGCTGCCGTAGTCCTGGGTGTGGCCGCCGAAGGGACGCTGGTAGATCTTGCCGTTCTCCAGCCGGTCGAAGGGCATGCCCATGTGCTCTAGCTCGACCACCACCTCGTTGGCGCGGCGGCACATGTACTCGATGGCGTCCTGGTCGCCCAGGTAGTCCGACCCCTTCACGGTGTCGTACATGTGCCAGTGCCAGTTGTCCTCGGTGGAGTTGGCCAGGGGCGCGGCGATCCCGCCCTGCGCCGCCACGGTGTGCGAGCGCGTCGGGAACACCTTGGTGAGCACCGCCGTCTTCAGGCCGGCTCGCGCCAGCTCCAGCGAGGCCCGCATCCCGGAGCCCCCGGCCCCCACGACGATCGCGTCGTACTTGCGTACCGGCAGCGCCAAGCTCATCTCCAGAGTATGTGAAGGGTCCAGCCGAGGTAGGCGGCGATCGTGAGCAAGGTCATCACCTGCAGCGCGAGGCGCAGCCCTTCGGGCTTTGCGTAGTCCATGAGGATGTTGCGCACGCCCACCCACATGTGCCAGCACAGGCTGGCGGCGAACAGCAGCGTCGCCACCCGCATCCAGCCCTGCGTGAACAGGTCCTTCCAGACTGCGTAGCTGATCGGCGGCCCGCCCAGCAGCACGATGAGCACGATCACGGTATAGACCGCCATGATGGCGGCGGTGACGCGCTGCGCCAGCCAGTCGGTCAGGCCGTTGCGGGATCCGGTGACGACGCGGTGGACGCTCATCGCCGCTTCACCACAGCTTCGCGCCCAGCCAGGCGGTCAGCGCCAGGCCGGCGCCGATGCTCAGGGCCGCGGTCAGGCGTGCGCTCGCCAGCTCGGTGCCCTTGTCCAGGTCCAGAAAAAGGTGGCGGATGCCGGCGCACAAATGGTGACAGTAGGCCCAGATCAGGACCAGCAGCGCGAGCTTCACCGGCCAGAGGCGGGCGTACTGGCGGATGGTCTCGAACGCGGCCTCGCTGGACAGGCTGCGGTCCAGCATCCACAGCAGCCACACCATGGCCAAGAACAGCAGCGCGCCGCTGATACGGTGCAGGATGGAAACCCAGCCCGGCAGCGGCAACCGGATCTCGAACAGCAGGGCTTGGAGGTTGAGGTACTTCGGTCTGTTCTTCTTGGCTGCCACGGATGACATACAACGAATTATATGCGTTGCGGCACTGCGGTAAAATGCATGTTCAGCGGCACTTCCTAGAGGTTTTTTTAATGTCCAAAGCCCCCGTCCGAGTCGCGGTTACCGGCGCCGCCGGCCAGATCGGTTACGCCCTGCTGTTTCGCATCGCGAGCGGCGAAATGCTGGGCAAGGACCAGCCGGTGATCCTGCAGCTGCTGGAGATCCCGGAGGAGAGGGCGCAGAAGGCGCTCAAGGGGGTGATGATGGAACTGGAGGACTGCGCCTTCCCGCTGCTGCACGGCATGGTGCCCGCCTCCGACCCCATGGTCGCGTTCAAGGACGCCGAGGTGGCGCTGCTGGTGGGCGCGCGCCCGCGCGGTCCCGGCATGGAGCGCAAGGACCTGCTGGAGGCCAACGGCAAGATCTTCGCGCCCCAGGGCCAGGCGCTCGACAAGGTCGCCAGCCGCAGCGTCAAGGTGCTGGTGGTCGGCAATCCGGCCAACACCAACGCCCTGATCGCGATGAAGAACGCCCCCGGCCTGAGGCCGACGCAGTTCAGCGCCATGATGCGGCTGGACCACAACCGCGCCACTTCCCAGATCGCGCAGAAAATCGGCAAGCCGATCGCCGCGGTCAAGAAGGTTACCGTCTGGGGCAACCATTCGGCGACCCAGTACCCGGACCTGTTCCAGGCCGAGGTGGAGGGCAAGAAAGTCTGGCCCATGATCAACGACCAGGCCTGGCTGGAGACCAACTTCATCCCGACGGTGCAGAAGCGCGGCGCCGCCATCATCGAGGCGCGCGGCCTGTCCTCGGCGGCGAGCGCCGCAAACGCCGCGGTGGACCACATCCGCGACTGGACCCTGGGCACCGCGCCCGGCACCTGGGTCAGCATGGGCATACCGTCGGATGGCAGCTACGGCATCCCGGGGGGCGTGCTCTACGGCTACCCGGTCACCTGCTCGGGCGGCAGCTGCCAGATCGTCAAGGGCCTGGAGGTGAGCGACTTCGGCCGCAAGCGCTTGGAGGCGACCCTGAAGGAACTGCAGGAGGAGCGTGACGGCGTGAAGCACTTGCTGGGGAACTGACTCACATGACCTCCAGGAGCGCGGGCGCCAAGTTCCGCCAGGCGGTGAAAGAGGAGAAGCCCCTCCAGATCGCCGGCACCATCTGCGCCTACCACGCGCTGCTCGCCAAGCGCAGCGGCTTCAAGGCCATCTACCTCTCCGGCGGCGGCGTCGCCGCCGGCTCGCTCGGCTTGCCCGACCTGGGCATCTCCAACCTGGACGATGTCCTGATCGACGTGCGCCGCATCACCGACATCTGCGACCTGCCGCTGCTGGTGGACGTGGACACCGGCTTCGGCCCGAGCGCCATCAATATCGCCCGCACGGCCCGCTCCCTGGAGAAAGCGGGCGCCGGCGCCATGCAGATGGAAGACCAGGTCGGCGCCAAGCGCTGCGGCCACCGGCCCAACAAGGAACTGGTCTCGACCGACGAGATGTGCGACCGCGTCAAGGCGGCGGTGGACGGGCGCGGCGACGCTTCGTTCGTCGTCATGGCGCGCACCGATGCGCTCGCCAACGAGGGCCTCGAGGCCGCCATCGCCCGCGCCGTGAAGTACGTCGAGGCCGGCGCCGACATGATCTTCCCCGAGGCGATCGCCGAGTTGTCGCACTACAGGCAGTTCGCCGCCGCGGTGAAGGTGCCGATCCTCGCCAACATCACCGAGTTCGGCAAGACGCCGCTGTTCACGCTTGACGAACTGCGCTCGGCCGATGTCGCCATGGCCCTCTACCCGCTGACGGCGTTCCGCGCCATGAACAAGGCGGCCCTGAAAGCATACCAGACGGTACGCAGGACCGGCACCCAGAAGGGTGTCATCGCGGACATGCAGACCCGTGAGGAGCTCTACGACTACCTCGACTACCACGCCTACGAGAACAAACTCGATGAGCTTTTCGCAAAGTCCGGCGGCGCCTAAGCCGAAGAAGTCCGTCGCCCTGTCCGGGGTGGCGGCGGGCAATACCGCCCTTTGCACGGTCGGCCGTACCGGCAACGACCTGCACTACCGCGGCTACGACATCCTGGACTTCGCCGACCAGGCGGAGTTCGAGGAGGTCGCCTACCTCCTGGTGCACGAGAAGCTGCCCACCGCGGCCGAACTGGCTGCCTACAAGAACAAGCTGCGCGGCCTGAGGGGGCTGCCCGGGCCGCTAAAGGCCGTGCTGGAACAGTTGCCTAAGACCGCGCACCCGATGGACGTGCTGCGCACCGGCTGCTCGGTGCTGGGGACGTTGGAGCCCGAGGCCGAGGCACATCCGGTCGAAGGTGCACGCCGCATCGCCGACCGCCTGATGGCGAGCTTCGGCTCCATGCTGCTCTACTGGCACCACTTCGCGACCAGTGGAAAGAAAATCGAGACGGTCACTGACGACGATTCCATCGGCGGCCACTACCTGCACCTGCTGCAGGGCAAGCCGCCCCCGGCCAGCTGGGTACGCGCGATGCACACTTCGCTCATCCTGTACGCCGAGCACGAGTACAACGCCAGCACCTTCACCTGCCGCGTCATCGCCGGCACCGGCTCGGACATCTACTCCGCCATCACCGGCGGCATCGGCGCCCTGAGGGGGCCAAAGCATGGCGGCGCCAACGAGGTCTCGGACGAGATCCAGAAGCGCTACCGGAGCGCCGACCAGGCCGAGGCCGACATCCGCCGGCGCATGGCCGCCAAAGAGGTCGTGATCGGCTTCGGCCACCCGGTCTACACCGTCGGTGACCCGCGCAACAAGGTGATCAAGGCAGTCGCCGAGCAACTGTCGAAGCACTCAGGCGACCTGAACCAGTACGCCATCGCCGAGCGCATCGAGTCGGTGATGTGGGCCGAGAAGAAGATGTTCGCGAACCTGGACTGGTTCAGCGCGGTGTCCTACAGCAAGATGGGCGTGCCGACGCTGCACTTCACGCCGCTGTTCGTGCTCTCGCGCACCAGCGGCTGGTCGGCGCACGTCATCGAGCAGCGCATCGACGGCAAGATCATCCGGCCCGGCGCCAACTACACCGGGCCGGAGAACCGTAACTGGGTTGCCATCGAGGACCGGGGCTAGCCGTGGCCGAAGCCTACGAATCCGACCTGACCCAATTCATGCGCCAGTACCTATCGAACCACCCCGAAGAGGTCGAGTCGCAGAAAAAGGGCCGCGCCATCTGGTGGGACAAGGCAGGCGCCGAGCGCACCCCGCCCGCCCCGCCGCGCCACGCGCCGAAGGCCGGCGGCGCCGAGTACACCTTCCAACCGCTCTCCGAAAAAGACCAGGAAAATACCTAGTGTCCTCGCAGATCTCGAACGTACGCCCCAAGCCCGACGCGGTCCTGAAGAAGATCGCGGACTACGCCACCGGCTACACCATCAGCAGCGCCGAAGCCTTCCAAACCGCGCGCTACTGCCTGATCGACACCCTGGGCTGCGGCTTCGAGGCGCAGGATTACCCGGCCTGCAACAAGCTGCTGGGACCCGTCGTGCGCGGCACGGTGGTGCCCAACGGCGCCAAGGTGCCGGGCACCCAGTTCCAGATGGACCCGGTGAAGGCCGCCTTCGACATCGGCGCCATGATCCGCTGGCTCGATTTCAACGACACCTGGCTCGCCGCCGAATGGGGCCATCCGTCGGACAACCTGGGCGGCATCCTCGCCACGGCCGACTGGCTGTCGCGCACAGCGATCGCCGAGGGCAAGCGGCCGCTCACCATGCGGGATGTTCTCGCCGCGATGATCAAGGCGCACGAGATCCAGGGCGTGCTCGCGCTGGAGAACAGCTTCAACAAGGTCGGGCTGGATCACGTCGTGCTGGTGAAGGTCGCCTCCACGGCCGTGGTGGCGCACATGATCGGTTGCAGCTACGACGAGGTGGTCAACGCGGTGTCGCTTGCCTGGGTCGACGGCCAGAGCCTGCGCACCTACCGCCACGCGCCCAACACCGGCTCGAGGAAGAGCTGGGCGGCGGGCGACGCCACCTCGCGCGCGGTGCGCCTCGCGCTCATCGCGAGGACCGGCGAGATGGGCTATCCATCGGCTCTGACCGCCAAGACCTGGGGCTTCTACGATGTCCTCTTCAAAGGCAAGCCGTTCCGCTTCCAGCGCCCCTTCGGCTCGTATGTGATGGAGAACGTCCTGTTCAAGATCTCCTTCCCGGCCGAGTTCCATTCGCAGACCGCGGTGGAGTGCGCGATGCAGATCCACGCAGAGATGAAGAAGCTGAAAAAGACCGCGGAGGAGATCAAGCGCATCACCATCCGCACCCACGAGGCCGCGATCCGCATCATCGACAAGAAGGGCCCGCTCAACAACCCGGCCGACCGCGACCACTGCATCCAGTACATGGTGGCGGTGCCGATTCTCTTCGGCCGGCTCACCGCCGGCGACTACGAGGACGCGGTGGCGAAGGACAAGCGCATCGACGCGCTGCGGGAGAAGATCTTTTGCGTGGAGGACAAGGCGTTCACCAAGGACTACCACCTCCCGGAGAAGCGCTCGATCGCCAACGCCCTCAAGGTCGAGTTCAAGGACGGCAGCAAGCTCGGCGAGTTCGTGTGCGAGTACCCGATCGGCCACAAGCGCCGGCGCGCGGAAGGGATGCCGATCCTGGTGGAGAAGTTCAAGCGCAACCTGGCACGCCGCTTCCCGGACAAGCAGTGTAAAGCGATACTTTACACTTGCATGGACCAGGGCCGCCTCGAGGCGACGCCGGTGCACGAGTTCGTCGACCGCTTCGTGATCTGAATGCGGCGCGAACTCGAGCGCCAGCTCGAAGCGATCAACGCCGAACTGCGCAGCTACCCCACCCCGATCGCGCGCTGCGACGAGCAGCTCGCCGAACTGCTCGAGCGGCGCGCGCGCCTGCTCGGGCGCCTGCAACGCATGGACGAGGCCGGGCGCCCGGCCTGCACCTGGATGAACGAAGGAGGAGTCGATGCCGCATGACGCGTTCCGCACCCTGCAGCCGCTGAAGGGCGGCAGGTTCCACTCGCTGCCTGCGCTCGCCAAGGCGCTCGGCGCCGAGGTCTCGCGCCTGCCGGTGTCGATCCGCATCGTTCTCGAGTCGGTGCTCAGGAACTGCGACGGCAAGAAGGTCACCGAGCAGCACGTGCGCCAGCTCGCCGGCTGGAAGCCGAACGCCGCGCGCGTGGACGAGATCCCGTTCGTGGTGGCGCGCATTGTGCTGCAGGACTTCACCGGCGTGCCGCTGCTTTGCGACCTGGCGGCGATGCGCGGCGTGGCGCAGAAGATGGGCAAGGACCCCAAGGTGATCGAGCCACTGGTGCCGGTGGACCTGGTGGTGGACCACTCGGTGCAGATCGACCATTACGGCTCGAAGAACGCGCTCGACCTCAACATGAAGCTCGAGTTCAGGAGGAACGAGGAGCGCTACCAGTTCATGAAGTGGGGCATGCAGGCGTTCGACACCTTCAAGGTGGTGCCGCCGGGCGTGGGCATCGTGCACCAGGTGAACCTGGAGTACCTGGCGCGCGGCGTGCACCGCTCGAAGGACGGCGTCTACTACCCGGACACGCTCGTCGGCACCGATAGCCACACCACCATGATCAACGGCATCGGCGTCGTGGGCTGGGGCGTGGGCGGCATCGAGGCCGAGGCCGGCATGCTCGGCCAGCCGGTCTACTTCCTGACGCCCGACGTGGTCGGCGTTCAACTCACCGGCAAGCTCCACCCAGCGTGCACTGCGACCGACCTCGTGCTCACGGTCACCGAGATGCTGCGCAAGGCGAAGGTGGTGGGCAAGTTCGTGGAGTTCTTCGGCGCCGGCACCGAGTCGCTCGCCCTCCCCGACCGCGCGACCATCGCCAACATGGCGCCCGAATACGGCGCGACCATGGGCTTCTTCCCGGTGGACGACAAGACCGTCGCCTACCTGCGCGGCACCGGGCGTACCGCTGACGAGATCGACGCCTTCGCCGCCTACTTCGAGGCGCAGGGCCTGTACGGCATCCCGAAGAAGGGCGCGATCGACTACTCGCAGACGCTCGAGCTGGACCTCGGCCGCGTCATGCCCTCGCTCGCCGGCCCCAAGCGCCCGCAGGACCGCATCGACCTCGATCGCGTGAAGAGCAGTTTCACCGCGCTGTACTCGAAGCCGGTGGCGGAGAACGGCTTCGCGAAGAAGCCCGATGACCTGCCGAAGAGCTTCCGCGCCGTGGACGGCACGGAGCTGAAGAGCGGCGACGTGCTGATCGCCGCCATCACCTCCTGCACCAACACCTCGAACCCCGGCGTGCTGCTCGCGGCAGGGCTGCTCGCGAAGAAGGCGGTCGAGCTGGGACTCAAGGTGAAGCCGCACATCAAGACTTCGCTCGCGCCGGGCTCGCGCGTGGTCACCGAGTACCTGAGCAAGTCGGGGCTGCTGCCCTACCTGGAGAAGCTCGGCTTCTCGGTCGCCGCCTATGGCTGCACCACCTGCATCGGCAACGCCGGGCCGCTCGCGCAGCCGATCGAGGAAACGGTGGTGAAGAACGACCTGGTGTGCGCCGCGGTGCTCTCGGGCAACCGCAATTTCGAGGCGCGCATCCATCCCAACATCCGCGCCAACTTCCTCGCCTCGCCGCCGCTGGCGGTCGCCTACGCGATCGCCGGCACGATGCTCAAGGACCTGCGCAGCGAGCCGCTCGGCAAGTCCAGGGACGGCCAGGACGTCTACATCGGCCACATCTGGCCGACGCGCGAGGAGATCGAGTCGCTGATGAAGCTGGCGATGGACGCGCCCACCTTCCGGCGGCTCTACGCCAACCTCGCCGAGGCGAACCCGCTGTGGAAGAAGATTCCCGCCCCCGCCGGGCAGGTGTACAGCTGGCCGAAGTCCACCTACATCGCCGAGCCGCCGTTCTTCGCCGACTTCGGCATGCAGCCCGGCAGCACCGGCAACATCTCGGGCGCCAAGATCCTCGGCGTGTTCGGCGATTCGGTGACCACCGACCACATCAGCCCCGCGGGCTCGATCAAGCCGACTTCGCCCGCCGGCTTCTTCCTGCAGGAGCACGACGTCGCGGTGGCGGACTTCAACTCCTACGGCGCGCGGCGTGGCAACCACGAGGTGATGATGCGAGGGACGTTTGCCAACGTGCGCATCAGGAACCTGATGCTGGGCGGCAAGGAAGGCGGCCTCACCCGATACAAGGGCGAGGAACTGCCGATCTACGACGCCGCCATGCGCTACATCGCCGAGGGCACGCCGACGGTGGTGTTCGGCGGCGAGGAATACGGCACCGGCTCCTCGCGCGACTGGGCGGCGAAAGGCACGCAGCTGCTGGGGGTCAAGGCGGTGATCGCGCGCAGCTTCGAGCGCATCCATCGCTCCAACCTGGTCGGCATGGGCGTGCTGCCGCTGCAGTTCACCGGCTCGGAAAGCGCGCAGTCGCTCGCGCTGAAGGGCAGCGAAACCATCGATATCCAGGGGCTGGACGACATCCGCCCGCAGCAGGAACTGACGCTCGTCATCCGCCGCGCCGACGGCGGCTCGCAATCGCTTAAGGTGAAGTCGCGCATCGACACTCCGATCGAGGTCGACTACTACAACCACGGCGGCATCCTGCCCTACGTGCTGCGCGAGTTGCTCTCGAAGGCTGGGCCGGCGAAGTCGAAGGCGGCCTGAAGAAGGACATGTAACCGATCGGTTACATCCAGGCCGCCTCCGAGGGTGGTACGGGGACTCCGGGGGTGGCTGCCGTTTTCAGGGGTAGACTCAGGCTGAGGAGGCTCAAGCACGCCACCAGGGTGAGTCGCAGGCGCAGGGGCAAGTACCACGACGGCAAATTCATCGCTGTTGCCAAGGGTCTGTCGAGGCTGTAGTGCGCAACGAAGGCCAGCACGAGCAGCGCCGCGGCCCAAACCGTGCCGTCCAAGAACACGGCGTGGGTCAGCAAAGCGGCCCAGGCCAGCACGGAAGGCACCACACTCCAGGCGTACAGGACAGGCAGGCGTTGAGCGAAGCCCTTGTCCGAGCCCGAAGCGGTCATCGCGATGCCCCAGTGCAGGGCGCCCACAAAACTGACGATGACCGCACCGTACGCCAGCAGCGCGAACGCCCACAAGGACGCCTGGGCAGGGTCCACCCGAACCGCCAGAGCCGTGGCAACGAAGGGTAGCGCACCGGCGTAGCTCAGCCATGCCACGACCACCGGCAGTGGCTCGCTGCGCGCGGGCGCTACGGCGCTCACCGGCTCGGCCCGCGCGCCGAATCCGCCACCTCCGCCTGAACAGGAACAACTGTCTGATCCAGTGGAGCTTGGCGCATCGCAAGGCCATCCCACTGCCGTCCGCACCAGCAGCGGCCTCCGGCGTCGATGATGCAGCTGCCGCTGCCGCAGCAGCGTGGATCCTCGTTCATTTGCATATCCTCAATGCCGCTCATAGACACTCGAAGGCTATTTCACCAGCGGCCGCACGGCAGCGAAGCCACCGTCCACCGCGAGCACCTGGCCGGTCAGGCGGGCCGAGCCCTCGCTCAGCAGCCAGGCCATCACCCCGGCCACCTGGTCGGCCGTCTGCACCCCCCCTAGCGGGTACTGGCGCGCGGCGCCCTCCCGCATCGCGGGCAGCTTCAGCATGCCGGCGCTCAGCGGCGTGTCGGTCAGGCCCGGGGCAACGGCATTGATGCGCACGCCCTGCCCCGCGTAGCTGGCCGCGGCGCCGCGCACCAGAGCCTCGATACCGCCCTTGGCCGCGGCGATGGCCTCGTGGTTGGCGACGCCGATGCGCGCAACCACTGAACTGGCGAACACGGCTGCGCCGGCTGCGCCTTGCAGCGCCGCAATCCAGGCCTGCAACATGAACACCGCGCTGTCCAGGTTAACGCGCATCACCTCGCGGTAGGCCTCTGTGCGGGTACGATGCAACGGCGCGATAAGCGTGCTCCCCACGCAGTGCGCCAGCAGCTGTGGTGCGGCGCCGAGGGCTTCCTGGCAGCCGGCGAGCGCCCGCGCGGCGCCTTCCGGGGTGGTGGTGTCCGCCGCGATGCGAACCGCCGCCTCCACCTCGGCCAGGCGGTCCGCGTCGCGCCCAACCGCCGCGACGCGGCAGCCCTGGGCATGGAGCCGGCCGGCCAGGGCGCGGCCAATACCGCCGCTGGCGCCGGTGATGAGGGCGATCGACATTATGCGCTCGTTGCCAAAGTTGAGGGGGTTGAGGGGAATGAGGCCGCGACCCCGACCTCGCCCCGGCGGATCGCCGCCGCGCGCCGGGCCACGGCCAGCTTTTGGGCGTCGGTCAGGTGGGCAGCGTTCCTCACCTGCAGCGCCATGCGCGGGTGCTGCTGCAGCATGACCTTGTGGCGGAGCAGGAAATCCCAGTACAGGGTGGTGAATGGGCAGGCATCGTCGCCGCTGCGCTGCGCCGGGTCGTAGCGACAGTCCTTGCAGTGCGGGCCCATGCGCTGGATGTACTTGCCGGTGGCGATGTACGGCTTGCTGCCCATCACGCCGCCGTCGGCGTACTGGCTCATGCCCAGGGTGTTGGGCAGCTCGACCCATTCCACGGCGTCGAGGTACACCGCCAGGTACCAGGCGTGGACCTGCCTGGGCTCCACCCCCAGCATCAGCGCATACAGGCCGGTGACCATCAGCCGCTGGATATGGTTGGCGTAGCCGTGCGAGAGCGTTTGCTCGAGCGCATCGCGCAGGCAGGCCATGTCGGTCGCGCCGGTCCAGTACCACGGCGGCAGCTCTTCCCGGGCACACAGGACATTGCGTTCCAGGTATTGCGGCATCTGGGTCCAGTAGATGCCGCGCACGTATTCGCGCCAGCCCAGGATCTGGCGAACGAAGCCCTCGACGCTGGCCAGCGGTGCGCGTCCTTCGCGGTAGGCCACCTCAGCCGCCGCCACCACCTCGCGCGGGTGGAGAAGTTTCAGGTTGAGCGCTGCCGAGAGGTGGGAGTGGTACAGCCATGGATCGCCCGGCCACATGGCGTCCTGATAGCGACCGAAGAGGGGCAACCGCTCCCGGATGAAGGCCTCCAGCGACAGCAGCGCCTGAGCGCGCGTGACGGGCCAGGCGAAACTGTCCAGCCGGCCCGGGTGCGACGCGAATCGGGTTTCAACGAGCGCGATCACTTCGCGCGTGACGGCATCGGGCCCGAAGAGGCTGCGCGCAGGCACCTTGCCCGGGCCGGCCGCGCCGAAGGCTTCGCGATTGTCGGGGTCGAAGTTCCACTGCCCGCCGACCGGCACCGCGCCCTGGGCACCACGCTGCATCAGCACGTCATGCCGCTTGCGCTGCTGGCGGTAGAAATACTCCATGCGCAGCGACTTGCGGGCCCCGGCATAAGCGGCGAATTCGCGCACGCTGCAGAAGAAGTGACGGTCCTCGCGGACCTCGAGAGGCAGGCGATTGGCCTCGGCAACCGCCTTGATCGCCTGCAGCACCCGCCAGTCACCCGCTTCGGTCATGATCAGGCGGGCAGGCTGCAGGCGGGTGATGTCGGCCTGCAGCTGAGCGCCCAGGCTGGCGCAGTTGCCGGGGGCGTCCAGGCGGCAGTAGTGAAGCCGGCGGCCGGCGCTGCGCAGCGCCCGTGCAAAGTGCCGCATTGCGGCGAGAAACATCACCGTGCGCGGCTTGCTCGACCAGACGTGGGTCGATTCCCCGGCCACCTCGGCCATCCACACCGCGTCACGCCTGGCTTCGAAGCCGTCGAACGCTGCCGCTTCCGAATCGAGCTGGTCACCCAGCACGATGACGAGGTTGCGCAGCCTATTGGCCACGGCCAGCCTTGTCGCGCCGGCAGGCGGCCGAGCAGTACCGGACCTCGGCCCAGCATCTCGCCCAGCGGCGCCGCCAGCTCATGAGACGGCCGCAGGCCGCGCAAGGCTTGCTCGCCAATCTTGCCTTGTTACCGCGGAAGTCTTCGCCTCGCGGTGCCAACACAAGGTGCTCGCGGGACGCGAACCTAGTCACCCCTTCTTTACCCACGCGTTACACCAGCCGGCGGCGGTCACCTGCCGGGTGCCGAACAGCGGGCAGCCACCAGCCTTGTCGGCTGCCTTACCGGTGTAGATCGCGCAATTGGCGCAGTTCTGGCCGGCGACAAACTTCGGGAACTTCTTGATGTCCACACGTTTGGCATCGGCCACGTAGCCCAGCGCGACGGCCTGAGCGTCCTTCTCATCCAGAAGGGCCTGGGAATGAGCGCGGCTCGCGAGCACCGCGCCGGAAGCAGCCAGCGTCATCAGAAACAGGCGGCGGGACAGGGGTTGATTCATGATCACTCCACTTGAGAGTTAAAGAAATTAGTAAAGAGGTAACTATATGTTGCCCGGTGGGGTGGGCGCCGGGCGGGGCTGCTGCAACCAGGGTCGCTGCGACGACTTATTTCGGCAGCACCACCGCGTCGATAACGTGGATGACCCCGTTCGAGGCGGCGATATCGGTCTTGATCACCCTTGCGCTGTCGACCATCACGGCACCGTCCTTCGCGCTGACCGTCAGCATTTGGCCCTGGACGGTCTTCACCGCACCCGGCTGCACCTGCGCGGCCATCACCTGGCCGGGAACGACGTGGTAGGTGAGGACCGCGGCCAGCTTCTGTTTGTCCTTCAGCAGCGCCTCCAGGGTGCCGGCCGGTAGCTTGGCAAAGGCCTCGTCGGTGGGAGCGAACACGGTGAAGGGGCCCTTGCCCTTCAGCGTGCTGACCAGGCCGGCTTCCTGTACTGCCTTAACCAGGGTATTGAACCGGCCCGCCGAGACTGCGGTGTCGACGATGTCGGCGGCAAAAGCAGTGGCCGAGGCGACGGTAATAATGCTGCTGGCGATGATGACCATGCTACTGACGATAATGCGGTTTAACGAGATCATGTCGTTCTCCTTGTCGGTTAATTCGGTGCTCTGGCTTGTTGTAGGCCGCTGTCTGACCCGGGGGCACGCTCCCGGTTTCGCGTTTCTTGACCCCACCACCGAAAATATTGATTGAACCGGACGCGCCCAACCGAGTCTTGAACCCTGTTGCCACCTAAATTTCGGACAAAAATTCTTACGTGAATTCACCACAACGCCTGCCTTTGCCCGACATCCAGTCACTGCCTGACCTACGGGCCATTGCCATCAACCGGGTGGGCATTCTCGGCCTGAGGCATCCAATCAGCCTCATTACTCTGGGCGGAGAAGCGGCCTGGACTGTCGCCACCGTGGAGATGGCGGTCGCCCTGCCCGCGACAGCCAAGGGCACCCACATGTCACGGTTCCTGGAGGTGTTGCAGGCGCACGGGGACCCGATTTCTGTTGATAAGCTTCCCGGCCTGCTGCACGCCATGCTGCGTAGGCTGGAGGCCGACGAGGGCACGGTGTCGCTGCGCTTCCCGTACTTCGTCCGCAAGAGCGCTCCGGTCTCCGGCGTGGACAGTCTGATGGACTATGACGTCACCCTGCGCGCATGCGGCGGCGTGCGCCCCGCGCTCCACGTCGGTGTCGTAGCGCCGGTGACCAGCCTGTGCCCGTGCTCGAAGGAGATTTCGGCGTACGGCGCGCACAACCAGCGCTCGGCGGTGACCATCGAGGCCGAACTCGCGGCACCGCTCGCCCCCGAGGACCTGATCGCGATGGCGGAGCGGGCGGCCTCCTGCGAGCTCTACGGGCTGCTCAAGCGCCCGGACGAGAAGTACGTTACCGAGCGCGCCTACGACAATCCCAAGTTCGTCGAGGATCTGGTGCGCGATGTCGCGCTTGAACTGGAGGCAGACGCCCGCGTCGCCGCCTACCGGGTCGCTAGCGAGAACTTCGAGTCGATCCATAACCATAGTGCCTATGCGGTCATCCAGCGCGACAAGCGGTCGCCTTAACGCGGCGCGCCGTCCGCATCCCGAGTTAGATTGCACCGGGCGGCGGCATTGCTTATGCTCTGCCCGACATGGTGGAAACCGGGCAGGATGTGGAATTGGTACGGCTTGCGCAAGCCGGGGACGTCAAGGCCTTCGAGGCGCTGGTGGTCATGTACCAGCGGCGCATTGCCCGTCACGTGGCGCGTTATCTGAAGGCTAGCGGAGATGTCCAAGATGTGGTGCAGGAGACCTTCATCCGGGCTTACCGCGGACTCGCCTCGTTCCGCGGCGAGAGCGCTTTCTACAGCTGGCTGTACCGCATCGCGACCAATTGCGCGCTGTCCCACCTCAAGCGGGATCGGGGCGAGGTGCTATTGGGTGACGACGCGCCGGAGCTGCGGGCTGAGCCGTTCGAGCCTGGGCTCTCCGACGGCGAGAGCCCCGAGCGCACTTTGATGGCCAAGCAGATCGCGCAGAGCGTCCAGCGCGCCCTTGCCCTCCTGCAGCCCCAGCTTGCCGAGGCTCTGATGCTGTACGAGGTTGAGGGCAAGCCTTACGCCGAGATCGCTGGGATGCTGGGCATCCCCATCGGCACCGTGCGCACCCGGATTTTCCGGGCACGCGAATTCATCGCCAAGCGCCTCGAGCCCCTGCTCGAGGTTCAGCGCGGCCGGAGGTGGTAGCCATGTCACTCAACATATCTATGCTGCTCGACGGGCAGCTCTCCCCGGAGGAAGCTAGAACCACGCTTGGAGAGGTGGCGGTCGAAGCGCTGCCACGGGACCGATACAGCGTCTACGTCCTCATCGGAGATGCCCTGCGCGGCAACAGCACGCCGGATGACGGTTTCAGCGTCCGCATTATCGAGCGTCTGCGCCGGGATGGCGCGGCGATTGAAAAGAGCTTCGATCCACTCAAAGAATTCTGAGCTGCCCAACGCTCGGCCTGCAACGCGTCGATCTCGGTGACGCACGGCGGGCAGGACTTGTCGTAGTACCCCTTCAGGGGGGCGCAGAACTTCGTCGTCGCCTTCATGCGGCCTTCAGGCACGCCTGCACCTTCGCCCCCAGCTTGGCCAGGCGCTTGAGCACGCTGTTGTCCATGCCGAGCATCTGCTCGGCCCAGCTGGAGAGCGACTCCATGAGCGCCAGGGTCTCGCGCAAGCGCTTCTGCGTCGCCGGGTCCTCGCGCGTGAGCGCCGGGCTCTCGACGCAGTCGCGCAGGAAGGCCACGGTGGGGTCGAACTCGCGCGCCTTCCTCTCCCGCACGATGACGCGCAGCAGCTCCCAG
>Ga0194126_10005493_pt1 | contig 18623 bp, 16 predicted proteins | sample TA2KigC150mmetaG_FD_148641 | JGI IMG/M metagenome (GOLD analysis project Ga0194126, IMG submission 148641) | Freshwater microbial communities from Lake Tanganyika, Tanzania - TA2015035 Kigoma Deep Cast 150m | ecosystem: Environmental > Aquatic > Freshwater > Lake | place: Tanzania: Lake... | reverse complement strand
CATGTTCTGTTTTCAATGCCAGGAAACCGCCAGGAACCAGGGCTGCACGGTCATGGGCGTGTGCGGCAAGACGGAAAGGACGGCGGACCTCCAGGACCTCCTCGTTCATGTGTGCAAGGGCCTGTCGGTCTACGCCGACGAGCTGAGGCGGAAAGGTTCCGTGGACAGGCCCGCGGGACGATCCCTGTGCCAAGCCCTCTTCACGACCATCACCAACGCAGCCTGGGACGACGAGGCCATCGTCGGCCGGATCAAGGAAGGACTCGCGGCCCGCGACGCTCTCCGGAAGAAGGTCGGGGCGGCCCCGTCGCCGGAGCTCCCCGATTGCGTGACCTGGACGCCGGCCGACGACGCCGCGATCCGGGTCAAGGCCGGCTCCGACGAGGTCCGCATCACGTCGGCTCCGAACGAGGACGTGCGCTCGCTCCGGGAGCTGCTCATCATCGGAGGCAAGGGGATCGCGGCCTACGCCGAGCACGCCGCCGTCCTCGGCTTCGAGAAGGACGAGATCTACGCCTTCCTCTTCGAGGCCCTGGCTTCGACGACCAAGGACCTTTCCGCGGACGACATGGTCGCTCTCGTCCTGAGGGCGGGGGAGACGGCCGTCAAGACCATGGCCCTGCTGGACGAGGCCCATACGAAGACCTACGGCCATCCCGAGATCACCGAGGTCGACATCGGCGTCCGGAACAACCCCGGGATCCTCATATCCGGCCACGACCTGAAGGACATGAAGGAGCTTCTGGCCCAGACCGAGGGCACGGGGATCGACGTCTACACCCACGGAGAGATGCTGCCGGCCCATGCCTATCCGGCGTTCAAGAAGTCCAGCCACCTCGCGGGAAACTACGGCGGGTCCTGGTGGCGGCAGAACGAGGAGTTCGAGTCCTTCAACGGGCCCATCCTCCTGACCACCAATTGCCTGACCCCGCTCAAGCCATCCAACACCTATCTGGACAGGCTGTTCACGACCGGTGTCGCCGGCTATCCGGGCGCGGCGCACATCCCCGACCGCCCGGAAGGCGGGGCCAAGGATTTCTCGGCGCTCATCGCCAAGGCCAAGACCTGCCCGCCTCCCGCGGGGATCGAGTCCGGGAAGATCACGGCCGGCTTCGCCCACGACCAAGTCCTGGCCCTGGCCGGCAAAGTCGTCTCGGCCGTGATGTCGGGGGCCCTCAAGCGCTTCGTCGTCATGGCCGGCTGCGACGGACGGCAACAGGCCCGCAGCTACTTCACGGAAGTCGCCGAAAAGCTGCCCAAGGACGCGGTCATCCTGACGGCCGGGTGCGCCAAGTACCGCTACAACAAGCTGGCCCTGGGCGACATCGGCGGCATCCCCCGCGTCCTTGACGCCGGCCAGTGCAACGACTCGTACTCCCTGGCGCTCATCGCCCTGAAGCTCAAAGAGGCTTTCGGATTCAAGGATATCAACGACCTGCCCGTGTCCTACGATATCGCCTGGTACGAGCAGAAGGCCGTGGCCGTGCTGCTCGCGCTGCTCTCTCTCGGCGTCAAGGGCATCAGGCTGGGCCCGACCCTGCCGGCTTTCCTGTCCCCTCGCGTGGCCAAGGTCCTGGTGGACAAGTTCGCCATCAAGCCCGTCGGCTCCGTCGAAGAGGATGTCGCGGCCATGATGGCCGGCAAATAGCCAGGGGCGGCGGCCCGGGTCGAGAACCTGACAAATCAAGAAAGGCTCCCCGACGGGGGCCGGATGATGAGAGCAAGACCGCCCAACTCCGGGCCCCGGCCGCAATTAACGAAAAACTGAACGGAACTTCATTAAATCTTGATTTTCCTCCTTTAGATTGATCGCGGACATATTGAGTCCACCCCCTGAAGGTCTGAGAAGAGGGAGATCGAGGTGCACCCCCCTTATGACGACCTCCCGGGGAAGAACTAACGAATACCTAGGAGGAAGAACTCACATGAAAACGTACCGCCTCATCCGAGGAGGGCTTCTCGTTGCCCTTCTCTTGGCCTGCTTCGCGCCGTCCTTCGCCCAGCAGACGTTCGTCACCACCGTTTGGTTCGATTACAAGTACTTCATGACGACCGAAGGTCCCGTCACGTTCAAACCGACCAGCCCGACCAGCGCGTACCTGAGCAATGCCTTCGTGTTCCGGAGGGCCTATTTCACCTATGACAACAGGATCAACGGCAACTTGAGGTTCCGTTTCCGGCTGGACGCTGATAACACCCGCAACGTCACCGGGGTCACGCTGACGGGCTCTCCCGTGTCGGGGGTCTCGACGACCACGGACGGCAAGCTCAGGCCCTATATGAAGCACCTCTACCTTCAGTACGACGACTTCATCGTCCCCATGATGACCCTGAACGTCGGGATGATCGAGACCCTGACCTTCAAGCCGGCCGAGGATCGCTGGGGCTACCGCAGCGTCGCCAAGACCCTTCTCGACGGCTACCGGGACATCACCAAGAGGAGCATCGAGGTCTCGAGCGCCGACATCGGGGCGACCCTGAAGTACTCCTTCGCCAAGTTCTTCCGTTTGGCCGCCGGCGTCTACAACGGCGCCCAATACACCAGAGAGGAGAACGACCAGTTCAAGGAGGTCCAGGTCCAAGCCCAGCTCACCCCCGTCCCCGGACTGTCCATCGTCGGGTACTGGGACTACGAGCAGAAGCTCCCCGTGGCCTCCCTGCCTTTGGAGACGAAACCGACCCAGTCCATCTACAAGATCGACGCCTTCTTCGAGATGGTCAGGAACCTGATCATCGGCGGCGAATGGTTCGTCTTCAAGAACGACCTCTACCAGACGGCCGGCGAAAAATACGACGTCAGCGGCTGGTCGGTGTTCGGCCGCTACACGGTCGTTCCCGACAAGGTCACCATCTTCGGCCGCTACGACAGCTACGTGCCGAGCAGCCTCGACCGCGAGCTCGATATGAGCCTGGTCATCGCCGGTTTCGACTGGACCCCCTTCCACGCGAGCTGGAAGCTGCAGCCGAACGTCTGGTTCTACAGCTACAAGGACGGGCTCCGCTATAACGCGAACGCGACGAAGGACAGCGACCTTGTTTTCAACCTGACCTTCGCCCTGTCCTTCTGAGAGAATAAAGGAAAGGAGAAAGGAACATGAAGAGACTCATCACGACAGCCCTAGTGATCACCGGCCTTCTTCTCGGCCTCTGCGGATATGCTCTGGCCCAGAAAGGGAAAATGATCCAGATCAAGGGCTCCGACACCCTGGTCAACCTCGTCCAGATCCTGGCCGAGCAGTACATGGAGAAAAACCCCGGCACGGCCCTGGCCGTTCTCGGCGGCGGATCCGGGACGGGCATCGTCGGCATCATCAACCGGACCTGCGACCTCGCCAATCACTCCCGCGAGTGGCGGCCGAAGGAGATCGACCAGGCCTGGGAAAAGGGCGTCAAGCCCCGATTCTTCGTCATCGCCGTCGATGGGGTCAGCATCGTCGTCAACGAGAAGAACCCTCTGACCCAGCTCTCCATGGGCGAGATCGGGGCCATGTACCGCGGCGAGATCAAGAACTGGAAGGCCGTCGGCGGCGCCGACAAGGCCGTCTCGCTCTACGGCCGGCAATCGAACTCCGGGACCTACGGGTTCTTCCAGGAGCACGTTCTCGGCAACAAGAACTACTCGACCGACGTCAAGGAGATGAACGGCAACGCCCAGATCATCGAGGGCATCCTCCAGGACGAAGGCAGCATCGGCTATGTCGGGGTCGGCTACCTGTTCGACGCCTCCGGCAACGTCCGCAAGGGGCTCAAGGTCCTCAACGTCTCCAAGGGCAAGGGCGAACCGGCCTTCTCACCGCTCGACAAAGCTTCCGTCGACAGTGGCGCCTATCCCGTGGCCCGGGCCCTGTACCAGGCGACGGCCGGCAAGCCGGCCCAGGCCGTCGCGGACTTCATCCGGTTCGAGATGAGCGACGAGGGCCAGAAGATCGTCGAGAAGGAAGGCTTCTTCGCCATCAGCGCGACCCACAAAGCCGAGAACGAGAAGAACCTCCGCTGAACTCTTGACCATACGAAGAGATTTCGCATAGATTATCAGGTGAGAAGAAGGCTCTGGTCGCGAGATGACGAAGAAGACAACAGGACGTCTCAAGGAATCCGCGATCAGGGCCTTCTTCTTCGCCTGCGGCGTTCTCGCCGTCATCGCCCTTCTGGGCATCTTCGCCACCCTCATCAGCACCTCCTTCCCGGCCTTTAAGGACATCAAGCTCTCGGAGTTCCTGCTGTCGAAGAATTGGGACCCGACCTCCCCGGAAATGGAGGAATACGGCATCCTGTCGATGATCATGAGCTCGTTCATCGTGACCCTCGGCGCCCTCCTCATCGCGGTTCCCATCGGGGTCGGAGTGGCCGCCTACCTTTCGGATGTCGCCCATTGGCGCGTCCGGGAGATCGTCAAACCCGTCGTCGAGATCCTGGCCGGCATCCCCTCCGTCGTCGTCGGCTTCCTGGGCATCGTCCTGTTCGCCCCGCTGATCTCCAAGATCTTCAACATCGGCCACGGCCTGACGGCCCTGAACGGCAGCATCCTGCTGGCCATCATGTCCCTGCCGACCATCATCAGCATCTCCGAGGACTCCCTGACCGCCGTTCCCCCGGCCTACGGCGAGGCCTCGCTGGCCCTGGGCGCCTCCCGCTGGCAAACCCTCTTCCGGGTCAAGCTGCCGGCCGCCCTGTCGGGGATCATCGCCGCCTGCATGCTCGGCATGGGCCGGGCCATCGGCGAGACGATGACCGTTCTGATGGCCACCGGCAACGCCAGAACGTTCCCCCAGCTCCCCCAAGCCCTCCTGCGGTCCGTCCGGACCATGACCGCCAACATCGCCATCGAGCTCGGCGAAGTGCCCTATTACACGGCGCATTACTACGCCCTGTTCGCCATCGGCCTCGTCCTGTTCGTCATCACCTTCGTCGTCAACCTCGTCGCCGACGTCGTCCTCCACAAGTACCAGGAGCGGGAGCTATGAAGGGTTCGACCAAGAAGAAGGTCATCCAGTTCTTCGGCTTCTTCCTGCTCCGCTGCTGCCTGTTCCTCGTCCTGGCCGTCCTGCTCCTGTTCCTCTACGACATCGGCAGCAAGGGCGGCGGGGCGATCAGCTGGGAATTCCTGTCCACGGCCCCCCGCCGGGGCATGACCGAGGGCGGCATCTATCCGGCCATCATCGGGACGTTTCTCGTGACCATGATCACGGCCGTCCTGGCCATTCCCTTGGGCATGTGCGCCGCCATCTATCTCAACGAGTACGCCAAGCAGAGCCGCCTGACGCGCCTCATCCGCCTGTCGATCCGGAACCTGTCCGGCGTCCCGTCCATCGTCTACGGGCTTTTCGGGGTCATCCTGTTCGTCAACATCCTGCGCTTCGGGACATCGATCCTCTCGGCCGGTCTGACCTTGGGATTGATGACCTTGCCCTGGACCATCACGGCCAGCGAAGAAGCTTTGAAGACCATCCCCAATTCCTATCGCGAAGGGGCCCTGGCCCTGGGGGCCACCAAGTGGCAATCCATCCGGACCAACGTCCTCCCCTATGCCATCCCCGGCATGCTGACCGGGACCGTCCTGGGGCTGGCCCGGGCCGCGGGCGAGACGGCGCCCATCATGTTCACGGGGGCGGCCTTCTTCCTGCCCATGCTCCCGAAGTCCCTGGGGGACCAGTTCATGGCCCTGCCGTATCACCTCTTCATCATGTCCACTCAGCACCACGCCATCGTCCAGGTCCGGCCGCTGGCCTACGCGACGGCCCTCGTCCTGATCGTTCTCGTCCTGGGCCTGAACATGACCGCCGTCATCGTCCGCTACCGCCTGAGAAGGAAACACCGATGAGCGCCGAAGCCCTGAAGATCCGCATGGAGACCCGCGACCTGGACTTCTACTACGGAAGTAAGAAAGCCCTCGATAAGGTCAACATCGCCTGCTACGAGAACCGGGTCACGGCCATCATCGGCCCCTCGGGATGCGGCAAGTCGACCTTCATTCGGACCCTCAACCGGATGAACGACGTCATCGCGGGAGCGCGGGTCGAAGGGACCATCCTCCTCGACGGCCGGGACATCCGCTTGCCCGACGTCGACGTCGTCGATCTCCGCCGGCGGGTCGGGATGGTCTTCCAGAAGCCCAATCCCTTCCCCAAGTCCATCTTCGACAACATCGCCTACGGCCTGCGCATCAACGGCATGAGGGACAAGAAGAGGCTCGAGGCTGTCGTCGAAGGCAGCCTGCGCGGGGCCGCGCTCTGGGACGAGGTCAAGGACCGGCTCGACGAGAACGCCTTCTCCCTGTCCGGCGGGCAGCAGCAGAGGCTCTGCATCGCCCGGGCCCTGGCCGTCGAGCCCGAGGTCATCCTGTTCGACGAGCCGTGCTCGGCCATCGATCCCATCGCCACGGCCAAGATCGAGGACTTGATAGAGACCCTTAAAAAACGGTACACTGTCGTCATCGTGACCCACAACATGCAGCAGGCCGCCCGGGTATCGGACTTCACCGCCTTCATGATGCTCGGGGAGCTGGTCGAGTTCGGGGTCACCGAAAAGATCTTCACCAACCCGGTTAACAAGCTCACGGAAGACTATATCACGGGGCGGTTCGGATAAGCGACGGCGGCCGTGCGGGACGAGGAGGAGCCATGTCGAAAATAGAACGTCCTTTTGACGAGGAGCTCAAGGCCCTCAAGGAGAAGCTCCTGGAGATGGCCGCCCGGGCCGAGGAGCAGATCGCTCTGGCCGTGCGGGCCCTGAAGGAGCGCCGGGAAGATCTGGCCGGCGAGGTCCTCGGGCGCGAGGCGGCCATCAACCGGCTCGACATCGAGGTCGACGAGATGGCCATGAAGCTCCTGGCCCTCCGGCAGCCCATGGCCGCGGACCTGCGGTTCATCACCTCGGCCATGAGCATCGGGACCGATCTCGAGAGGATCGGCGACCTGGCCGTCAACATCGCCGAGCGGGCCCTCGACCTGCTGAAGCGGCCCCAGCTCAAGCCGCTCATCGACATCCCGCGGATGGCCGAGCTGGCCCAGGCCATGGTCCGGGACGCGCTGAACGCCTTCGTCAACGGGGACGAGAAGCTGGCCAAGCAGGTCTGCGAGCGGGACGATCAAGTGGACGAGATCAACGACCAGGTTTTCCGGGAATTGCTCACCTACATGATGCAGGACCCGGGGACCATCACCCGGGCCGTGGACCTCATTCTCGTCGGGAGGCACCTGGAGAGGATCGCCGACCACGCCACCAACATCGGCGAGGACGTCATCTACATGGTCAAGGGCCGGACCATCAAGCACCATGCCGAGGAAGGCCGGGCCGACAAGCTGAGAACCGACGCCGGCGGGGAATGAGGCCAGGTCAGCTCATTTTCCTGATGCGGACCTCGATGTCTTTCTCGTTCTTCAACAGCCTGACGAGCGCCGATGTGTCGGTGTCCCCGAAATGATAGGGATAGAGGATCTTCGGTCGGATCCAGCCGGCGGCCTCGGCGACCATCCCGGGGGTCATCGTGTAGGGCAGGTTCATGGGCAGGAAAGCGACATCGATGTCCTTGAGGCCCTTCATCTCGGGGATGTTCTCGGTGTCGCCCGCGATATAGACCCGCTTGTCCCCGAACGTGACGACGTAGCCGTTGCCCTCCCCCTTGGGATGCCAGGGGCCGCCGTCCGGCCTCTTGTGGACGATGTTGTAGGCCGGGACGGCCTCGATCCGAAGGCCCATAACGGTCCGGGTCTCGCCGTTCCTCATGATCGCCGCGTCGCGCAGCTTCCCTGCGCACGTCCCGGAGCCGACGAGCTTCGTGTCCGGCCGGAGAATGCGGCCGATGGATTCGAGACACATGTGGTCGTAATGGTCGTGGGTCACGAGGATGAGGTCGGCCTGGGGAAGCCGGCCGTAATCGGCGACCTCCCCGTAGGGGTCGACATGGATCGTCTTGCCGCCGAAGGTCATCATCAGCGTCCCGTGGCCGAGGAAGGTGATCTCCAGGTCTCCCGCGGACGTGGGGATGATGTCCTTCTCGGACTTCGACGCCGCGGCGACGCCGGCGAACCCCAGCCCCATGAGAGCCAGGACCAGGATCATTTTCATCATGGTGGGTCCCTCCATCGTTTTTCTTTTATTATATCCGGGGAGGCCTTCGGGGACAACCATCGCCCTGACCCCATATTTGCGGAATTCCCTATACTACGTCATCATAGGACGTGGCAGGTGAGCCCATGCCCCCTTTGATCGCCGCCCTCGACGACGAGCCCGACATCCTCGAGCTGCTGAAGATCACGCTGGAGAAGGCCGGCTTCCGGTTCGCCGGCTTCGAGGACGCCGAAGGGCTCTATCGTTTCCTGGACCGGGAAAAGCCGGACCTTCTCCTCCTCGACCTCATGCTGCCCGACATGGACGGCCTCGATGTCTGCCGTCAGCTGAGGAAAACCGAGAAGCTGGCCTCGATCCCCATCCTCATGCTGACGGCCAAGGGGGAGGAGTCGGACAAGGTCGTCGGCCTCGAGCTCGGCGCCGACGACTACCTGACCAAGCCGTTCTCCGTCAAGGAGCTCATTGCCCGGATCCGCGCCGTTCTCAGGCGCCCCGGGACCGTGGAGAGCACCCGGCGGATCACGGTCGGGGCCCTGGTCCTCGACCTTGACAAGTTCGAGGCCGTGGTCGGCGGAGACAAGGTCGAGCTGACGGCCACGGAGTTCAGGATCCTGCAGTTCCTGGCGTCCAGAAGGGGCCGGGTCTTCACGCGCGACCAGATCCTCGACTTCCTCTGGGGACACGAAAAGGCCGTCGTCGACCGGACGGTCGACGTCCATATCCGCAACCTCCGGGAGAAGCTGGGCCCGGCGGCGGCGCTCGTCAAGAACATCCGCGGCGTCGGTTACAAGGTCGAAGAATGAAACGAACGCTTTTCCTGAAGGTCTTCGCGGGCTATCTTCTGGTCATCGCCCTTGTCGTCGCCGCGGCCCTCCTGGCAGGGCCCCCTCTCATGCGGAAGCATTTCATCCGGGCCCAGGCGGTCCACTTGGAGAACCTGGCCTACCTCATCCAAGACCGGACCATTCCCTTCCTCACGGGGAAGGCGACGGAGGGACTGGACGAAATGATCTCGGCCGTAGGGGCCAGGACCGGCCGACGGGTCACGGTCATCGACAACCGGGGGAACGTCCTGGCCGACTCCGAGAAAGAGGCCCGGGACATGGAGAACCACTTCTTCCGTCCGGAGATATTTGCCGCCCTCCAGGGTGAAAAGCAAATGTCCATCCGGTTCAGCTCCACTCTCCGGGCCGAGATGATGTACATGAGCGTTCCGCTCGAGGCGGACGGAGCGGTCGTCGGCGTCCTGCGCATGAGCCTGTTCATGAGGCACCTCCAGGCGCTCCTTGGAGAGCTCCGGAGGGATCTGCTCTGGGTCGTCGGACTGTCCGCCGCTTTGGCCCTGGTCGCAGCCGCCCTGCTCACCCGCACGGTCTCCCGGCCCGTCCGGGAGTTCGTCGAGGCCGCCTCCCGGGTCTCCGCGGGCGATCTCGGGGTCAAGGTCTCGACGAGGCGGAGAGGGGAGTTCAGGGCCCTGGCCCTGGGTTTCAACGACATGACCGCCAAGCTGAAAGCGGTGTTCTCGGAGATCCGCATCCAGGGCGAGGAGCTGACCAGCATCCTGGCTTCCATCCGCGAAGGGCTCTGTGTCATGGACGCGGACTCCCGCATCCTTTTCTGCAACGACAGCTTCCGTCGGGCGGCTCAAGTCCAAGCCCCCGAGGGGAAGCATTTCTGGGAAGTCGTCCGAAGCTCGGCCCTGGTCGAGATCATCCGCAAGGTCCGCGAGACGAAGACGAGCGGGACCGGCGAGGCGGCCGTCGGCGACAGGATCCACTTCTGCAGCGCCTCCTACCTGACCTCCCAGGGGCGGATCGTGGTCACCTTGCACGACATGACGGAGTTCCGGGACTTGGAGAGGATCAAGAAGGACTTCGTCGTCAACGTCTCTCATGAGCTCAAGACCCCCCTGACGGCCATCAAGGGCTTCGTCGAGACGATGGAGCAGCGGGCGGTCGGGGAGAGCGCCTCGTATTTGGGCATCATCCGCCGGAACGCCGACCGGCTGATCGCCATCGTCGACGACCTCCTGGCTCTGTCCAAGATAGAAGCCCAGGAGGCCCGGCTCGAAAAGGAGGACGTCGACGTCCGGGCGCTGGCCGAGAACATCTTGAAGATCTTCGAGAAGCCCGCCGGCGAAAAGGGCCTGGGGCTCGTCCTCGAGGCGGGGCCTGATCTGCCTCCGGTCAAGGCCGACCCGCTCCAGCTGGAGGGGCTTCTGTTGAACCTCGTGGACAACGCCGTCAAGTACACGGACAAGGGCGGGGTCACGGTCCGTCTGGCGATCGACGGGGGCCGGCTCCGGATCGAGGTCGCCGATACAGGCATCGGGATCGATCCCGCCCACCAGGCCCACGTCTTCGAGCGGTTCTACGTCGTCGACAAATCGCGCTCCAAGAAGCTCGGCGGCACGGGGCTCGGGCTGTCGCTTGTCAAGCACATCGTGCTGGCCCACCAAGGCACGGTGTCCGTCAGCAGCCGGTTGGGGGAGGGAACGACCTTCACGGTCCGCCTGCCGGTCATCTGATCCTTCCATCGGACCGGACCATCCCGATCAGGGCCTTGGCCGTATCCGCGGCCTCTGGTATAATACGCCCTCCCGGACAGGCTCCGGGAAGACCGCAAGGCTCCCAGGCATCGCGGAGAGCCTCCGAGATCCCCTATGAGCGATATGTTGAGACTGATCGAGAACGAGGTCCAGCTCGCGGCCCTCGCCTTCCTGGGGCTCGTCTACATCGTCCGATTGATCTGGATCTTCCGTTTCGCGTCCCGCAAGGAGAGAACGTTCGCGGCCGGCAGCCAGGGCGCCGGTATCCGCCGCTCCCTCGCCAACATCGCCATGCCCTGGGCCATGGAATCGACACGGAAGGATCCCTGGCTCTATGCTCAGTTCGTCGTCTTCCACCTGGGCGTCGCCGCCGCCATCGCCGCCACGTTCATCATTCCCTACGCCCCCCACGTCTTCGAGATCCGGGCCGTCGTCCTCCTTTTCCAGGCCGTCATCGGGGCCGCGTTCCTGGCCGGGGTCTTGAGGCTCGTCCGCCGCCTGGTCAACCCCGTCCTGAGGCTCATCAGCTCGGCCGACGATTATGTCTCTCTCGTTCTCATGATCCTGTTCTTCGCCGCGGGTTTCCTGGCCGTGCCCAACGACATCGACCGCGCCGAATGGCCGCTCATCGCGTTCTTCGGCCTGACCGCGTTCTTCCTGGTCTATGTTCCGTTCTCCAAGATCTCCCATTATCTCTACTATCCGTTCACCCGATTCTATCTCGGGAGGACGCTCGGGCACAGAGGCGCCATCCCTCAGGGGACGAGACCGATGTCGCCCGGGAAAGACAATGAACGAACCAGCCGGCCGAAGGGAGATCCACGTTGAAGTCCCGAAGATCCGGTTCGTCCGGCGTTGTCCGTTCCCCCCTCGAAACAGGATCCCAGTCGCAAGCCAAGCGGGATGCCCTTCCCTCGGTGGCCGGCGGAAGGCTCCAGACCTATGATCCCGCCGGCGACAACGTCCGGAGGTTCCTCGAACTTCTCGCCGGCCGCCTGACCCGCCCTCTGACGGTTTCCCTGACGGCGTGCGTCCACTGCGGCCTGTGCGCCGAATCCTGTCACTATTTCCTGGCCAGGCCGGACGATCCCACGATGACGCCCGTGTGGAAAGCGGACCAGATCCGCAAGGTCTTCAAGAGGCACATCGATTGGACCGGCCGCATCCTTCCCTGGTGGGTCAAGGCGGGCTCCGTTCACGACGACGAGGACCTCAACCGGCTGAAGAATATCGTCTTCGGGAGCTGCAGCGCCTGCCGCCGGTGCACGTACAACTGCCCGATGGGCGTGGATACGGGCCTCCTCGTCCGCTTCACGCGGGGGCTTCTCACGGAGCTCGGCGTTGTCCCCGAGGGCGTGTTCAACGTCAGCCGCGACCAATGGGAGACGGGCAACCAGATGGCGGTTTCCGAGCAGGATTATTTAGAAACCCTCGAATGGATGAGAGACGAGGTCCGGGCGGAACTGGGCGACGACAAAGTCGATATCCCCATCGATCGGCCGGACTGCGATATCCTCTACACGATCAATCCGCGGGAGATCAAGTTCGATCCCCGCCCGATCGCCCAAGCCGCCAAGATCTTCCATGTGGCCGGGGAATCGTGGACCCTACCCCGGTGGGGCTGGGACCAGACGAATTTCGGACTGTTCTCCGGGGACGACCGCCTGGGGGCCTGGGTCGCCCGGAACGTCTATGAGGCGGCCGAGAGGCTCCGGGCGAAAAGGATCGTCATCTCGGAATGCGGGCACGGCTACCGCTCCACGCGCTGGGAAGGCTATACCTGGGCCGGGTTCGATCAGCGGGTCCCGACGGAGTCCGTCGTCGTCACCCTGAAGAGACACCTCGACCAAGGCCGGATCTCCGTCGACCCGTCGCGGAACGCCGAAGGGGTCACTTTTCACGATTCCTGCAACATCGCGCGGTCCGGCGACCTCGTCGAGGAGCCGAGGGACGTCCTGCGCCGGGTCTGCTCCGACTTCAGGGAGATGACGCCGAACCGCAGGGAGAACTATTGCTGCACGGGAGGCGGCGGCCTGCTGTCCATGGCCGAGTACCGGCCTCTCAGGCTCGAGGTCGCCAAGATCAAGGCCGAACAGCTCCGGGCGACGGGAGCGAAGTACGTCTGCACGATGTGCCATAACTGCATCGACGGGTTGAACGATGTCATCAAGCACTATAAGCTGCCCATGAAGGTCGTCCAGGTGCTCGAACTCGTGTCCAAGGCCCTGGTCCTGCCGGAGAAGGGCGGCCGAGGCTAAGAGGCCTTGGGCGGGAAGGAGAGAGGGTCATGCCGTTCATCGAGATCGAAGGCCGGCGGATCGAGATCAACGAGGAAGGATTCCTGGCCAGACCGGAGGAATGGACCGAGGAAACGGCCAGGCTGCTGGCCAAGGCCGAGGAAGGGCTGGACGATCTCACGGAGTCCCACTGGGCCGTGGTTAAGTTCATCCGCGATTATTACTTGGAGAAGAACCTCGCCCCCATGGTCCGCAAAATGTGCCAGGCCACCGGCTTCACGCTGACCCAGATCTACGACCTCTTCCCCTCGGGGCCCGCCAAGGGCGCCTGCAAGGTCGCCGGGCTGCCCAAACCCGACGGCTGTGTTTGACGGCTCCCGGGAAACCTAGGCGCTTTTCTTCCTGCGCTGCCGGATGGCGGCGATCTCGCCGACGGCCCGGACCGCCGTCAGGATGTGTTCCTCGGTGTTGAACGGGCCGATCCCGAAGCGGACCGCGCCGTGGATCTTGTCCGTGCCCAGCTGTTCGTGGACGAGGGGGGCGCAGTGCAGGCCCGTCCGGCAGGCGATCCCGTGGTCGACGTCGAGCATCGTCCCGATGTCGGCGGCGTCCATCCCTTCCACGTTGAAAGCCAGGACGGCGATGTGGTCCGTCAGGTCGTCCTGACAGTAGAGCGTGACCCCGGGGATCTCGCGGAGGCCGTCCCGAAGCATGCGGGCCAGGGCCATTTCCTGATGATGGACGGCCTCGAGCCCCCGGCCGAGGATCCACTTCACTCCCGCGTGCAACCCCGCGATGCCCATGACGTTGGGCGTCCCGTATTCCAGGCGGTAGGGGTACTCGTCGAGATGGGTCTTGACGGCTGAGCGGACGCCCGTGCCGCCGGCCCGGGAGTGGCGGATCTCGACGCCATCCCGGACATAGAGCCCCCCGATCCCCGTGGGCCCGAGGAGGGACTTGTGGCCGGTGAAGGCCACGACGTCCAGGAACTGCTTCTCCATGTCGACGGCGACCTTGCCCGCCGATTGCGAGATGTCGATGGCGAAGGGAATGCCGGCCTCCCGGCAGAGCCGGCCGATCTCGGTGACGGGCTGGACGGTCCCGATGACGTTAGAGGCGTGGTTGACGATGACCAGACGGGTGTTGGCCCGGAACCGGGCCCGGACCCCGTCAGGGTCGACGAAGCCGGCCGCCCCGAACGGAACGAGGTCGACCGCGACACCCTGGAGCGAGAGATGATGGAGAGGCCGGAGGACGGAGTTGTGCTCGATGGTCGTCGAGATGGCGTGGTCCCCGGGCTTGAGCATTCCGGAGATGATCAGGTTCAAGGCGTCCGTCGAGTTGTAGGAGAAGCAGAGCCGGTTCGGGTCCGTCCCGTTGAAGAACTCGGTCAGCATCTTCCTCGTTTCCTCGACGATCAGGCCGGCCTCCATGCACAGGTCGTAGCCCGAGCGGCCGGGATTGACCCCGTAGTTCCTGAAGAAATGGTCCATGTACGTGTAAACCTCTTCCGGCTTGGGGAAAGAGGTCGCGCCGTTGTCCAGAAAGATGAGTTTGCTCATGAACAAGTCCTCGCTCAGGGTTTGGCGGGCCGCCCCGCGCGGATTTGTAATACTAATCAAAGGCCCTTCGAAATGCAAATGGACCGTCGAACGGCCGAAGGAGACCCGCCCCCGCCGTTGCTTCGCGGGGCAGGATGAGTAAAATGGAATGATGATCTATCTCTTGAGCCTGGGCAGCAACGTCGGCCGTCCGGAGGCGAACCTGGCCCGGGCCGTCGAGCTCCTGCGGGCCGGCGGCGTGGAGGTCGTCCGGGCCTCCTCGATCTACCGGACCGAACCGGTCGATCATCCCGGTCAACCCTGGTTCCTCAACCAGGTTCTCGAGGTCAGGACGGCTCTCGGCCCCATGGCCCTCTTGGATCTCGGCCGGTCGATCGAGAGCGCGCTGAAGCGCGTCCGGTCGGTCGTCAAAGGCCCGAGGACGATCGACATCGACATCCTCCTCGCGGGCAGCCTGGAGCTCGAGTCCGACGAACTGACGATCCCGCACCCGCGGATGGCTCTGCGGAACTTCGTCCTCGTCCCGCTCGCGGAGATCGCTCCGGGGGCCGTCCATCCCCGGTCACGCAAAACGGCGGCGCAGCTGCTCCAAGAATGCCCCGACACGGCGAAGGTCGAGAAGTTCGCCGGGCCCTTTTGACACCGGGGCGCCGCTCCGCTAGGATGACAACGATGCGCGAACGAAAGATCCTCCTCATCCTCCTGGCAGGCCTGGCCCTGTCCGTCGCCGCGACGGCCGCGGAGATCCGGGGGACCGTCGTCGGCACCGGGCAGAACCCGATCGAGGGGGCCGTCGTCCTTCATCGCTCGAGCGGGGCCAAGACCGAAACGGACGCCGAAGGCCGGTTCGCTCTGACCGTCCCGGATTCCGACCGGTTCCGGATCGAGGTCATCCATCCCGACCACTACGAGAGCGAATACCTGCTCACGCGCAAAGACCTGGACCGCAGGGTCATCCTGGGCCTCGTCCCTCTCATCCAGAAACGCGAGGAGATCCTGGTCACGGCCCTGAGATATCCCGAGGCCTCGCTGAAAGTCCCGGCGGCGGCCTCGGTCATCGAAAGCGGGGCCCTTTCGGAAACGAGGGCCCCCAATATCACGGAGGGCTTGCAGAACGTCCCCGGGGTCGACGCCATCGGTTCCGGCGGGTTCTCCCTCGTCCCGACGGTTCGCGGGCTGGCCCGGCGGCGGGTTCTCTACCTCGTCGACGGGGCCAGGGTCGAAAGCGACCGGCGGACGGGTCCCAACGCCTCCTTCGTCCACCCCGAGACGATCGGCAGGATCGAGGTCCTGAGAAGCGCCTCTTCGGTGTTCTACGGTTCGGACGCCATCGGCGGGGTCATTCACCTGATGACCAGGTCCCCTTCCTTTCGGGAGGGTCTCCACGGCCGGCTGCGGGCCGCCTATGGAACGGTCAACCGGGAGAAAGGAGCGGGCCTCGAATTCGAGGGAGCGAAAGGCGCCACGGGGTTCCTCTTTTCCTTTCAGGCCGTAGACGCCGAGGACTATCATTCCCCCTTGGGACGGGCTCTCCAATCCTATTTCACCCAGGGCAATCTGCTGGCCAAGGTCGTCCACAAGACGGATAAGCGGGAGATCGAGGCCGGTTTCCTCGGAGCCCGGGGCAAGGATATCGGCAAGCCTCTCCGGACGAGCGACGTCAATCCGACCCGGTACCCCCGAGAAAATCATAATCTCTTTCAGCTCGGGTGGAAGGAGAAGGAGCTGGGAAGCGGGGGGGAGCTCCGTTTCAAGGCCTTCGCCAACCCGAATTTCCTGGAAACGGACAGGGAAACCATCGCGGATTACAGGACGACGGAGGAGTACGCCCTGACGGAAAGCACGGAGTACGGGGCCCAGGTGTCCTATGCGAAGACCTGGGAGGACGTCATCCGCCTCGAGGGCGGAGTGGACTTCTTCGGCCGGGCGGGGGCCGGGGCGTTCAACAGGTACACGTCGTTCGACGAGACGGGCGCGGTCACCGGGACGGTCGAAGAGCACCCGTTCACCGGGGGCAGGAGAACGGACCTGGGCGCTTTCCTGTCGGCCGACTTCTTCAAGGTCCGCGGTCTCGACCTCCTCGGCGGCCTGCGCTGGGACGTCATCCGGCAGCGGGCTCTGCCCCTCGGGGCGGAGGCGGTCGAGCAGTCGGACAAGACCCAGACCACGGGATTTTTCGCCCTTTCCTATGCGCTGAGCCCGGATCTGACGGCGTTCGCCAACGTCTCCAAGGCCTACCGGGTCCCGAGCCTCAACGAGCTTTTTTATACCGGGATCAGCGGCCGCGGGTATGTCGTCGGCAACCCCAGCCTCGTCCCCGAGACGAGCTTCAATCTGGACGGGGGGCTCAAGCTCCTGGGGCGCCGGTTCTTCGCCGGTCTCTACGGTTTCCGCTACGAGATCGAAGATATGATCGAGCGCTACCGGGTAGATGCGACGACCCGGACCTACGGGAACATCGAGAAAGGCCGCGTCCAAGGCCTCGAATTCGAGCTCGATTATTCCGTCATGCCGGGATGGAAGGTCTTCGGCAACGTCGCCGCCCTCAGCGGCCGGAGTGTCCTCAGCGGCGACCCGTTGAACGACATCCCGCCGCTCAGCCTGCATGTCGGGACAAAGGTCTGGGTGAGACATCTCTCGGCCGAGCTGAGCGGCACGTTCCGGCTGCGCAAGCGCTCGCCCGGGCCGGACGAGGTCGAGATCGCCGGTTCCGAGATCCTCAACCTCAGGGCCGGGTACAGATGGTCTTCCCTGGAGATCTTCATGACCCTGGCCAATATCTTCGACGCGACCTATCTGGCCAGGCCCGATCCGGACGCCGTCGAGGAGCCGGGGCGCAATCTCAAGGTCGGATTCGTCTATTCCTTCTGAACGACTCTCTTAGAATGCGTCCTTGAAGTGCTCGAGCCGGAAGTCCTCGTCACCATGGACCAGGATGGAGACGACGTCGAAGCGGCAGCTCACGTCGCTCAGGTGGTTCTTGAAGAGATAGCCCATCGCGATCTTCCGGATCTGCCGTTGCTTGGCCGGGGTCACCGAGTCCTCGGGACGGCCGAAGGTCTCGTCCGCCCGGGTCTTGACCTCGACGAAAACGAGCGTGTCCCGGTCGCGGGCGATGATGTCGATCTCCCCGCGGAACAGGCGGAAGCCGCGCTCGATGATCTCGAACTTCTTCTTTTTCAGATGGCGGACGGCGATCTCCTCGCCCTTCCTGCCCAGGGCTTGACTCGTCGGGCGTGTTGGCGTCAATGGCTTGCTCCTTGCGGCCGTGGAGGACGCGGGGCGTGCTCCCCCAGGCCGCTCAATTCTTCGGTGATGCGATCTTCTTCCAGCGGACCCCGTCCTTGGTGTCCTCGAGGAGGACGCCCATGTCCAGGAGTTCCATCCGGATATCGTCGGCCAGCTTGAAGTCTCTCTCGGCCCGGGCTGCCTGGCGGGCTTCGATCTTTTTTTGGACCAGGGCATCGAACGTGCCTTCCAGGGGAGAGGGATAGACGGCCGGGCCCGCGACGCCGACACCCAGGACCTTGTCGTCCAGCTCGAGCACAAGGCCTCCGAGGACGACGGCGTCTCCCCGCGTCAGCCGGCCCTTGTCCCGGAGAACGTTGGCGCTCTTGATGAAGGTAAAAAGGGCGGCCAGGGCCTCGGAGATGTTCAGGTCGTCGTCAAGGGCGGCCGCGAATTCTTCCCTGGACCTTTCGGCCAGCCGGACGACGTCGGGATCGGGCCCTCCGTCCCGCTTGATGTCCTCGAGATCGACGAGGAAGTTGCCTATCCTTTCCAATCCGGCCCGCGCCTGATGCATGGCTTCGTCCGTGAAATTCAGCATCTTCCGGTAATGCGTGGAAAGGAGAAGGAACCGGACCTCCCGCGCGCTGAAGCCCTTGCCCAGAACGGTTTCGAGGGTCAGGAAATTGCCCTTGGACTTGGCCATCTTTTCGCCGTTGACGACGAGATGATGGCAGTGGAGCCAGGTGCCGACGAATTTGACCCCGTTGGCCGCCTCGGATTGGGCGATCTCGTTCTCGTGATGGGGGAAGATGTTGTCGATGCCGCCGCAGTGGATGTCGAAGCTCGGCCCGAAATACCTGGAGCTCATGGCCGAGCACTCGATGTGCCAGCCCGGCCGCCCGGGACCGATCTCCGTGTCCCACGAAGGCTCGCCCTCCTTGGGGGCCTTCCAGAGGGCGAAATCGTGAACGCTCT
>Ga0194126_10005488_pt1 | contig 18631 bp, 16 predicted proteins | sample TA2KigC150mmetaG_FD_148641 | JGI IMG/M metagenome (GOLD analysis project Ga0194126, IMG submission 148641) | Freshwater microbial communities from Lake Tanganyika, Tanzania - TA2015035 Kigoma Deep Cast 150m | ecosystem: Environmental > Aquatic > Freshwater > Lake | place: Tanzania: Lake... | reverse complement strand
TTCTTTGCTCATCAGTTTTAAGAGTTTTCCAGGGCTCTTTGGCATCAATGTAGCGGTTGCAATCCTCAGAAAACTTAACTATTTTTTTGAGCGCCGCTTGAAACTTGGCGGCTTCAATTAACTTCCCCACTTCCCCAAAAAGTTTTTCGCAATTTTCCAGATTTTTTTTGTCTGATTTATCTGGATTTTTTAGCTTAGGAATAGTGCCTTTGAAATTATTTTTAGTAAAAAATAAGACGCGGTTAATAAAATTTCCAAACTTGCCGATAAGCTCCGTATTGATTTTTGTCTGGTATTCTTTCCAGGAAAAATCCGCGTCGGAATTTTCAGGGCCGTTAATTCCCAGATAATATCTTAAGGTTTCGGGGTCCCATTTTTCTAAAAATTCCGGCAGCCAGACTCCCCAATTGCGGGATTTGGAAAATTGCTTGCCGGAAAAAGTAAGATATTCGGAGGAAACGATAAGGTTGGGCAGGTTAAGATTGCCAAGCCCAAGCAAAATAGCCGGCCAAATAATGGTGTGAAAAGGAATGTTGTCTTTGCCGTGAACATAGTAGTGGACGGCCTTTTTATTCTGCCAGAAGTCTTTCCAGTAATCCGGCTCGCCGGTTTTCTTTGAATATTCCTGACTAGCAGTAAGATAGCCGGATACCGCCTCAAACCAGACATAGATTGTTTTGCCCTCATATCCTTTAACCGGAACCGGTATTCCCCAATCCGAATCTCGGGTAATGGCCCGATCAGACAGCCCGCTTTCTAAAAATTTTAGGGTGAAATTGCGGGCGTTAGGGCGCCAGCCGCGGGATTTATTTGCCCAATCTAAAAGCTTTTTTTCAAAAGCGGAAAGCTTCAGGAAAAAGTGCACCGAATCCTTCCAAATTGGTTTCCTTCCGCAGATTTTACAACGTGGGCTTATGAGCTCCTTAGCGTCCAAGATAGATCCGCAGTTGTCGCATTGGTCGCCGCGGGCCTCAGGAAAATCGCATTGGGGGCACTTCCCTTCTATGTAGCGGTCGGGCAAAAACCTCTGGCATTTATCGCAGTAAGGCAGACTTTGAGTCTTTTTATAGATGTAACCCTTTTTTAGCAGATCCAAGAATAACTCCTGCACCTGTTTGTAGTGGAAGGGATTGGCGGTCTTGGTAAAGAGGTCGTAAGAAAAATCCAATCCTTTCAGTAAGGTCCGATTAAATTCCCGGTCGTATCTTTCCACGATTTTTTGGGGCGTGGTTTTTCCCTGCTCCGCTTTTACTTCAATGGGCGTGCCGTGGCAGTCACTGCCGGAAACCATAAGGACTTTGTGGCCGTTCAGGCGATAATAGCGGGCCAGAAAGTCCGCCGGCATAAAGCTCGCCACATGCCCCAAATGGAGCGACCCGTTGGCGTACGGCCACGCAACCCCAATAAAAATCGGCTGTTTGTTCTTTGCGGTCATAGTTTACTGTTAACCCTTTTAGGTTATTAGAGTTTTATTAAAACGCAAGGGACGTTGCTTTTTCTGATCAGCTTTTCCTAATCGCTTCCATCCTCCTTCACTTACCATGGCGAGCTACGGCGGACGAAGTGGGAGATGGTTGGTATTATCCGTGCCGGATTGCTTCCATAGGAGAGAGTTTTGAGGCCTTGAGGGCCGGATAAAAGCCAAAAATAATGCCGGTGGTTGCGGCAAAAGAGACTGCGAGCAGGATAGAGTTAAGGGTAACGGCAAATTCCAAGTTGTAGCCGAAACTGAAGGAAACATAAGTAAGCAACAAGGAGAAAAAATAGCCCAGAATTATGCCGGCAGCGCCGCCCGCGAGGGTGATAAAGACCGCTTCCAACATAAATTGCCGCAGAATTTGGCCAGACCGTGCACCGACCGCCTTCCGGAGACCAATTTCAAAAGTTCGTTCCGCTACCGCTACGTACATTACATTCATAATTCCCACTCCGCCGACTACTAAAGAGATTGAGGTAAGCGCCAGAAGAAGGATATTGATGGAACTAAAAACGCTATTAAGAATATCCCGGGCTTCTTTAGCCGAAGAAACAATGAAGTCGTATTTTGCGGGGTCGGAAATTTTGTGTCTTTGGCTCATCAAATCAGTCATATCAGCAAGAGTCTCATCCAATTTGCTTAAGTCTTTCATTTTGGAAGTAAAGAAAGTTATATGCTCAATACCCATAATTTTTTTCTGCAAAGTGCGCACGGGAACATAAATTATTGAATCAAAATTAAAAAACGCCACGCTGCCCCTTTTTCCCAAAACGCCGATTATGCGGTAATTTTGCCCTTTAATCTTGATGTTTTTGCCGATAGCATTTTCGTTAGGGCCGAAAAGCGTTTCTTTCACTTCCGGACCGATTACGGCAACCTGAGCGAGGTCCTTGTCGTCGGCGTCGGTGTAGAAACTCCCTTCCGCGACCTTGAGACCCGCGTCAACATTGGGAGCGTGGGCGCCGGCGCCCAAAAGCAAGATTCTTTTATTGGTATCCCGGTAATTTACAATGGCTTGGCCGATGGAGCCGGCGTAGACATCTTCAATATTGGGGAGTTTAGCGGCTGCCTCCGCGTCGGAAATTTTAAGGGTGGTAATTTGGATGGTCATCGTACTCATATGGCCGGATAATCTTTCCGGACTGGGAACTCGCGGCTCTACCTGAACATAGTCGGAACCGAAGGTTTCCACCTGGCTCATAACGAAAGTCCGCAGCCCTTGGCCGCTGGCGGAAATAATGATGACCGAAGTGATGCCGATTACAATGCCGAACAAAGTCAAAACCGTCCGGCCGGGATTGCCTCTTAAATTGCTAAAAGCGAGTTTAATGGAAACGGATAATTCGTGAAACATTGATAAATAATTTTGACGAACGGGCGGAGAAATAAAAAATTTTTACGCCTGCCCCACCGGAAAACTTCCCATTTAGGGAAGTTTTCCCCCGACTTTAAAAATTTTTTATTTCTCCGCCCTTATTGAGAGAGTTATTAATTAACGGCACAAATGAAAATCCAAAATGCTCTTCTTCGCGGAATTTATTTTTGGCGGCTCGTTCAATCAACCAAATACTGTTGCGAATCGGAATAATCAGCCGCCCCTTTATTTTAAGCTGGTTTTTTAATTCTTCAGGCATTTTTTCCGCCGCGGCGGAGACGAGAATCTTGTCGTAAGGGGCTTCTTGGGGGTAGCCGCGAGAACCATTAATGCAGAATATTTCAATGTGGCGACTATCCTTATTTTTTTTGTCATTCTTGGGCGACCTCACCTTAAACGTTGGTTCAGAGTTTAACTCTGAACCAACCCTCTTAAGGGATGACAATGTAACACTAAAATATTTTTTTATGTTTTCCATTCCAAATTTGCATAACTCCGGCACTAGTTCCATCGCAATCACTTTTCCTCTCTTCCCCGCTATTTCAGCCAGAAGTGCGGTGGTCCAGCCGGAGCCGGAGCCGATGTCTAAAATTTTATCGCCCGGCCGGGGCTCAAGCAGTTCCAGCATAAAAGCCACGGTGAGCGGCTGGGAAATGGTCTGGCCGTGGCTTATTGGCAAAGGCGCGTTAACGTAGGCGGAATTTTTAAACTCGGGAGGCACAAAATCAACCCGGTCAATTTTCCGAAACGCCCGGATAATGCGAGGATTTTTTAGATAACCTTGGTTAATCAAATCGTTGACAAGAGGTTCCATTTTACTATATTTTTCATTATGATCAACGTGGAATTGTTATTCATAGTGGAGGGCTTCCCTCCTCCTTCGCCAAGGCTTCGGAGGACAAGTCTGGCTTACTCATAGCGCAATGCCTCCATAGGAGAGACTCGTCCGGCTTTACTCGCGGGGTACATACCAAAAATCAAGCCAATCAGGATCGCGATTCCCGTGGCGAACAGAATTGACTGGATTGGCAAGGAGAATTCCCACTCGTAGCCAAGTTTTTGGATAACAAGCGAAGAGAGAAAAGCAACCGATCCGCCTAGGGTAATCCCCGCGATTCCGCCCGAAAAAGTGATAAAGATTGATTCAATCAAAAACTGCAAGACAATGTCTCTTTTTTTGGCGCCTACCGCCTGGCGGAGGCCAATTTCCCAAATCCTTTGTTTTACGGAGACCAGCATAATGTTCATTATCCCCACGCCCCCTACCAGAAGCGATATGGCGGCGATTGAGGTTAGAAAATATTTTAGGACATTAGTTATGGTTGTCAGAATTTCCAGCGCTTGGGCGGTGGAGCGAACGGAGAAATCATCATCGGCAGAGTCTTTTATGTTGTGCTGTTCGCGCAAAGTTGATTTAACGTCGGCGATGGTCCGTTCAACATTCGCTTCGTTTGCTACTTTTGCCCGAATAAAGGTCAAGTGGTCAATGCCGAGCAAGATTTTTTGCGCCGTGTAAAGGGGAACAAACATTTCTTCGTCGGTATTGGAAAACCCTGAACTGCCGCGCTTTTCCAACACCCCGACCACGGTAAAGCTTTGGTCTTTAATGACGATATTTTTTCCAACGGGGTCAACGTTTGGGAAAAGGTCTTTAGCGGTGGCGCTGCCCAACACGGCTACCCGGGCTAAATTAGTGTCTTCTTGTTTTATGAAAAAACGGCCCTGCTCCACGGAAACATTTTCCACGTTAATGAGCGAGGCGGTAACCCCCTGATAATTTACTTGTCTCGTTTCACTCGGGCTTTTTACGAGCGCGGTGCCGGTGACGTAGGCGGCCGCATCCACTATATCAGGCGCCTTCCGGGAATCCAAGAGGGCCTCGTAGTCTTTGTATTTTAGGGTAGTGATGGTAATGCCCAGAGCCATCGCCGGCGGCCCTTCTTCTTCCGAGGCGCCGGGCAGAATGCCGATTAGGTTTGAGCCAATGCCTTTGATTTGGCTTAGGATTAGTTTCTGGGCGCTTCCCCCAATGGACATTACCACGATCACTGACGCCACGCCGATAATTATGCCGAGCATCGTGAGAAAAGAGCGGAATTTAGCACCGTTTAAATTTTGGTAGGAGATTTTGATGGGATCAAAAAGAACGCGCATAACCTATTTTATGTTTTTTCTATTTTCCACCCTTTGGCGTTTTTTTTCGGACACTTCCCTATCGGATACGATTTTGCCGTCCAGGATTTTAATTATTCTTTTGGCGTAGCTTGCCGTTACGGTTTCGTGAGTGACTAATATAATAGTATGGCCGTGGCGGTTAAGGTCTTCCAAAATCTCCATCACCTGGACGCCGGTTTTGGAGTCCAGGTTGCCCGTTGGCTCGTCGGCGAAAATTACCTCCGGGTCGTTGACGAGCGCGCGCGCCATCGCCACTCGCTGTTTCTCTCCACCGGAAAGCTGGTTGGAAAAATAGTCCTTGCGGTGAAAAATTCCAACAGCGCGAAGGGCGGACAGAACCTTTTTATTGTTAGATGAAGACATTTTAATGCGATCGTAAATTAGCGGCAGTTCTACATTTTCGTATACCGTCGTTCTGGGGAGCAAATTAAAGGATTGGAATACAAAGCCGATTTTACGATTGCGCAGATCGGCCAACTCGTTTTCTGACATGGCAGAAGTGTCTTGGCCGTCCAGAAAATATTTCCCCTCGGTGGGACGATCCAGGAGGCCCAAGATTTGCATTAGGGTAGATTTGCCGGAGCCGCTCGGCCCCATAATGGAAACAAATTCGCCTTTTTCAATGGTGAAGGAAACCCCGCAGACAGCTCGGGTCTTGACGCCTTCATTTTCGTAGGTCTTGCAGAGATCAACGACTTTAATGAGAGGATGCATTGGTTAGATAAGCACTAAATTAAAAATTCTAAGTTCCAATAAATTCTAAATAATAAGCACTAATTATAATTTAGAAATTAGTATTTATTGGAGCTTAGAATTTAGTGTTTAGAATTTTATCTGTTTTAATTAGCTCGGTTCCTTTGTGAAAGTAACTACCTTATCCCCTTCTTTCAGTCCGGATTTCACCTCCACCATTCCTTCGTCGCCGGAGAGTCCCGTGGTTACTTCCACTTTCTCTGTTTGGTTGTTGTCTTTAAGGACGTCCACATATTTATGGTCACCCTCGGTTTTGATGGCGCGCAAAGGGATTCTTAAAATATTGTTTTTTTCAGCGGTCTTAATGTCCAAATTAGCCGTCATGCCCGGTTTGAAACGGGAGTCGGGAGAAGTAATCCTAAACTTTACTTTATAGGATATCACATCCTGCACCAGGGTTGAGGCGGGAAATATTTCCACCACTTCAGCTTGGAATTTTTCATCACTCCCGATAGCGTCTAAAGTGAAATCGGCTTTCATGCCTTGTTTAATTTTCAGGATATCAGATTCAGGAATTTGGGCTTCAATCAGGAGATCGCCGGAGATGATGCGGGCGAAAGATTCTTTTATTACCCCGGTTCCCAGTATTTCTCCTTTTTTGTTGTTCACCTCCGCCACCCGCCCGTTTACCGGGCTTCTGAGAACCGAGCGGGACAAATTGTTTAACGCTATGTTATAGCCGGCTTGGGCGCTTTCAATAGTTGCGTTTCGGGACCTTGCGGCGAAATTTGATCTGGCGGTATCAAGACCGGCTTTGGCTGCCTCCAGGGTGTTTTTGGCGGAAACTTCCGCGAGGTCGGCATTTTCGTCGGCCGTCTCTTTGGCTTCCCGCGCGTCCTTTAGACTGTTTTCCGCCGTGGTGAGAGTGAGTTTGCGGGTGGCGGTCTTATCTTCGTTGTAATAATCCAGAGCGTCTTCATAGTAATCTTCTGCGTTTTCCACGTCCTGCTCGGCGGCGGCAATGTTTTGTTTGTTCAACTCCTTGACTTGGTCCAAATAGTTTTCGGCATTGTCTTTCGCCACTTCCGCTTCGTCTATCGCGTCGTCGTTGGCCTCGGCATCGGCAACGGCTTTAGAAAGAGCCGCTTTGGCTTGACTGAGCTGAGAATTAAGGTCGGCGTCTTCCAAAGTGGCGACGATTTCTCCGGCGGCGACAAGATCGTCTTCCTTCACCATAATTTCCTTGATTTTTCCTCCCAGTTCAAAGTTGATGGTGATTTCCTGGTTGTCCACCAAGTCGCCGGTTACCGATACAGTCTGGACAACAGTTCCCCGCTCCACCGGCGCCGTGGTGTATTCCGTTTGGGGCTTTCGGGTGGCAAAATAAACAGAAATTCCCACCGCGGCCGCAACGGCCAGCCCAACCCCTCCCCAAATTATTATTTTTTTCTTTTTAGACATTTTTATTTCTACTCCATCATTAATGCTTGCCTATCGGTAGACAGGCGGGACTCAAATTGCTTATATATTTTATAGGATAAATTTATTGTTTCAAGAACGGCGGTAAGTTTTTTCGGATATTCTTTCAACTTCCAGAACCATAACCGTCAGATTCTATCTCGTTTTATTGCGCTTCCCTATTAACAGCTGCCCTGACATTGAGAATGCCCGAAGAAGAAACTTTATCCGCTAATTCGGTTTTTGGACGGACGTTTTTGATAATGGCGTCTTTTATTTCCGCGTTGGAGATTTGCGGATTGGCGGACAGCACCATTCCGGCCGCGCCGCTTGTGAGCGCCGTGGCGTAAGACGTGCCCTCGCCGGAAACATAGCGGTTTTTGTTTAGCCCCAAGCTAATAAGCGGCGATTCCTCTCCTCCGGGCGCCAAAACATCCACATAATCCGCGCCGTAGTCGCTGTAGCTGGTGATGAGGTCGCTTTCCGAGCTGGCGCCGACGCATAAGATATTATTTAAATCAAAATCGCAAGGATAAAAGTGGTTTTCGCCGGTATGTTCCGCTCCTTCGTTGCCGGCGGCGGCCACAATTAACCCCGGGAAATTTTTGATAGCTTCATAGAGCGCCGTGTCATACTCGTTGGTTCCCCAGCTTATATTAATGATTCTTACTCCTCTTCCCTGCGCATAAGAGAGGGCCGTAATGGCCTGATCGGTGGAAAAATCAAACTTAAGCGGCATGATTTTTAAGCGGTTGGTGCGGCTCAGGCCGGCAATTCCCTTCCTGTTGTTGACTTGGGCGGCGATGAGTCCCGCGATGAAAGTGCCGTGGCCGTCCTTGTCGGTGATATATTTCTTTTTTTTGCTCCCGTGCACGAAGTCGTACCCGGCAACAATATTTTTTTTGAGGTCGGTATGTCTTACATATACTCCGGTGTCAATTATGCCGATTACCACATTGGCCCAAGTTTTTTGCTCGCTGGGCCAAAGGCCGGGAAGGCAGATATCCGCGCCGGAAAGCCCCGCGCTGCCGTCATTTAAAATCCACCACTGCCGGCCAAAAAAGGGATCTTGCTTAGATTTTTTAGCCGGCTGATAGATATAGTTGGGCTGGACTTTTTTTACTCGGGTATTTGATTCTAGCTTTATTATCAGATCGTTTATGGCCAAATCAGAATTGCTGGTAAATAAATAGTATTTTTTCTTGGGATAATTATTGTCCGTGGAGAGCGTCAGATTGTAGGTTTGGGAAAATTTTTCCAAAAATTCCGGGTTTGGATTTTTGAATTTCACCAAAATCTCGTTATCTTTATAGGATAAGTTTTCAGAAATATTTTCCGCTTTGGCACCATCAAATAAAGATATTGCAAAAAATATTGTGAAAAATAGGAGAATTGATTTTTTTTTGATTTTCATATTTTATAATCTATTTTCATTGCCTTTCTCACTTCTTTCATTGTTTCCGCGGCGCGGGCGCGGGCTTTCTCCGTGCCGGCACGCAATATTTTTTGGAGCGATTTTTTGTCCTTGAGCAGCGCTTCCCTTTTCTTGCGCATCGGGCCGATCAAATTTTCCAAAACCCGAATTAAACGCTTTTTGAGTTCCACATCGCCCAAACCTCCTTTTTGGTATTGATTCTTTAATTTTGCCACTTCCCTTTTGTCGGGATCAAAAGCGTCTAAATAAACAAACACAATATTCCCTTTTACTTTGCCGGGATCGGTTATCCGAACATGACCCGGGTCAGTGTACATGGACATCACTTTCTTTTTTATCTCCGCCGGAGAATCGGAAAGATAAACGCAATTGCCTAAAGATTTGCTCATTTTGTTTTTCCCGTCGGTTCCCGGAAGGCGAGGGACGTCTCCCACTAAGGTGCCTACCTTAGAGAAAGTCGGCCGGTAAAGCCGGTTGAATTTTTGGCCAATTTCGTTGGCTTGCTCCACCATTGGCACCTGATCGGCTCCGGCGGGCACAAGATCGGCTTTCATTGAGAGAATGTCAGCCGCCTGGCTCACGGGGTACATAAAAAACCCGGCCGGCACGCTGTTCTTGAAACCTTTTTGCTTCATTTCTTCCTTCACGGTGGGGTTTTTCTGGAGCCGCGCCACGGTAACTAAATTGAGGAAAAATACGGTTAACTCAGCAATCTGAGGCACCAAAGACTGGACGAAAATAGTGGTTTTTTTTGGATCTATGCCGGCCATTAAATATCCCATAGCCACTTCCAGAATATTATCCCGCACTTTTTCGGGATTTTCCGCGTTGTCGGTGAGCGCCTGCACATCGGCAATCATCACGAACTGGTCGTAGGTGTTCTGCAACCTTACTCGGTTTTTGAGAGAACCGATATAATGGCCGAGATGAAGTTTGCCGGTCGGCCGGTCACCGGTGAGAATTACTTTTTTCATGTTTTTGTCATTTTCCGGCTCCCATCCGAACGGCTTGGCTGGGCGGGTGGCCGGGGAATCTTTTATACATACTAATATGTTTAAGATTATTACAAATTTTTAAGAATATAAAGAAAATCCCTTGTATTTTTTGTTTTTTTATAATAATAATTGGGTAAAATAGCACTCTTAACCATTTCAAGGCAAAGGAGGAGGTCTTGATGATGACAATAAAATATTGCGCCAATCGTTGTTTTCCCTCGAGTGTGAAAAATGCAACGGCGACCCGGCTTTATCCCATTATTGCCGGGGACCCAAATTCAGACAGGCCTACAAAGATCCCGGAAACAGGGGAGTTCCTTTAGATGTACGCCGTTACGGAGAGACTCGCAGGGGATTTCAGGGGGGCATAAGATGAGTAAAATCGTCTGCACCGAATGCCAAGAAAAAGGATTGGCTGAGTGCGCGTCAGACTGCAAAGGAACTTTCTTTCACAAGATAGCGTGCGAAGCCGAATTGCGGGCGGAAGACCGGTTGCCAAGGGAGATTTTTCCCGGAGCGGGAGACTATCAACCCCTCGCTAATAACAGAATTGAACGGGAAGGATAAAGATTGAAAGGAGGTGGAAGCTAGTTTTTGGAATCAAGGGGGATTGGTTTGGTGTGTTGAGTAACCGATTGACTTGCAAGGAGGCGAGGATGGGCAATGATCCTAGGAGGTACACCGTTGAGGATTTATTGGATGAAATGGGCGCGGACGAGGAAACCCGCCGGGCCTATTTGGAACACCAAGAAATCCGTGGGATGTATGAGTCGGAGACAAATCCCCTTTGCTTACGGGGCAGCGTCGCCGGCTACTTCCAATGCGCAGGCGTTGTCCATGAGGTTAGAGAGAATCCCAACGCTTGCAGACTGGCGCCGGAAAGCATGAGGGCGCTTAGAAGTTTTGTCCGGCGGGCTCGCTTGGGAGGTGGCAGATGAATAATCTGCGTGAATCTACCTGCATCGGCTGCTGGAACGAAAAGGGGAACAAGAACTATTGCATCGTGGACGAAAATGGGAAGCGATGTGAAAGGTTGGCCGCGTGGCAAGACGAAGCTATGAAGTCAATCAGCTATGGGCATCCCTCCGGAGGAGAACAGGTACAGGGAATTGTTGGAACGGGAGGGCTCGTTCCGCCGAAACCCCGCTATTACGAAAGGTGAGAACAAACAAGCTCGGAGCAATCCGGGCTTTTTAAAATGAGGATGGATTCAATCACACCTCCCCGGCGCCCAAAGCCCCCGCAAGTTTTCGCGGGCTTCCCTTTCGGCTGCCAGAAAAATCTTGGAAAATTTTACGTCCGGCGGGAAAGTGGCCGCGTGGGCGAAGCCATTCCGCGCCAAATAATCGTTGATGAATAAATTATCCAGATACACATACCGCAACAACCTTCCGTATTTGTCTTTATCGGAAATGTCTTTTTCCAAGCGCACTTCTTTACCTAAGATCAATTCTTTGTTTTTCTCCGCCGCTTCCCTGCCAAAACATTCCACTCCCTTTATTGGATGTTTGGTTTCTGGCGTGTCCACCCCGACATATCTCACCCGCTCCCCGGTAGAAATATCAATCGTGTCGCCGTCCACGACATAAACCACTTTGGCGCCGCAAAGCTGTTTGCCAGTGCACAGAATATTTTGGTTTTCATTCGTGTTTTCGTTGAAAATTATTGCTGTGGTGGGAACGGAGTTATTAGCATTTTGTATTTCGGAATTTTGTTGAACGAGAACAGATTTAATTAGTATGATTATCAGCAATAACACAAGGGCGGGCAGAGAAAACTGTTTGATTTTTATTTTCAGCTTTTTCTTTTTCATGCTTAAAATCTAAAACAAATTTTGTTTATTTGGCGAGAAGCATTTTGTCTAACTCCTGCAACATTTTTTTTACGCGGGGTTTCGCGAAGTGTCGCCGGACGGGTTCCAATAATTTTATTAGGTTTTCGGCAACGGCATTTTTTAGGTCCATGGGATGGAGTTTTTTTGTCCGAAAGTCTTGTTCTAGCGATCGGTAATCGGAATACAGGATTTTCCCGCCGAATTTTTGGGGTCTTTCTATTAACAACTTGGAGCTCTTTTCTCTGAAGATGAGACATTTTGCCCAATCTAAAACTGGGTTAAGGATGGTTTCTCCTTCCGGGCAAAACGCGTTGTTAATCTTGCGGCGGATTTCTTCGGGCGTATCGTGGATAAACACGCAACTGTCAGGCACTGATTTGCTCATTTTGAGCGAAGTCCAGACATCCCGCAACTTGTCTTTAGGGATCGGCCAGCTGGGCGGCTTTCCTAATCCCAGCAGAATGTGTTGGTGGACGGCTACCGGCTTGATTTTATTGCCCTTCTTGTCTAATAAGGGCTTGATTTTTAGGTTTAGAGCAACGTCTCGCGCAATAACATGGGCTTTTCTTTGGTCCATCCCCGCGTGAGCCAAGTGAACCCCTTGAAAAAATATGTCGGCTACCTGCATCGGGGGGTATATCAATTTTGCAAAATCAACTCCCTCGTTTTCTTTTCTTCCCAAGATAGTGATGCTTCTTTTTATTCGCGCCAAAGAGGCGTTCTTGCTCACGTCAATAACCGTGACCCAGTATTCGTTATGATTGCGGTAAAGGTCCGATCCAAGCAGAAAGTTAATTTTTTCCGGGTTGCCGCCGAGGCATTTCATGCACGCCTTCATTCCTTCCTTGAAATAGCCGACCGCGACTTTTTTTATTTTTTCATGGTCTCCCCCTAGCTTATCGTTGATCCAAGTGTGCCAATCGGCCAAAAAGACCGTAACCGCGACGCCGGCGTCCATGAAATCTTTAATTTTCATCATGGAAATAAGCCCGGAACCCAAATGAATTTTTCCCGAAATTTCGAACCCAATGTAATGTTTTAATTTTTCGCCGCTGTGAATCAATTTACGAAGGTCTCCTTCGGTGATAATTTCTTCAAGGTTTCTTTTGATCAGGTTGATTTTTTTCTCTTTGGGTTTTGGGGGCATGCCTGTGGGCTTATGGGTGAATGTTATCAGCTTAATTCAACAGCTCAGAAACGAAATCCGCAAGTTTTCTCGGTAAGCCATTCTGATTCAGCGCGGGGATATTTGCGGCAATTAAGGGGACGGATTGCGTGAATGGCACAAAAGGAAGTTCCGTCGGATTTGTATTTTAAGAAAATACAGGTATTGGGCAACTGGCAGCACTTTCCGCAGTTCCGGCACTTCCCTTTTCTCTTTTTGGAAACGGGCAGCACGGAAGTCAAAGTCCGGCGCAATTTCACCCGGTAATTATTTTTCTTCACGGAGTTTCACAAGTAAATTCTTATTGCAAAGCTAATTGTTAGCTGCCACTATTTTATTCGTCCCTTTTAGCTATCTATTCGGTTATAGTTTTTTTGTTGGGTTTCTTGAATTTCCGGTAAATCTTTCGGGCAATCCAGTAAAGAGGAATGATAACGACAAGGTATAAGATTATAATTGGAATAACGCGAATGACCAAAACTATCAGGAAGTCCACGAATCCTTGCGCGTCGCTCACCAGGGAATTTATAGAATCCTTGACTACTTGCCACGGCCGCCACGACTCGGTGGCGGTGATTTCCGGGTCTTCGGAAAGATTAATGGTAATGCGGGACATATCGGTTTGTGATTCCATATAGCGGATTTGGCCTTGTAGCCGTTCAATTTCTCCCCGTACTCGGGAGAGTTCCTTAGTAACACTCAAAATGTCATCCATCTTCCCCGTCCCGCCCAAAATTTTAGTGAAAGCTTCCTCTTCGGCTCGCTTATTTTTCAATTGGCTTTGCAGGTCGGTGTACTGTTCGGTTACGTCTTGGCTGCCGGTGGATTCCCGCACTACTTCCGTGGCTGTTTTTTTGATTTCAGAAAGGGCGTTCTCAAATTTGGCGAAAGGCACTTTGACGGTAACCGTGCCGGTCTTGGCGTTGTTTTTGTTTTTGTAAAAATCGGAAGAGGCCACTTCCCCGCCGTTGGCTTTGGCTATTGCGGAAATTTTTTCCGCCGCTTCGTCCACTTTGTCTACCTTGAGAGTTAGGTTGCCGTCCTTTATGATTTTTTTCTCGGCATTTTGAGTGTCGCCGGCAGTTTCCGGCGCAGAGGGGGTATCCTCTTTCGTTGCGGATAGTAAACTATTAGCTGAATCAGAAAGAGAGCGTCTGGCTACTCCGGCTGACTTTTGGGAGGGCGAGCTGGATAAATTGTCCGCATCCATCATTCCGTAATCGGCGCTTTTAGGAGGGAGCGACGAATCATTAAATCCCGTACCGCCCTGCTCCGAGTAAATATACCATCCGACCAGAAGCACGGCGACTATTACCAGCCCAATTTTTAGCCTTTTTTTGTTTTGTTCAATCATGACATTGTGAGTTAAAATTAAGAGTTAAAAAATATTTAGAAACAGAAAAACTTAAAAATTTAAAAGAGGATTGCAAGCGTCGTACGGTATTACGACAATTTTAATAACAATTTTCAATACTTTCAAACAAATTCCACTTTTCTTAGCGAATGCGTAAAAGAATGGACAAAGGATTGCTAGATGTTTAAATAAATAGTAACAAAGTGTATGGTATAATATGTTGAAGGGTAAGAGGATAATTTGGGGGCGTAGCTCAGTTGGTTAGAGCGTCTGCCTGTCACGCAGAAGGTCGCGGGTTCAAGTCCCGTCGTCCCCGCTAAACTTCGTCAATGCTCGTCAACTACATTGACTCGCCTTGACTTCGCTTAGCTCAATCCAATGTATTATGTATACATTTTAAGGAGTAAATCTCAACCAGGCGCAATATATAAAGGTTATTCTGGAAACTTAAAGAAAAGAATAGAGCAACATAATAATGGGAATAACAAAGGATACAGTAAAGTATATTCTCCTTGGGAAATAGAAATATATCTTGGGTTTAAGTCTAAAGAAAAAGCCAAGAATTTTGAAAAATACTTGAAATCAAGTTCAGGCAATGCTTTTATGAGCAAGCATTTATTATCAGAAGATTTCAAACGAGCATTGACGAAGTTTAAAGAGAAGAGACGTGGTAAGCGAAGCCTAAGAAGCGAAGCGAAATAGGCGAAGTTTTACCCGTCGTCCCCGCATCGTCAAAAACCCTCTATTTATGAGGGTTTTTGGTAATAAAAATATGCTTTAGAAAATTTTCTGAGCTTCAGTTAATAATTTGTCTTGACCTGATAAAAAATAGCTGGTTTGAATTAGACAAGATCATTTTGACAAGAGGGTTGCAAAAAACAGTTCATTAAAATTTAGGGAGGGTAAAATGAAAATACTTTTCATAGTATTGTCCGGCGGTATTGGTAAACGTTTACGGCCAGCAACACTACTTTGGCAAAAAACTCTTCTTCCCGCAAAAAATGGAAAAAGAATCATTGATTACGCTATCGAAAGCAGTCAAAGCATCGGGAGTGTTGAGACAAAAACAGTCATTTTGGCTAGATACAAATCTCGCCAAGTCGCTCGTTATGTCAACGATCGCTATCCCAGTATAGAAGTGTTTGTTGAACCTGCCTCTCTTGGTACCGGAGGTGCAATATTACAACATTGGGATGCGATCCGGAGACATGAACCCGAAGTAGTAGTTATTCTCAACGGAGATCACCTTGTCAGATTGCCAGTTAACGATCTGCTCCAAAGTTACTGTGCGAAGAATAAACCGGCGCTGTTGGTGGTTGGGATAAACAGCAATGAGCAGTATCATGATTATATCGATGTTCAATTCACAACGAATCAACTGCTTCATAAGTTCCCTCAGCGAAAATCAAGGATAGCTTACACGGGAATTTTTCTGGCTAGATTCGACTCTCTGGACGAATATATGGTTCAACTACCCATAATGATATGTGATATGACATGTGACATTATGTTGCAAATTTATGCTAGATATGGGGGTGACTATTATCTCTTGGAGGGCGAGTGGGACGATCTTGGTACATGGAGAAGATATTTGAGATTTCTTGCTCATAAATCTAGCGAAGGCACCTAACTCGGGATCACATACTTCTACTTCTGATCCCGAGTATTTTCTAAAACAATTTTCATGAAAATTTGTCTTATAAACCATAGTTTTCCCCCTCAGATAGGCGGCGGAGAAACACATTTATATCTTCTTGCGAAAGGGTTCGCAAAAAGAGGCCATAAAGTCCTAGTTATTACAGGAGAAGGGCAAGTTCCTATAATAGATGAGGGTTATAAATTTACTGTCGAAAGAATTAAGCATTTTGGAGATTTTGAGAAGGGACATGTATCGTTTCGATCTATTCTTGATGATCTTGCAAAAGTTCTTTCAAAAAGAGATTTTGATGTGGTGCATGTGCATAACTTTATGCCTGGGTTGGCATATGCTTCCATTCTCCCGCTCGTTAAAACAAAAAAAACAATCTTTACATTTCATAGCACCCCTATTCCCCAAGAGGGCAAAATTATTGGACATTTCACGAAATACGATGTCGAAAAATCTTTTGCATCCTTTATTCTTGGTCTTTCATTTTTTGATACCCTGGTGTGTCCAAGTCAATATTATTATAATTGGGCACTAAGGCTAGGTGCAAGCAAAGAAAAAGTAAAACTTGTATACCACGGGGTTGATGAAAAAGATTTCTTAGTAAAGAAAGACTACTCATGGAGAAAGAAACATGGATATTTTAAGGAAGACTTCATAATTATTTGCCCGGCACGGATGATTTATCGAAAAGGAATTCTAGATCTCGTTAAAGCTGTACAAATTATCAACAATAACAAGGAAAAGGTAAAACTGTATATTCCTTCATCAGTACAAAATGGATCTGCCGAATATTTTTCTCTGGTAAATGATTGTATTAGATCAAACAACCTTTCCGATGTAGTAAAAATAGCAATTGACAAGGAATCTCTTAAATCTATGCCTCAAGTTTATACAAATTCTAATTTATGTGTTCTACCATCGCACATTGAAGGCCTAGGAATTGTTTTACTGGAAGCAATGGCGGCTGGAATCCCAGTAATAGGAAGTAATACTTTTGGGATAAATGAAGTTATCCAAGATAAAGTAAATGGGCTATTGGTACGCCCTAAAGACCCCGCCAACCTCGCAGAAAAAATATTACGTGTTAAGAATGATTCAACACTGTCAGCCATGATGAGAGGTGGCGGAAAAGATTCCGTTCGCGAAAAATTTTCTCTTACGAAACAGCTGGATTCATTGGAGAATATTTATAAACAATAATAAAAAACCATGGAAGACAAAAAACTTTTTTGGGAAACATTGGAAAAAGAATATGCCCTTAATACAAAATGGCTCAAGGTGAGAAAAGAAAAGGTTAAATTACCAACAAAGGGAATAATCTTAGACAATTTTTATACAGTAGAAGGAGGAGAAATTGTTGCAATTTTGGCTATCGATAAAAATGATAATATTTTTTTGGTAAGACAATACAGACACGCTGTTAAGGATATTACGCTGGATTTACCTGGCGGTAGTGTTGAACAAGGCGAACAACCAATCGATACTGCAAAAAGAGAACTGGCAGAGGAAACAGGGATGTTGGCGAACAGCATCGAAAAACTCATAACGTACTATCCTGATTCAGGAAGAACTGCTTGCACAAAACATATTTATCTGGCGAAAAAACTTAAGAAAGACCCAGATAAATTTTATTCTCAAGACAAAAGTGAAAATGTCATTTTGTCGAGAATACCATTGCAAGAAGTATTAAAAAAAATGAAAAACGGAGAAGTAAAAGAAGCGACATTATTCGTAGGAATTGCCGCTTATCTTAATAATCATACTGACTATAAGCTTTATAAATAATAGATCTATGCCACAGAAAATCAAGGTAGCCATAGCTGGTGTTGGTAATTGTGCCAGTTCGCTTATTCAGGGATGTGCTTACTACAACAAAACGAGTGGTTCTGATGTTGGCTTGCTCCATCATAAATTCGGAGCCTATGAGATTGGAGATATTGAATTTGTAGCGGCGTTCGATGTGGATAGAAGAAAAGTCGGGAAGGATTTGGCCACAGCAATAATGACTGAACCAAATTGCATAAAGACAATACATAAAGTTAATAAAATGGGAGTTGTCGTAAAGAAAGGCCCAGTTCTGGATGGCGTAGCTGAACATATGAAACAGACATTTCTTGTTGATGAGAAACAGGTTAAATGTAACGTAAATACTGAATTAAGATGTTCGGGCGCGGATATGCTTATTTGTTATCTTCCAGTCGGTAGTGCAAAAGCAGCACGTTTTTATGCGCAAGCAGCTCTCAATGCTAACATTGGTTTTATTAATGCTATCCCAGAATTCATTTGTTCTGATAGTAGGTGGATACGTAGGTTCAAAGAAAAAAGATTACCGTGTGCTGGCGACGATATAAAATCCCAGATTGGAGCAACAATCATTCATAGGGCACTTTCACGTCTTATTGAAGATAGGGGTCAAATTATTGATAGCACTTTTCAATTAAATGTTGGTGGTAATTCTGATTTTGAAAATATGCTTGACAAAGATCGTCTATTAAGTAAGAGAAAATCTAAAACTCAGGCCTTAACATCCATACTTGACCATAAATTAACTAATGTCCGTATCGGACCAAGCGATTATATTTCTCATTTAAAAGACAATAAGATTTGTTATATAAATATAAAGGGCCGACAGTTTGGTAATATACCGTTTGAGTTGGACTTAAAACTAAGCGTGGAAGATAGTCCTAACAGTGTAGGGATTATGGTTGACGTAATTCGTGCTATGAAAATTGCTCTGGACAATAAAGAATCCGGCCATCTTGAAGAAATAAGCAGTTTAATGTTCAAGTCTCCAAAAAAGCAACTTAGAGATGATGTGGCCCGAAAACTGGTGAAAAAGAAATATCAACTCGCTTGATTTAGTCTACTTTTTAGATTTTTAACAGGTGTGTTATGAATGTTGTCATTGTAATTTATCTCAAACATTAACGGTAAATTTTTGATGAGCAGGAGATAAGGAATTGAAAACTTCTACCCAATCCAGAGTTCTAAAATCGTTCCGTAATCCCCGCTAAACTTCGTC
>Ga0194126_10005487_pt1 | contig 18631 bp, 19 predicted proteins | sample TA2KigC150mmetaG_FD_148641 | JGI IMG/M metagenome (GOLD analysis project Ga0194126, IMG submission 148641) | Freshwater microbial communities from Lake Tanganyika, Tanzania - TA2015035 Kigoma Deep Cast 150m | ecosystem: Environmental > Aquatic > Freshwater > Lake | place: Tanzania: Lake... | reverse complement strand
CGGCAGCGCCACCTCGCGGTCGAGCACCTCGCGACGGAACCGCCCGCGCCACCGAAACCCCAATCGTCGCTCGATTATCTCGCCGCGTTGCGCGCTGAATACCACACCCAGCAACAACGCGAACTCGCCCCGCTGCAATTCGCGCGCGTCACGCCGACTGACGTGCAGGCGTCCAACACGCCCAACCCGCAGGAGAAATGAAATGTTCCAAGAATTCTATGGCTTCACGCGCATCCCGTTTTCGCACACCATCGCCACGGCGGACTTGTTTCCGACCGCCAGTCAAAAAGAACTCAGCGCGCGCCTCACCTTCCTGGTGCGCGAGCGCGGCTTCGGTCTCATCACCGGCGACATCGGTTCCGGCAAGTCCACCGCCGTGCGCGCCTTCGCCGCGAGTTTGGACTTCAATCGCTACTTGGTGATCTACCTATCCAATCCGACCACCGGCATGACCGGCTTGTATCGCGATCTCGCGTTGATGCTCGGCTATGAACCGCCCTTCAGTAAACCGCGCCTGGTCGCGCGCATTCGCACCGCGCTCGAAGACCTCAGCACGACCAAGCATCGCGCCCCCGTCGTCATCCTCGACGAAGCGCATCTGCTCACTCAACCGATGCTCGAGCAACTACGCTTGCTCTTCAGCGACAAGATGGACAGCCAATCGCTCGCGACCCTGGTCTTGGTGGGGCATCCCGATCTGCGGCGGACGTTGCATCTGTCCGTGCATGAAGCCTTCAACCAGCGGCTGGCGGTGCGCTACTATCTGGGTCCGCTGGATTTGCAGGAGACGATTGGCTACATCAAACACCAGGTGCGGATGGCTGGTTACACCGCCGGCCCGCTTTTCACCGACGATGCGATCCAGCGCATCTTCGAATACACCAAGGGCATTCCGCGCCGCATCAACCAGGTCTGCACCACGGCACTGATGGCGGGCTTGATTGATCAGAAACAGCTGTTGGATGAAAGCACGCTGCGCAAGGCGATTGCAGACCTGGATCACGAATAAATGGCGGACACGTCCCGCTCGCGGGCTCGCGGCGCCTTGCCAGAGCCCGCTTTTTGTCCAATCCTGCCACCATTTATCTCGGACTTGCACCACCAATCAATTCGGCTCGTAACACGTTGCGAACAAAACGAATGCGATCCACAATCGCGTTTTCATGCGAACCTCCTCCTTGAGAATCGTTGAACTGGGTTTTGATAGATACGCCTGCTGAGGCAAGCAGAAGGTTGGACGATGCCTCTTTGACCTCCAAAAGATCTTGGCGCGATCGGATTGGGTAAAAAAACAAAAACCCACTCGCGCGCCGGAGTGGGTTTGCAGTGTGGCATTGAGGCGCGCCAAAATGAACAGCCCGCCATGAGCCAGACCTCGCGGCATCCTCACCGCAAGATCACTTGCTGAGATTATACAACATCGCAGAGAGAAAATCAATAGCAACGAGGTTAAACTTGGGTTAACGTTTGGCAGATGCACAAGCCCCGGTTTCGTGCGAAGACAGGGTTCTTTTGGCTACCGCTTGACCGGAATATCTGCGATCAAATCGCTCGCCGCGGCGCGCGCGTTCAACACGCTGATCGCCGCGGCGACGCGTTGCGCGAGCATCTTGAACGGCAACGCGTACGGCGAATCGGCATTGAGCGCGGCGACCGGCTTGCCGCTATCCCCGCCGGCGCGAATCGCCACGTCGAACGGAATCGCAGCAAGAAATGGAACCTGATGTTCCTCCGCCATTTTTTGCGCGCCGCCGTGCGAAAAAATATCGGTGCGCTGGTTGCAGTGCGGACACACAAAGTACGACATATTTTCGACGACGCCAAGCACCGGCACTTCCAAACGCCGGAACATCGTGATCCCCTTGACGACATCCGCCAGCGCGACATCTTGCGGCGTCGCGACGACCACGCCGCCGGTCAGCGGCACCGATTGCGTGAGCGAAATCTGCACGTCGCCGGTGCCGGGCGGCAGATCGATCACCAGGTAATCGAGTTCGCCCCATTCGACCTCGGTGAGAAATTGGCGGACCGCGTTGTGCAACATCGGACCGCGCCAAATGATCGCTTGATCGGGCGGGACGAGAAACCCCATTGACATCAACTTGACGCCATACGCTTCCAGCGGCACGATTCGCTCGCCGATCATTTCCGGCGGCTGGTTGATGCCCATCATAATCGGAATGTTGGGACCGTAGACATCCGCGTCCATCAAGCCGACGCGCGCGCCGCTGTGCGCGAGCGCAATCGCGAGATTGACCGCGACGGTCGTTTTGCCGACGCCGCCTTTGCCGCTCGCGACGGCGATGGTGGCTTTGACCGGCAAATTGATCTGACTGCTGATGCGCCGATCGCCTGGCACGTTCGCGTCGAACTTGATGTTGACGTGCTGCGCGCCGATTTTCACTACTGCCGCGCGCGCCTCCGCTTCGATTTGATTTCGCAAGGGACAGGCGGGCGTCGTCAGCACAATCGTAAAACTGACGGCGTCGTTTTGGATCTGAACGTCCTTGATCATTTTCAAAGTGACCAGGTCGCGATGCAATTCCGGTTCCTGGACTTGACTCAAGGCATTGAGAACTTGTTGTTCGGTAATCATTGATGCTCCAAGGTATGACATTTGCCGCAACCGATTTTGGGCTGCGGGACGGCGACGCGAGTTTCGCGGCACGCCGCTTCCACTTGAACGCGCTGGAGTAATCCGAAAAACGATTTGCCGACGCGCGCGCGCAAAACCAGGTGCGGGCACGCGTTGGCGAGTAAAATTTCCGGCACCGGGCAAGCGTGACACAGCGCGGGCTTCCACGCGGCGGACGCGGGGTTGGCTTGAATGAGCCGGCACTCTTGCGTGTTCTTGCCGCGAAAATAATCGGCGTAATAGTACCGGCACGCTTTGCCGTCTGGTGTTTTCATTCGTCGGATTGACTCTTCCAATTTCCACGCGGCGACCGAGCGGCATTGTATCACAGCGCGCGCCGTTCGCCAAACGCGATCCGATGAAAAGAGCCGCTTGATCCCAAGCGGCTCGGCATTTCACGCGATAGAATGATCGTTAGAACGGCAAGTCTTCTCGCGCCACCGGCTCATCCACCGCCGCTTCTGCTACGACGGGTCCGTTGGCGGGCTGGGCGTTGGCGGCGACATCGCGCTTGCTGTCCAAGAATTGCACCGTCAGTGCGCGCACTTCGAACGACGCGCGCGGCTTGCCTTCCTTGTCCGTCCAGATGCGCGGTCCGCCATTCTCGTCGCCGGTCAAGGTCCCCTCGATGAGTACCTTGCGCCCTTTGTTGAGGTACTGATTGGCGAACTCGGCTTGCTTGCCCCACACCGATACGCGAAACCAGAGCGTCTCTTCTTTTTGTTGCCCGTCCGCTGTGTTGTAACGGCGGTTGGTTGCCACATTCAACGAAGTGACCGGCGTGCCTTGCGGCGTGTAGCGCATTTCCGGATCCCTGCCCAGGTACCCGACCAGAACAAGTCGTTGATACATTTTTTCCTCCTCCTTTTGATTAAACTGACCGGGGTCAAGATGTTGATAGCCCGTTTTGACTACGCCGCAATTATAACATTCATTCGCCGCCTTGACAAGGGGGGGATCGTCAAAAGAGTACGGCTGGTGCAAAGTCGCGTCCGACCTATCCCCCTGTCCCCTTTCCTACGAGGAAAGGGGGAAAGTTGCTCCCCTTCCCTCGCAGGGAAGGGGCTGGGGGTTAGGTTGGTTGGCAAGTCAATAGACTTTGCACCAGCCGTGGTCAAAAGAGTGCCAGACAAACTTTTGCGTGCGCTCGCCCGCCATCGAATAAATTCGATGGCTCGACGAGGTGAAAACGCGTTGAAACGTGTTGGCTGTCGCTCGCCAATCCGATTGATCGGATTTTCACCTGGTTGAGACGCCGAATCATGCCATGCTGAGGAATAAAGCATCATTCGGCGGTCGGATGCGCGCACAAAACTCTGACGCCCACTTTCGTCAAAACTAAAAACTACCCGCAAAACGAATTTGGGTGTATAATTGGCTCAAATCCAAGGGAGGAAAAAACAATGAAAGGCAATGACAAACTTATCGAACGCTTGAACGCTTTGCTCGCCGACGAATTGACGGCGGTCAATCAGTACATCGTCCATTCCGAAATGTGCGCGAACTGGGGGTTCGACCGCTTGCACGGGCTCATCGAAAAACGCGCGATCCAGGAAATGAAACACGCCGAACATCACATCGCGCGCCTCCTCTTTCTGGAAGGACGCCCGATTGTCAGCACGCTGAACAAGATCACGATTGGCGCGGACGTGGAAGCGCAACTTTGCAACGATCTCGCGGCGGAACAAGGCGCGGTCGCGTTTTACAACGACAGCATCCGGCTCGCCGTCGAGTGCGGCGACAATGGGACGCGCGAAATGCTGGAAGCGATTCTCAAAGAAGAAGAAGAGCATCTGGATTGGCTGGAAGCGCAACTCGATCAGATCAAGCAGATGGGCATCCAGAATTATCTGACCGAGCAGATCAGCTAACGCGCCGCGCGCACGTTGGGGCGAATGTCTCGCCCGTACAGAGAGGTGACTATGACGACAAGCTACGATTACGCGCGCCGCACCGGCGTCGAAGAAATCACCTGGGATCGCTTTGCCGAATTGACGCGCAACCTCACCGAGCAACTCGCCGGAGCCGGGATCGAAATCGTCGTCGGCATCGCGCGCGGCGGACTTTTTCCGGCGACGGCGGTCGCGTGCGGTTTGCGCTGCGAATTCTTTCCGGTGCGCCTCACGCGCCGCGTCAAAGATCAACCCACCTTCGCGCGTCCGATCTGGCAGGTAGATGTCTCCGCGCAAGTCGCAGACAAGGTCGTCGCAGTTGTGGACGAGATCGCGGACACCGGCGAGACGTTGGTGCTGGCGGCGCAACGCATCAAGCAAAACGGCGCGGCGCGCGTCGTCACGGCGAGTCTGGTGAGTCACAGTTGGGCAAAGCCAATGCCCGCTGTTTCCGGCTTGGTCTCGGACGCGCTTTTGATTTTCCCCTGGGACAAGTACGTCTACCTGGATGGCGCGTGGCAGATGCATCCCGAATTGGCACAGGCGATCAAATTGCAAGCGCGCGCGGCGTCGTCAAAATGAGATGCGCGTCGCGTTATTGACGCCAAACGCATCTCGGCGTAAAATAGCATCGGAAAGGAAATGGTAGGGGCGGGGTCACCCCGCCCCTACGCAATCTCAATGGCTGATCCTCTAGCGGTTCCCGCAAAAATCGGCGCGCGCGCGCCGCGCGGACCTTCGCTGGCGCAAACATTCGCCGCGTTCAAGCATCGCAATTATCGGCTCTGGTTTTTGGGACAACTCACTTCGCTGAGCGGCACGTGGATGCAAAATGTCGCGCAACCCTGGCTCGTCTACGATTTGACCAAGTCGCCGCTGTATCTTGGCATCGTCAGTTTTGCCTCCGCGCTGCCCACGCTCACTTTTTCGTTGTGGGCGGGCGTCCTGATTGACCGCGTCCCCAAACGTCAACTCTTGCTGATCACCCAGGTCGTGATGATGTGCACCGCGTTTCTGCTCGCGGCTGATGTTTTCCTGGGTTGGGTTCAGCCGTGGCACATCGTCCTCTTCGCGCTGATCAATGGCACCGCGCAAGCGTTCGACGCGCCGACGCGGCAAGCGTTCACGATCGAAATGGTCGGGCGCGCCGATTTGATGAACGCGATCGCGCTCAACTCCGCGATGTTCAACTCGGCGCGCATTTTGGGACCCACGATTGCCGGAATCGTGCTGGCGTTGCTGGGACCCGCGTGGTGCTTTTTTCTCAACGGCATCAGTTTTCTCGCGGTGATCGGCGCGTTGTTGACGATGCAAATGCCGCGCGTGATTCCCAAACCGCGCACCGACTCGCCGTTGATGCAATTACGCGAGGGCTTGAGTTACATCCGGCATCACCAGACGATTCGCTCGTTGATTCTGCTCGCGGCGGTGTCCAATCTTTTTGCGATGGGTTATTCCGCGCTGATTCCGGCGTTCGCGCGCGACGTGTTCGATCCGCGCAACGAAATCGCGCGCGTGCAAAACGCGCTGGCGTTCAGTCCCGCGCTCCAACACGCGTTCGACGCGTTCGCGCAGAGTTTGGCGCGCTCGGAAATTCGCCAAAGTTTGCTGATGACGTTTGTCGGAATGGGCGCGCTGGCAGGCGCGCTCGTGCTTGCCGCGCTGGGGAACTTTCAACGCAAGGGGATGTTGTTGACCGCAGGCAATCTGCTGTTTCCGGTGATGGTGCTCGGTTTTGCGTTCGCCAATTCATTCTTTCTGGGACTGATCATTTTGTTTCTCGCCGGATTGGGTTTTATGGTTCAGAACGGAACCGTGAACACACTGATTCAAATGATCGTGCCGGACGAATTGCGCGGGCGCGTGATGAGCGTGCATACGGTATCTTCTCAATAACTTGGGGGGAACTTTTGTGCTAATGCTCTTGACCCCCTACATATACGGTCTGTTCAACACACGCCCCCTACATACGGTAGCAGAGGCGTTACCCACAATTGTCTTACCCCAACTTATTGAGAAGATACTGCATACGCTCGTCTTTATGGGCTTTTTCCCGATTGGCGCGTTGATCGCCGGCGCGATCGCGCAGCGCTTTGGCATTCCGGTGGGCGCGGCGTTCGGCGGCGCGATTGCGCTGGCGTTCAGTCTCTTTTTGCTCTGGCGCGTGCCGAGTATTCGCAGGTTGACCTAGTCCCGCGCGGAGTCGAAGAATGTGGTCACAAATCGTCGCGACGCTGGTCATTCTGATCGTCGTCACCTACGTCATTCAACTTTTTCTGCCGCGCGCGCGCGGCGGCGCGCGCCGCACGAGTGTGCGCTGGGACATTGCGCCCGTCATCGGATTTTTCGGCGTCGTCTTACTCGCGCTGTCGTTCGCGGAAGCGCTGCGGCGCATCCTGATCGAAGTGTGGTTGATCGGACTGGCGTGCGGACTCGTGGCGGGCTTGTTTCTCTGGATCGCGCTCGGCGCGCGCGCGAACGAGCTGACGCGCCCGCGCGGGTCCGCGCTCGGCGCGACGATCCGGGCGCTGCGCGCGCTCGGCTTGCCGGCGCTCTTCGCGGTGCTTGGCGTGTCTCTCGCCGCGCGCTTTCTCGGCGCGATCGTCGAAGTGTTCATCGCCGGACTGCTGGGCGCGCTCGTGCTCGCGCTGGCGATGTGGCTGTTTCTCACCAGCGCGCAAACCAAGACAGGATGATTTGCTGTTGTCATTGCGAGCCCCAAAGGGGCGCAGCAATCTCCAAATCGCGACGAGGAGATTGCTTCGTCGCGGAAGACGCTCCTCGCAATGACACAAGGTGCTCCAATGACACATCAACGATTGCTCGGCGCGTACGCGCATCCCGACGACGAACAAGGCGTGAGCGGCTTGATGCGCAAGTACGCCAACGCCGGCGCAGAAGTGACGCTCGTTTGCGCGACGCGCGGCGAAGCCGGAGAAATCGCGCCGGGCGTGAACGCGACAATGGAAAACCTGGGACAGGTGCGCGAAGATGAATTGCGTTGCGCGGCGGAAAAAATCGGCATCCGCAATGTTTACTTTCTCGATTATCGCGATTCCGGGATGAGCGGCGCGCCGGAAAATCACGATCCGCGCGCGTTGTGGCAGGCGAATCTGTTCGAGGTCGCGGAAAAGTTGACGCGCCTGATCCGCCGCCATCAACCGCAAGTGATGACTACGTTCGATCCGAACGGCGGGTACGGTCATCCCGATCACATCCGCATTCACCAAGCCGCGCTGATCGCGTATTTCGTCGCGGGCGATGCGCGCGCGTATCCGGAACAGATCGCGCGCGAAGGTTTGCAACCCTGGACGGTTTCCAAGTTGTATTGGGGCGCGTTTCCGCGCCAGCGGTTTGAAAAGTACGCGCACCTTGCCAAACTTGCGGGCTTGGACTTGCCCGTGCCGATCCAGGAATTCTTAAAGCGCGCGACGCCGGATGAAGCGATCACGACCCAGATTGACGTGGCGGAATTCGTGGATTTGAAGTTGAGCGCGCTGCACTGTCACGCGTCGCAGATGAATCCCAACAGCATTTGGGGCAAAATTCCGCAAGACATTCGCCGCGCCGGGCTCGCGATGGAAACGCTGATTCGCGCGGAATCGCGCGTCGTCGTCCCGCCGGGCGTGGAAACCGATTTGTTCACGGGAATCGAGTAATTTTCGATTTTCGATTTGCGATTTTTGATTATCTCCTCGCAAATCGAAAATCAAAAATCGAAAATCAGAAATGATCTTTCAGGTTGGCGATCACACCGGGGTCTACTGCATCGAGAATGCGGGCGCGGCGCGCGTCTATTACGTCGCGCCGGAAGCCACGCTGATCGACGCAGGACTGCCGGGCAAAGCGGACAAGATCATCAGCGCGCTGGCGAATATCGGCGTGCAGTCGTTGCACGTCAAGCGCATCATCGTCACGCATCATCATTTCGATCACGTCGGCAGTTTGTGGGAGTTGAAACGGCGCACCGGCGCGCAAGTGTACGCGCATCAGCGTGACGCGGATTACATTTCCGGCAAACGCCAACGCCGCCCGCCGCGCCATTTTTCGGGGCGCGTGATGTACGCGCTGATGCATTCCGGTTTTACGCGGCACGCGCAAGGCGTCGAGGTGGATCAGCGGTTGAACGACAATGATCGCGTCGGCAGTTTCACCGTCATTCACACGCCGGGGCATACGCCGGGGCACATTTGCCTGTTGCGCGACGGCTATTTGTTCAGCGGCGATTTGTTGCAGGCGACGCCGGGCGAATTTCGCGAGACGCCGCACATTTTCACGGCGGATGTGCCTACCGCGCGCGCGAGTATCCGGATGATTTCGAAATTGAATTTCGATGTCATCTTGTCGGCGCACAATCCGCCGCACGTTTTTGGCGCGGCGGACCGCGTGCGCGAGTTGGCGGACAAGTTGGGAATGGTGCCGTAAAGTTATGCCGAACATTACGAATCAAGAACAATTACTTCGAGCATATACTCTGGAACTTGTCTCCACAGGTCCGAAGGATGGCATGTGGCGTTGCCATTACTTGAAATGTCCAATTTGCGGTTATTACGTTCTCAAGGGCGAGGGCTGCGATGAATGTTTGTGCGGAAATATTTCGATTGACTCTGATTACGCACGTGTAGCGATTTCAAAGACGCCCGAATCCAAAGTGGAAACATTCAACGCAATCAAGAAATCGAACAAAAATCGTAACTGCTCAGCCCATTGTCATGCTGAGCGAAGCGAAGCATCTCGCTAATCGCGAATTGCGAGACGCAAAGCGTTCGTCGCAAAAACCGCTCCTCAGAATGACAGCTTGAGCAGTTACCAAAAATCGAGGATGATCTGTGAAGGCGAAAACCCTTCTGGGAGTGATACTTGGCGCGGCGGCAGGGCTGGCAGCGACAACCGCCGCGCTCGTTTCGCTCGGCAACCGCCGCGTGGACAAGTGGGAAACGCTGACCCAGGACGACGCGGCGGACGGCGATTTCGTCACGCTGCGCGACGGAACGCGGATGCATTACATCAAGCGCGATTCTGCCACGGTCGGGCAATCGCCAGCAGTCAGCGGTCAGCCGTCAGCCGTCATCTTGATTCACGGCTTGATGGATTCAAGCGAGCAGTGGCGCGCGAACATTGACGCACTCGCGCACACGCGCCGCGTCTGGGCCATCGATCTGATCGGCTTTGGCTTTTCGTCGCGCGTGACCACGCCGACGTACTCGATGAAAATGTTCGCGCGCGCGCTGCGCGATTTTATGGACGCGCAAGGCATCGCGCGCGCGAGCATCGTCGGACATTCGCTCGGGGGCGCAATCGCGCTGGAATTCGCGCACGATTTTCCAGCGCGCGTCGAAAAACTCGTGCTGATCGCTCCGGCGACGTACCTGTTGCAATTTCGCCCGGAACTGAAAATGGCACAGCATCTGCCGTTCGTGCCGCGCGCGCTGATCGGCTGGACGATGACGCATCGGCGCGCGCGCGAACGCGCACTGCGCGACGCGCTCGGCGATCCGGCGCATTTCGATCCGGAAGAGTTGGCGCGGCGGACGCGCCCGATGCGCGTGCGCGGCACCGCCGACGCGCTCGTCGCGATGCTCGGCTCGCCGCACGGAAGCGATCTGCCGCAGGACTTGGCGCGCGTCACCGCGCCGACGCTGATCGTGTGGGGCGAGAAGGATCGCGCGGTGCCGGTGCGGCACGGCGCGTATCACACACGCGCGTTGCCCAACGCCAAGTTGGTGATCGTCGAAAACGCGGGACACATTCCCCAGTACGAGTACCCGGACAAGGTCAATGAATTGCTGCTGCGCTTTCTCGATCAAAGCGACTAACCCACTCGTCATTTCGAGACGCTGCACGCATACCGCCGCGCGCGCAAAGCGTGTTTGCAGTCAGAAACGCGCGCGCGCGTTCGTAGTGGGCGATTCATCGCCGCCCCTCTTGCGCTGAAGCGCATACTACGAACCTCAAGTTTCTGGGTAGCGCAGCGAGAAATCTGTGTCCCAAGAACGAGATTTCTCCTCACGGACAACGCTCGTCGAAATGACAGGCGGGCGTTGCAGATAAAGAAAACGTAAGAATCCAAAAATTGACTTTCCGTTTCGACGGAATTCGTGTATAATACGAACGTGGCGCGCGGGGGAACGCGCGCCGTTGGAAGGTACAAGTGAAAGATAAAATGAATTCGAACAATCAGAATCAGTGGATGCGGAACGGGCTGATCTATCTGCTGATTTTGGTCGCGGTCTCCGCGCTGTTTTTCCAAGTCACGCAACAGCCCAAACAACCCACGGCGATTCCAATCAGCAAACTCGCGCAGAGCGTCCAAGCCGGCGCCGTCAAGAAAATATCGGTGAGCGGCACCACGCTGACGGTTACATACAAAGAGGGCGGTCCGCAAGAAACCGCGCTCAAGTCGAATCGCGATGTGAGTGTGGAAGAAACGCTCAAGAATTTGGGAGTCCCCGCCGAAAAAGTTCTGGCGGTGGACATCGTGTACGAACAGCCAACGCAGTGGGAAAGTCTGCTCGCGCTCGCGCCGTACATCTTGCCTTTGGTTTTTCTCGGCGCGTTGTTTTTCTTTTTGATGCGCCAGGCGCAGAGCGGCAACAACCAGGCGATGTCGTTCGGCAAGTCGCGCGCGCGGATGTTTTCCAGCGACAAGCCGACGGTGACGTTCGCGGACGTGGCGGGCGTGGATGAAGCCAAAGCCGAACTCGCCGAAGTCGTCGAATTTTTGAAAGAGCCGGACAAGTTCACCTCGCTCGGCGCGCGCATCCCGAAAGGCGTGCTGGTGGTGGGACCGCCGGGCACCGGCAAGACCTTGCTCGCGCGCGCCGTCGCGGGCGAAGCGAACGTGCCGTTCTTTTCGATCAGCGGCTCCGAGTTCGTCGAGATGTTCGTCGGCGTCGGCGCGTCGCGCGTGCGCGATCTGTTCGAGCAAGCCAAGCGCAATTCGCCGTGCATCGTCTTCGTAGATGAAGTGGACGCGGTCGGGCGGCATCGCGGCGCGGGCTTGGGCGGCTCGCACGACGAACGCGAACAAACGCTCAACCAGATTCTCGTCGAGATGGACGGCTTTGACACGGACACCAAAGTCATCATCGTCGCGGCGACGAATCGCCCGGACATTCTCGATCCGGCATTGATGCGCCCGGGACGTTTCGATCGCCGCGTGATCTTGGATCGCCCGGATATGAACGGCCGTAAACAAATTTTGGGCGTGCACGTCAAGGGCAAGCCGATCGCCAAAGATACCAATCTGGAATTGATCGCCAAGCAGACGCCCGGTTTCTCCGGCGCAGACATCGAGAACCTGGTGAACGAGGCGGCGATTCTGGCGGCGCGGCGCAACAAGAAAGAGATCACGACGACGGAATTGAAAGAGTCCATCGAAAAAGTGATCGTCGGTCCGGAACGCCGGAGTCGGCTGATCGGCGAAGACGAAAAAAAGATCGTCGCGTACCACGAAGCGGGGCACGCGATCGTTTTGCGGATGCTGCCGAACTGTGATCCGGTGCACAAAGTTTCGATCATTTCGCGCGGTATGGCGATGGGCTATACGATGCACTTGCCGGACGATGATCGTTACTTGGGACGCCGCGTGAAATTTATGGACGATCTCGCCGGGTTGCTGGGCGGACGCGTGGCGGAAGAGATCGTCTTTGGCGACGTGACGACCGGCGCGGCGAACGATCTGGAACGCGTAACCGACACCGCGCGCGCGATGGTGACGCGGTACGGGATGAGCGAAAAGTTGGGTCCGCGCACGTTCGGCAATCGCGAAGAGTTGGTGTTCCTGGGTCGCGAAATTTCGGAGCAACGCAATTACAGCGAAGAAGTGGCGCAACAGATCGATCAAGAAGTCAAGCAAATCATCAGCACGGCATACGGCAAAGCGAAAGAAATCTTGACGCAGTATCGCGCGAAATTGGACGCGTTGGCGGATCGGTTGATTCGGGAGGAAACGATCGAAGGTCCGGAATTCGAGGCGATGTTTTCCGACCTGCCTGCGCCGCCGCGGCCAACGAAACCGGCGCCCAAGCCGGAGCCACAGACGCGCCCGCGCGACGAACCCGAGTCGCCGCGTCTCGCGCCAATGCCTGCGCCAAGTCCGGCGTAACTCCAGTCAACAGTCAAATCCAAACCTGACCGGTCTGTGCAGCGGTCAGGTTTTTTCGTGACGCAAGTCATAACGCGGCAAAGCCGCAACCAAACTCATTGGACACTGACCAACACTGAAGAACACTGATTTTTTTCTTTATCTGTGTTTGTCTGTGTTCATCTGTGTCCAAAAAATCCTCGCGGTTGTGATAGTTTTTGTAGAGGAATACTATACCCGGGTGGTGACCGGCGGTACTATTGGCAAAATGCAATTTGCTGTTACAATCAAGGCAAACGAATTTGTTGGAGGTTTGCTATGAAAACATCACGAATCATTTTTGGTCTTGCCTGTTTGCTGATTGTGTCCGCGCTCCTGGGTTGCGCGAGCGCGCAACCCACCCCGGACGCGCAGGCGACGATCAACGCCGCCGTCCAGGCGACGATCAACGCCGCCGTCCAGGCGACGACGGCTGCGCAACCCACGCCGACCCAGTCCAAAGCAACGCCCGGCGCGCCAACTGCCGCGACCGCGACCAAAGCCGCGACACCCGCGCCTACTGTCAACGCGGTGACAATGACGGAAGAAGAGATCGCCGCGCTGATCGATCAGGCGGTCAACGAAGCGATTGCCGCGACGAACGCGACGACGATGCAAACCGCGACCTACGCCGCCGACGGCACGCTGACGCCGCAAGAAGTCGCCGCGCTGCAAGCCGCCGTCACGCTGTCGCAATCCGAAATCAATCAGGCGCTCGCGTTGACGTACGCGTACTACGATTTGTATTACGACCTCGCCACCGAAACGTTGAACGTCCTCAAAGCGATCGAACAAGATTTGAATGCGATGGCGACGAGTATGAACTCGATGGCGCAATCGCTCGCGCAGATCAGCACGACCTTGGCGCAAGGACAGACGGTCACACCCGGCGCGATCGCGCAGTTGCAATCGAACGCAACCAAGGCGAGTCAAGCCGCCGCCAGCGCGCAAGGCAAAACTAAGAATTGGAATGCGACCGTGCAGTCCGATCTCAACAAACGCGCGACCGCCGCGCTCGCCACCAAGCCGACGAGCGCGCCAACTGATCTGCGCGGCACCTCGCAAAGCGTCAACACGTACATCGAGACGGTGCGCGCTGCGCTCGGCGACAACAAGATCAACAAGACGGAATTGCAATCCATCAGCGTCGCGGGCGCGAACGCGGTTGCCGGGTTGAATCAGTTCGGCGGCGCGCAAGGGCAAACGCTCGCCAACTCGATCAACACGCTGACCAAGCAACTCGCGCGCGGCGAAGCGCCCAAAGTGAAAAGCAGTTTAGGCGCGCTGGAACAATCGGCGCGGTCGCTCCCCAGCGTGCCAAGCGTGCCGCAACCGCCGCGCAAGTAAATCAAAAAGACCAGGTTTCTTTGCGAAACCTGGTCTTTCATTTATCGCAGTCCCTCCATAAACGTCTGAATCCGCGCGCGAATCGTCTCATCGTCGTACGAACGCGGATCGCTGTGATCCGCTTCGATCACCAAGCCAGGTTTTCCCGTCTGCTCCGTGACGATCCGGCGGATGTCGTACTGTCCCACCGAGTACGGCTTGCACGACCGATTCGAGTGCATCACGAATCCATCCACGTCGAAGCGCGTGATCAAGTCCGCCATATCGCGCACGCGCACGCGCAAACTTTGGTTGAGAAACACCTGGGTGTACGTGCGCGCGAACGCGTGGATCGGATCGCCTTGATCATTCATCCGCATCGCCCAGCCGCCGGTGTACGTGTCGGTGACGAAACACGCGCCGTAATCCACAAAGTGGTTGTAGAAACGATAGAGGTGATGCCAGATCGCGATATTGTCCCACACCAACCGATACTTTTCTTCCGGCAGCGCGCTCACTTGTCGCGCGACGCGCTCGGCGATTTCCTCTTTCAGCGCGCGATAAAATTGCGCGCACTCTTTCGTGCCGCGCAGCGTGACAATCGGCGCCATATTCAAAAAGAGATCGGGCGCGTTGAGCGGCGATGGACGCGCGCGGCAAAATTCGCGCACGTCACACCAGAGCGAGACTGCTTCGCTCGACAGCATCGCAGTCGCCAGCAATTTTTCTTTCGAGAGTTTGCGCCGCGTCTGCTTTTCCAGAAACGCGATCAGCTCTTCGAGTTGCGCGGCGACATACGCAATCGCGTGCGCGGTCGGCTCGCCGTCGTCGGCGTGAATGAATGGCGTATCAAGAATGAAGAGCGGCGCGTGGTAATGCCGCGCGGCGGCTTCGTACCACTTGAGCACCGTGCCGCAAATGTTGCCGCACGTGATCAGCAGATCGGGACGCGGCAGCCCGCCAAGCGGCGCGTGTTTCGCGTCGCTCATCATTCCGACGCTGCTGCGCGCGTACGCGCACAAATCGGGCGAATAGACGCGCGCCTCAGCAACCTGGCACATCGCCGCCGATGCGCCGCGCGCGCCGCACAGCGCGCCATAGTTTTCAGGATAAACCGGAAAAATATCGAGCGCACGCACAATCTCGACCGGCGCGCCGCTCGTCACCCACGCAATCGGCTTGCCGAGGTGGAAATATTTCGCCGCGAGGTAATGTTGTTCCAAAAGTTTCTTGAGTTGCGGCGCGGTCTTTAGTTTTTTGTATCGTCTCTCGCTCATAAGCCCTCTTGACCGCAGAGACGCAGAGGACGCAGAGAAAACCTCGAAATATTCTTCTGCGCTCTCCGCGTTCTCTGCGGTTTATCCTTCCGATAACATTTCCAGGAATGCTTCCACGCGCACGCGCGTTTGTCCGACCGGCGCGACTTGTTCGACTTCGAGCAGCAGGTGCGGAATCTTTTCGCGATCGAGCGCGGCGGCAAGCGGTGGATAATCCCACGCGTGCGGATCGCAGAATTTCTTGTGATAAAAAATGACGCCGTCCGCGCGATTGTCTTTCACAAGTTTCAGCAGCCGCTCGGCGCGATCATCCAGCGCGCGATGTTTGCACGGGCAGGTCGCGCGCGTCAGTTCGCGCGCCGCAATCGCTTCGATGGGATCGCCCTCTTCCGCGACGAGCGTATCGAAATACCGCGCGCCGTTGCAGAAATCGTCCGCGACGATGCGCGCGCCGAGATCATCAAGAATTTGCGGCAAGGTCGGTTCGTCAATCGTCGCGCCGACGAGAACAACGCCGATTTTTGATTTTTGATTTTCGATTGCCGATTGCTGATTGCTGGTTGCTGACCGCCGATCACTGATCGCTTCGGGTGGAGTTGTCAACGCCTTGTTCATCACATTGAACCACTGAACCGCGCTAAACTCCGCGCGGCGCGCGTAAAAATCGGCGAGCGCGCGGCGGCGCGTGTTGTAGATCCGGATGCTGGCGCGCAGCGCGTCCTCCGTGACGCGCACGTCGAAATGTTGTTCGAGCGCGGCGACAAAGCGGCGCAATTCGGCGACGAGATATTTTTGCGCGTGCGGACTGTTCAGCGCGACCGGACCGACGACCGTTTCGACGAACAGATTTGGAAACGATTCGCGCCAAATATCCGCCAGACCTTGCATCGTATCGCACGTGTGCGCGAAGACGACGCCCGCGAGATCGTTCAGTCTGCCCGCGAGCGCTTGATCGAGGCAACTGCGCGCGAGACAGCAAGTGTAACTTTGCAAATGCGCGTCCGCGCGCGTCGGCGGCGTCGTGCTTGGCGCGATCCGCACCGGCAAAAATCCCGCCGCGTGGATGATTTCTTCCGGCACATAAGTACAGAGATAGCCGATCTTATTTTTCATCTTTCATCTCTCATCTTTCATCTTTTTTGCAATCAGCGCCGCTCCAACTGCGCCCGCGATCTGCGTATCGAAATCAGGTTTACGCGCGACAATCCCCAACTCTTTTTCTAATCGCGTGACGATGCCGCTATTTTTTGCGATCCCGCCGGTAATCACGAATTCTTTTTCGATGCCGATGCGCTTGAGCAACGCGGCGACGCGATGCGCCATCGCGCGCGAGTACGCCGCGAGCACATCGTTTTTCTTCCAGCCCTTTCGCAATAGACCGAGCGCTTCTGATTTTGCGAAGACGACGCACGTGCTCGACACCGGCTCGGGTTCTTTCTCGACGCGCAGCGACAACTCGCCCATTTCTTCGATGGGCACTTGGAGTAAATCGGCGATCACTTCCAGCCCGCGCCCCGTGCCCGCCGCGCATTTGTCGTTCATCAAAAAATTGACGACCTTGCCCTGCGCGTCGATTTTGATCGCCTTGCAATCCTGCCCGCCCATATCCAACACGGTTCGCACCGACGCGCCGTAGAGAAAATTCGCGCCACGCGCGTGACACGCGATTTCGGTCATCGTCTTGTGCGCGAACGGAACATTGACACGCCCGTACCCCGTACCGACGACGTAATGAATCTTGTCGAGCGCGAGATCGGTCTCTTCGAGCGCGCAGTCCATCGCGCGGCGCGCGCTGTCGGGACTGCTCGATCCGGTGCGCCGATTTGCGTACGCGAACAATTTGCCATCCACCATCACGACGGCTTGCGTGCTGACCGAACCCACGTCCACACCCGCCGTGATGATTTTGGCATTGCGCCACGCAATGTCAGGCGCGTGCCAATTGTATTCTTTCCAGCGCCAAAATTCTTGAGGCATATTTTCCATCTGTCATTGCGAGGCGCAGTCCGCCGAAGCAATCCCCAAGCCGCGATGTGGAGATTGCTTCGTCGCATCCTTCGACTCCGCGACAAAAACCGTCGCTTCGCTCAGGATGCTCCTCGCAATGACACGGGGTCGCCCGCCATCAACGCCGCGCCGAGCGCGCCGATGAATTCCGGATCGCGCGGCACGATGATTTCCATTCCCAATTCGCGTGCGAGCGCGTCAATGAAACCGACGTTGCGCGCGATCCCGCCGACGAGCGCGATCTCTGGCTCGCCGCCGACGCGCCGCGCGAGCGACGCGACGCGTCCCGCGATCGCGTCGTGCGCCGCGCGAACGATTTCCGCGATCGGCGTTTGCGCGTGAATCAGCGAAACGACTTCCGATTCCGCGAACACGGCGCATTGCGAATTCAAAGTCGCCGTGCCGGTTGCTTGCAACGCGAGCGCGCTCATCTCGTCCAAGGTCACTTCGAGCGTGCGCGCCATCGTTTCGAGAAAGATGCCCGCACCCGCCGCGCATTTTTCGTTCACCGCAAAATCGAGCACGCGCCCATTGGCGCATTTGAGCGCGCGCGCTTCTTCCGCGCCGACGTCAATCACAGTGCGAACAGTCGGATGCAAAAACGCGAGCGCGCGCGCGTCGGCGGTGATCTCGGTGACATTGGATTGCGCGAGTGGAAACGCCTGCCGCCCCGCGCCGGTCGCGACGAGGCGCGCGAGGTCGGCGCGCGACAAGCGCGCGTCGGCAAGCGCGGCAGTCAGCGCGCTCTCTCCGGCTTGCTGGGGCTCCCAGCCGGTGAGAACGAGTCGCTGCGCGATAATTTTGTCGTCGTTTAGGATCACGACCTTGGTTGTTTTGATGCCACTGTCAATGCCGGCGGTAATCATCGTCTTTTGTCCAAAGGACTTGCTATTATGGCTTCATTATAGCAAGGTGGCGCGAAAAATACAACCATAATGTTAACCTGATCTTAACCAAAAATCTATTGACATCCTAGATAACTGGGAGTATAATGTGGATCGAAATTGAGATTTGTCCGTTGTGCTCGCGTGATGACCAGCGCGAAATTGGCGATGTTGCTAATCCAGCGGATGCGTTGATCTCTAGTCCGTCGGAAGTATTCCGATATTTGGACACTGCGACTAGTATTACAACGTTACTTTAGTTGGGCATGAAGTTCCCGCAGTTTGCGTTTGCGGTGGGAAAGATAGGCCGCGCGGTTCCGTTTCTGAATCCGCTCCACCTCGTCTAACGCGGACTCCGCATCAAACTTGCGCTGTGGCAAGACGACTTGGAGTAACTGGCGTACCTGGGAAACAGTCAGGGCAGGTGCATCCACTCCCATCTTCACCCGCAAGCGCACGAGAAAGAGATGCGAGAGGAAGGTCAT
>Ga0194126_10005484_pt1 | contig 18634 bp, 15 predicted proteins | sample TA2KigC150mmetaG_FD_148641 | JGI IMG/M metagenome (GOLD analysis project Ga0194126, IMG submission 148641) | Freshwater microbial communities from Lake Tanganyika, Tanzania - TA2015035 Kigoma Deep Cast 150m | ecosystem: Environmental > Aquatic > Freshwater > Lake | place: Tanzania: Lake... | reverse complement strand
AAATTTTAAGGTTGATGTTTGCTACCTCGTAGTATTCCTATAAAATTCTCAGGTGTCACTATCTTTATATCCTCGTAGTTTTTGAGAGAAAGAAGGTCATTGTCTCGGGTGACAATGTAATTCGCCCCTGCTTTAAGAGCGCATGCAACCACCATATTATCATTAGGGTCGCTATTAACTACCTCAATGGAAGGTAGCCCAGTAATAAGGTGTGCCACTATCCTGAGATTTTGGACAAATTGGATTACGGCTTGGTCTGTGTAATGGTAACGTTTTCTAATCTTCTGATATTGCAAAAGAGCCCGCTGGACTTCTTCAAGAATTTCTTCTGCCAGGCACATATCAAAACCCCCACCTTTAGCTTTGTAGAGTAATTCAGCAGAAACACCCGTTTTAGCAAGAAAGGCGCTCACAAGAACCGTGGAATCAAGGACAACTTTATGCATGGTGTTTTCTAAAACTCTTCACCATTTTGGCAATTTCTGCTTCCTGTTCTTTCGCACGTTGCTTTGGTTTCGGTTTGCGATCCTTGACGTTTTCCATAGATTTAAAAACTTGTTTCCAGGCCTTCTCTCGCTCAACCACAGTGACTGGCTTGAGAAGGATTCCATTTTTTACTGCCTCGGCTTCAAGAAGGTCTCCTTCAGTGAGGTTAAACTTCTTACGCAAATCGACGGGCAGCGTTACTTGAGCAAATTTTCTCAGTTTTAAGAGACTCATATTCCCATTATCCTTTCAATAAATGAAGGTTTGTTAAATTTATACGAATATAATAAAATAATAAATTAAGAGATTCTAGTATTATTATATGCCTTATGAGGAGGACGTCAAGTGAATTGAGGCAAACAAATTTACCTGTAGTATTTTGTTTTATAAAATACCCCTCCAGTTCTCGGAAAACCTTGAAAGATTTACCCCCGTTCTTTCCCCAGAAAAAACCAAAAAAAGCTTGCATTTTTCTTCATTTTTGCATTATTATCCTTTTTAAAGAAAAAACAATTTTTTCTCACCCTCTCATCATTACAACAGCCGCACGGAGTAGACTTATTGTCATTGGATCGAATGGAACAAGGGGATTTTATACTAATCCATCTAAGACGACATGATAAAAAATGCTAAGAGACACAAGTGGCGGTGTCTGAAGTGATCATCACGATAGTATTTACCATATCAAAGGCATATTATATGTACAATAAATCTGTAATCCGCATATTATGCGGATCAATCTAATCAATGTTAGCGAGTATAGATGATGAGCTTTTCAGAATTTCTAAAAGATTTATCGATCATTGTAGCATCTTCCACCGCTATTTATGGGATTGGTTCTTGGCGACGAGAATACGTTGGCAAAAAACGTGCTGAGTTAGCGGAAGAAGTATTGTGTCTGTTTTATGAAGCACGCGATGCGGTTCAACATATCAGAAATCCTTTCAGTTACAGTAACGAGGGCAGCTCGAGAAAAGCAGCCGAGAATGAAACAACAGAACAAAAGGAAGCTTATGATAGGGCTTACGTGCTATTTGAAAGATTCAATACACATATCGAATTGTTTAATAAAATGCATTCGATGCGCTATAGGTTTATGGCACAATTTGGAGCTGAAGCTGGGAAGCCATTCGATGATTTCCGTAGAATTTTAAATAAGATGCAGGTTTCTGCTCAAGCTCTTGCTAGGGAATGGGCTAAAAGATATTATCATTTTAAAACAGAGGAACAGGAAGCATATCATTTTAATTTTATCAAAAAACAAGAAAACATATTCTGGGAAGGACTTCCGGAAGAGGATACAATAAAGCCAGAAGTTGAACGGTGTATTGAAAATATCGAGAAGATTTGTAGACCAATAATTGACAATAGATCAGTGTTTGCCTCAGTCAGAAAAATAGATTTCTTGCGAAAGTTATACGGGAAATTCGCTAACAAGGCTAATTCAGCCGACGCAAAAAAACCGCGCGGCTGATTAGCAACGTTAGCCTTCAAGCTGGAATAATATACGAATCTCAAAACCTTCTAATGCATGTATTATTGATAAATACTGTTTCCTGTAATAAACATCCCTACAGGTAGAATCTCCTCCTCTTAATTATAAAATCTGAAAAACTACAAATCTATTTAAGTTAAAAACAATACGCTTGTGAAATAGTTGAGGAAAAGCGGGAAGTATTGAATGCCTGAAACCCTTGAATTTATTGGTGGAGCTGAGGGGATTCGAACCCCTGACCTTTTGAATGCCATTTCTTAAAAGGGTATCTTTAGCAGTTTTCATAACTAAGTGGCCTTGTGTCTGTTACGACTGTAAATATTCATATTAAAACAACTTAATACACATCATAAATTCTGACAACTCCGTTTGATTTCTTTCGATTCCGTTGGAGTCGGTCACATTTTAGTCACAATTTGGTCACAGTTTTGATTCCAGTATCGTGATTAAAGTATCCCTTTGGACTTTAAGTCTTTAATTTCCTTTGTTATTTCATCCAGACCCTTTTCTGCAAATATCTTTTTTCTTTCCTCCGTGTAATCGCCGTATCCTTTTTCATGTTCCATAACAAACATTGTTGCACCCGCAATACCCAGTTTGTCAACAAGGGCATCCCATCCTTCTCTTTTAATTTCATTCAATGTTTTTAGCATATATCACCTCCGTCAAAAACTCTAAAATACCATATACTTTAACCTTCAATTTGTCCTGCAATGCCTTTCCTCTTTTTATAATGCCGTTATCGCATGTCACAAAATATTCAGCTAATCCGCTCTCAGCCATTGCGATGTGAAGCGCATCAATACTCTTAAAACCATAACTATTTATTATTCTCGCTCGTTCTAATATATGTTCTGATAGTCCAACAAAATGAATCGCTCTTTTTAAATAAGTCCTCACCCTTCTTTTTCTTTCTGTGTCAATAATTTGTTCAAACTCGTATAACAAGGCATCGGAGCTAATAAGTTGAATTTTGCTATTTTCCACCCAGTGGAGTACAACGTAAAAAGCCATTGCCTCAACAAATATTTTTTCATCCATTTGATAATCATCAAACGGCCTATTATAAACACAACTATCTAAGTAAATGAGAAACATTTAAACCGCCATACTATTAATTCTAATTTTACCTCTTGTGACTTTGTTGAATTACAGTCTTATCTTTAACATAATTTCAATGAATTTCCAATAAGATTTTCAGGGCTTCAAAATAAGGATTTTCTTTTTCTCAGGAAAAAGTACAAGGACTTCTGACGCTTCCTGCATTTCGGGGGTTTTCAATCAATTCAATCACCCCGTTGTGATATGTGCCTTTTATTGCATTCATGATTAATACCTCTGCTTTTAAGATTATTAAGGAAAAATAGAGTTCATCCATGGCCATGCTTGATTTTTAAGCATTTTTTCTCCCAAGAAAGTTTCACTTCGTTTCTTTTCATTTTCCTTTATGCTTTTTTTAATTTCATCCCGATTTAGTGACAAGAATTTTAAACGTTTTTGCTCCATGTTATCTTTATATGAATCATTTAGAAAATCATTTTCCCATATCCAATAGCGACGATCTACACATTTGAGAAAAAGCTTGAAACATGCCCATACAACCTCATCATCTTCGTCGTTCAAGAATTTATTAAACCACTGTTTTGCCCACAAATTTTTTTTATAGTAATCTAATGCTTTTTCTGCAACTGTTGTTATCCAAGATTGTGGCATACCACAATACTTAAGTAACATTGAGTCACCATTTTTATCTTCAAAAAAACCAATTAATACAATTGCCCGTGCTTGTTCAAAATACCAGGGAGAGTTTAACCCTTGCTCAATTGTATGTTTCAACCAATTAATATTTCCAGTTAGCTGGATTATTAAAGCGAGTTCAAAAAGTTCCAAGTCACTAGAACAACGTTCTAATCGTGTGTCCAATATGTATTTAATTTCCTTATTATTGTGGCACTTAAGAAGATAAAAATCCAAGCACCTGATTCCAGTTTCAGAATCGACAAATTTTATAGCACTCGAAAAAGATTCAAAATAATCTAATAATTTTAAAGCTTCACAATGCTTATTCTCAAACAAAACTGTTAAAAGTGCTTCATAAAAACTTTGACAAAGGGTCATGGTTCTGTGTGAGTCTTCTGTATTATTACAAATTGGCTGTAACCATCTTTTAACTAAATCTGGATGTATTTTAACAACATCATGCAGAGCATTTTTATAAAACTTATTTGAAAACAAAACGTTTCCTGCTGCTAACTGCTGTTTTATTGTTTCCTGAAGTATGGATGTAAGATGTTTCAATCTCTCTGAGGTATCTAGTTTAAAAATGTCGCTAACGATTTTGGGTTTAGAAGGATCATTATGTCCTCCCCAAAAGGAATCTCTACTAATAAATTCATAAGATGTTGAGAATGCACTGGAAGAAATTCCGATAGGCTCTCGTAAACTGATTTCTTGATCGCAGTTATATTTTATCTCTGATGCAGGAAAACTTTCAGGTACTGAAGGACTTTTCAAAATTATATTTTCCCATATTTTGTTGATGTCTTGGGCAAATTGTGCAACTTCGGATTCTATTAATCCTCTTTTTTCAACTGCGTATCCTAAAAATATTGGATGGACACGAGAACGAATTTCGCGATATGGTAAAGACGCTCCAAATTCGCTTAAAATTAGACTTCCCCAGTAATCTTCACCAAAACAATCCTTTGAAGTCCAAGCCCATTTACTATTTACAACATCCCGTATTAAATCTTTATTATTTGATTTGTAAAGTAATTCAAGAACAAGACCTCGAATAGTAGTATCTGGATAGTCAAAAAAACTAATAATATATTTAAAGGCTTCGAGCGATATTACATCGGGGTTTGCCGAAAGAAACCAAAGAATCCGTCGTAGCCTTATTTTTCCATTTATAGTTGCCAAGTATTTTAAAATGTCTTCAGTTTCTGATGATTCCAATGGTTTGAAAAGGCATTTATATTGGAATAAATCTGCAGCACTATCTGGTCTAGAAAGGAGTGTGTCCAATTGTTCTTTAGCGGACAAACTATATAAAATAGCAAAAAAAAGAAATTCTTCAGCAATTCTTTCGGGTTCATTCCAATTTCCCTTTTTATCAATTAATTTATGCCATGCTGGCTCAATAGCACCAAGTTCTTTCATCTTTAAAATAATGAGGTTCAATCTTATTATTAAAGAAAGCTGTCTTAATGCTATATCTTCGCGATTTGATGCATCACGAACAACGCTTTTCATAATGTTAGCAAGAGTATGTGGAGCAAAGGCTGCTAAGGTTGGTTCGATTTGTCTTAATTTATGATCCTCTGCGGTTATTCCCATTGTTTTCCACAGAGCATCAGGTATGAATTCACTTTCAAGACCCTCGAGACGTTCCCTCAAATTTATAGGTACAACTAAAAGTGGTTCAAGTGATAGATCTTTCATACTCAAGGCAATATGATAAGGCGTGAGGTCGGCTCGATTAAGACAATTTTGATAATCTTTCCTATTCCACAAAAAAAATGTCTGAGAACACGGGTCTTTTAAATACAATTCATAAAAAGGATTTGGTGGAAATAAGTTTTCAGGAAGGGTTTGCCTCAGTTGATATGCCTCTGTACTTCCATAGCAAGAAAGCAAACGATAAGCAGCCTGATGGGCTATTAAAGTATTCTTTGATATTAAATCATTAACCTCTGTCTTGAATTGCTCCCATATATTTTCCTTTATTGTTTTTAGCACCCAAGATACAAGCTCATATTCGTTTGGGTGTCCCATAATAGTCCGGCTCATAGACCAAGTTACAAAAGCTTTAATAAAGGGCATCCGTTTGCAGTGTGAAATTATTGCAAGGGCAACACGGGCGAGTCGAAGTAAGCCGTCATCTTCAATTACTGCAAAATCATATCCGGCAACGTTTATCAAACCGATTTGCAACTTAATCCCAAGACTATCCTCTATTTTTTGTCGTATTTCTTCCTTTTTTTCCCGTGCAACGCCTCGTTGAATTGAAAAACCATGTATATTAATAAAACCCATCCAGCGAGTTAATACAGAAGGTAATATGGTTTGTAAACTTCTGCTTTCACGCCATTTCAAAAATCCTTTCATAAAAATTGTTTGGATTGTAGAATTGTCATTTACATCCGACCATGCAAATTCGGCAAGGCGCACATACGTTTCTGGACATAATGGAAGATATGCAGTTATACTTTCTTGATCTGTGTCATCTAAATTCCTGCCAATAAACCATGCCTGAAAAAGAACAAATCTTCCTTCTTCAGGAAAATTTCTATCCATAACAGCATGGAGAACTGCAGCAGCACAGATTTTAACCTTTATGTCCATATCTCTATGAGGTTCAAGCAACTGAGCGATACGTTCTTCACGTTCTTCCGCTGAGACTTTTGATTGTATGGCTTTGGACACCTCTTCTTTGAGTAGAAGTCCAAATCCGTGAATTAACCTGCTTGATTCTACTTTATATTTACCCATTTGGAGATTATCAGGTATTAGAATCCCACTGCTTATAAGTTCTTGAACAATCTGACTAAGATTAGCAGGGAGTAAATTTTCTATGTCCCTTTCAGAAAATGCCTTTGAACCCGATTGTGTTTTCTCTGCTAAATCTCTGATAAGGGCGTGAAATTCATTATGTCCAAGTGGTATTCCTGATTTCCTCGATGTATAGTCTTTCCAATCCTCATAAAGAAGTCTTTCGACAGTAATATCTCCACTTTCAGACATCACTTGACGATATTTTATAACAAGATCGAGATAGCGCGGTTTACGTATCAAAGGTAAAAGTTCCTGTTGAATATCAGAGAGCTTCAAATGATGTTGCGAAAGTGCATTGGTCAATTCCATATTATCAAAAGGCGGGATAACCAATTGTTGCACTTTTAGATGAGATAAATGTGAATATTTTTTTCCCCAAGTAATTGTTCTGCATGTAAGGATAACTGCGATTCGTTCTTTCCATGGGGAAACATCTAATTTATCAAATAAGTCTCGCCAGTTAAAATCATATCGTTCATTGATCCCATCAAGAATCAATATAATGAGGGGTTTATCACTTTCTGGTCTATGCTTCCATTTATCAAGCCTCTTTTCCCAATATTCTGCATCAAATTCTCTTAATTGTTGAGAAATAGCATTAGCAAGAAATTTCTGAGGATCAGTTGTTAATGAAATTCTACTTGATGTCAAAAAAATAACAGATGGAAATTCCTTGTTGTGTCTAATACATTCTGAGAGCCAACATGCAATTGCCCATGTCTTTCCGTCTCCCTCGTCACCAAGAAGACATAAAATTGTATGTTCTTTCCATGTATCAAGCCAGTCATATATTTTCTTGTATACAGGCTTTCGACTAACTAGCCGCACCTTATCATCAAGGACATTAATTACTGCTGAACCAAAAGCTGAACGAGATTCACTTTCGGATCGGAATCGATCTAAGAGCCAATTATTTTGAGTAATACGCCAATTGTCATACCCGACAATTGAAGAAGAAAAATCATTACGTAATTTGGAGATGATATCATGATATTTTGCCTGTTTCTCAATGGCGGTTAATATTTCTTTTAGTTCAGATGTCTCTATACCTGGAATATTTTCCTGAAGAAAATGAATAAATACCGCTGAAGAATTAGCGCAAATAGCTGCCAGTGAACTAGGTTGGTCGCTATTTGTTTCAACGGTATCAATAATAATTGCTTCAAAACCTTTTTCACGTGCAGCATCAAAAATACTCTTTTCTAGCTGATCGTCAATGTCACGACTTGCAACCAAGATCCATAGATCTAACCCAGGAATATCCCAAGATACTTGCTGGATTTCCCCTAAAAGTTCTCTCTCGTTTAACTCCGTATCACCATGATATCTCTTGCATTCAATGGCTATGATATTAGTATTTCTACTATCGGTACTCATATCTCGCCCACCTTGAAAACCTGACTTAGATAAGAAAAAGTGTCTGCCAGTGAGCGATTCTAAAAGTAGCGCAATTAACCCTTCAAAACCATCTGGGCCTGTAGGTTTTAATTTTCGAAGAATATCGTAAAGGTATTTGTTTGTACTTATCACTTTACAGCCTTTTATAATATAAGGCAATTTTTGGATAATATGGTTAAAGTTATCTAGTGATGATTTTTTGAATTTAACAAGAAGTATAAGAAATATAAAAATAATTTCAACATTATAAGTTGTAATTAAGTTAAAACGTCCTGAGCTTCGTTGGAGCGAAATGAAGCATGGTGTGATAAAATGATTAATGTACTCTCAAGGCTGGGTGCTATGAAGATTGCTATTCACTGCATTCTTTTATCTTCTGAATTGTAGAAGTTTAGAGAATGCAGTGTCATTTAGTAGGAGCGAATGAAGGTTAGCCAAAGAAAAAAGTGTTAAACCTTCGCTCTTTGCGTAATGTTTTGTATGAAGCGAAGAGGGAGGGAATGAATTGGGTGAAATAGGGTAGTTTTTAAATTGCAAGAATATCAATGGAAGAGACCTACGACATAGTGTTTGAGCGGTTCAATGGATGTCATAGTTCTTAGGATTATAGATAGCGACCGTTAAGTGTAGTACGTGCTTTGTATGTGGGAGCGCAACGAAGCATGGAAAGGACAATTCATATAGAAATACAAGTATTTAATAATTTTGCTTGACAAATCATTTGTTATATTTTACATTTGTTTAACATTTATAAAACATTAGTTATCTATTAAACATGGCAAAAAAAGAAGAATTCGTAGGAATAAGAATTAGCAAAGAATTTAGGGCTTTCTTAGAAAAAAAGGCAAAAGAAAAAGGTATTTCTCTATCAAAACTTATTGACGAAAGACTTATTGATAGCTTTAAAGAAGATAAAGAATTCATATTAAACACTATTAACAAAAGAAAGCAAGAAAGGCCTGTTTTCTGGAAAGAGTTAGATAAATCACCGATAATAAGGGAATTTGAGCATTATATTGCATCTCTCTACACTGAATTTCTAAATCCTCTAAACAAGAGCAAAACAGACTTTCAACCTGTTATGCTTTTAGGATGGATTAATCATATTTTAAGTGCAACGATCAAGCATTTTGATTCGATTACTGAAGAGCACAAAAGGCTAGCGGCGGGTAACTTTATCGAAATATTAGGTAAAACACTTATAGAGGGACTTGCATATATAAAGTCTAACGACAAGGAAACCCAGGGGTACATTATAGATATGAAAAAAGATTTCGCTGAAAAGGCATGCTATCATTTTACAGCCTTGGCCTTTGCAAAAGATTCTTACATAAAAATAAAGACAGAACTTGAAAAGGTACATGATGAGTTAATCAAAGAGTTAAAAGAAAATAGTAAAACAGGAGCATAGCAAGATGAAATATGATCTTCTTCCAAGTGGTAAATGTCCAATATGTAAAAAAATACTAAAAATCGAAACAGATAAATATGTAGGTTATAAATCAAAACCTGTAATTATATATAAATTAGAGAGAAAGGTAGAAACGAAGTGTCCTAACTGTAAAGAATTAATTGTGGATAAAAGATAATAAATTTTATTATCTTTGTAGTCGGCAAAGAAGTCTCTAGAAGACAAAGAAGCCGGGATTGTGGTTGATATGCTCAACTATAGTCTCGGCTTTTTTTATTGTGTTTTCAGATAACAAACACAGACTTCTTTTATTTTCTGTTGTGTAGAAATTTAAAGGGTTAAAGAGTGATTAAGGAATCTCATGAAATATTCAAGGTAACCACCAGGGTACGTGTGTGCGAAGTGAAGCGGAGCGTAAGCGGGAGCGCAACGGAGCACACACACATACGTACCCAAAAGGATGGTGGATTATGATACGAAATGTTCTCACAAACTCAAAAGCAATGATAGACAATTTAGTACCTGGTAGGGTGCGAAGTCTAGTAACACAGCACCCTCGTATTACATTTTAGGTATGTTTCGGTATGGAATTTAAAGAGCTATTTAAAGGTATTGATAGTTTGTATGTGTCCTATCGGGGTACCCTTAAAAAGGGTTTAAAGGAACTACTTGACGAGAAAAAGAAACATGCTCAGTCTGAAAATGAAAAAGAACAGGCATTGGCAACTGTGAACATTGAAGATCACTGTTTTGAAGTAAGTGATAAAGGGGCAAGGTACTATTCTTATATTTTGGTGGATAACTGGTATCAAATCAAGATAACGGCCAGTAAGAAAAACACAGTCCCCACGCTATATGTTCAGATAGCGAGTGAACTTCTGAACTGTCTTGGGCCAGATTTCTCGATATATAAATTACGTGAAATAGTAAATAAACTCCTTGTCATGATTAAAGAAGAGACAATAAGCAGGGCAGATATCTTTGTTGATTTTGTTACTGATAGAGATTTAGAAGAAGTTGGAAAACAATCGCTCGTAACCAAGGTTAGAAAAATTGATAAACACTGGGACGGAGGATTCACGGGTTGGTCTATAGGGCTTGGTGGGATTATTTCGGCGCGGTTATACGAAAAAACAGTTGAGATGAAAAAGAGCAACAAAGAATACCTCAAGGAAATATGGGCATATAAGGGTTGGGAGGCAGAACAAAGGGTATGGAGACTTGAATTTCAACTGGAACGTACGTTTTTGGGGCAAATGTCTGTAAAAACTTATTCAGACCTTTTAAATAAGGTTAATGATGTTTGGAAATACTGTACCAGCGCTTGGCTAAGGCTTGCCATAGATGACAATACACAAAATCGAACACGGTGGAAAACAGACCCCTTATGGGAAATGATTCAGCAGGTACGTTTTTTAGATGGTTCTTACGCAGGAGTAACAAGGGAGGTAAATAAGGCACGAATACCGAGCAATAAAATATTATATCAAAACGGCATTGCAGGCTATATGACTTCCTATGCGGCAAGAGAAGGACATGAAAGAATTACGGAAGAGGTAGTGGTTGAATGTTGGAATAATTGCGCGAACCATCTTGATAAAGAAACACGGGGTAAAGCCAAAGACTATATAAGCACAAGGATAAAGAAGAAAATGAAGGTTTATAACATGGCATTAAATCCGACACTGTACGGTCAAATAACTAATTTGAATGAAAAACCTCAACCATGAAAAAACGATATGTAAATATAAAAGAGGTGTCTGAATATACTTCTTTGCCGGTAAAAACGCTCTACGATTGGGCATGTCAGGGGAAAATACCTTCTATCAAATACGGAAAGCGAGTCCTCTTTGATCTGGAAGACATTGACCAGCTAATGACAAACTTTAAACGTAATACGAAACAACATGATCAAACGGTCAATAAAATTGTTGGAGATGTTTTCTGTGAAAATGTATAATTCCCGATACAATCGTACAGACACAATAGGCCACGCGAAAGGAGGTGTTTATGTTTAGACGTGGTGGTGTCTATTGGACTTCTATTAGTTATAAAGGGAAAAGAATCCGAAAGAGCTTAGAGACTGCTGATAAAAAACTTGCTCAATCAATTGAAGCAAAGATTAAAACTGAGATTGTAGAGGGAAAATACTTTGAAAAGCCTGTTGGTGATAATAAGACTTTCACAGATATGATGGAAAAGTTTATGAAAGAACATGCGCCAAAGGTTTCTGGAAATACACGGCTCAGTTATTCGGCGTCGTTAAAACATCTTTCAACGTATTTTGGCGATTTAAAGCTATTGGAAATAACGCCAAAAAAGATTTCTGATTATAAGGTTCTCAGATACAGTAAAGAGGCAAAACCTGCGACCATTAACAGGGAACTGGCCATGCTATCAAAGGCATTCAGTTTGGCCTTCAAGGAATGGGAATGGATAAAGGAAAATCCTGTTTCTAAAGTACCAAAAGAAAAGGAAAACAACGAGAGGGATCGTTGGCTAACGGATGAACAGGAAAGAAGGTTGCTCGAAAATGCCCCTCAATGGTTGAGAGATATAATCCTTTTTGACCTGCATACCGGATTACGAAAAGGTGAATTGCTATCACTTCAATGGAATAGGTTCGATCTATTCCGTAAGACCATTATAATTCAAGAGTCAAAAAATGGAAAACCAAGAACAATTCCATTGAATCAAATAGCACTTGATATTTTGATGGAGAAGTCAAAGATACGGAATATCAAGCATGACCTAGTGTTTGCCAGTAGCGTTGGTACCAAGATTGACAGCGATAATCTCGGAAGGGCGTTTGAGAGTGTCTTAGAAAAGGTTGATATTCAGGATTTCCATTTCCACGATTTGAGACACACCTTTGCGACACGATTAGCGCAAAGGGGTATTGATATTTACAAAATATCAAAACTACTTGGTCATAAAGATATCCGGATGACGCAAAGATATTCTCATCATTGTCCGGAAAGTTTGCGTGACGGCGTCCATGTCTTAGAACTCGGTCACAATTTGGTCACAGTAGGGGAAAACAGAAATGTGTCGTATGCCTGAAGCTCTTGATTTTATTGGTGGAGCTGAGGGGATTCGAACCCCTGACCTTTTGAATGCCATTCAAACGCGCTCCCAACTGCGCCACAGCCCCACCTAAATGTTTTTAACCACAGAAGCACGGAGAATACAGAAATTTTTTCTCTGTCTTTTCTGCGGTTATTTGAGATTTCTTGGTGTTAAAAATAACATGCTACATGATTATTGTCAAGATTTTTAAATTTGATTAAGGGTGAAATTTTGATAAAATTCAAATTCTTCTGAATGCCTTCAGAAGAATTTGTAATGTAAAATTAAAATATAAAATATAAGGAATTTTGGATGGCAAAGAGGGAGTATAACTTTACTGATATCGAAAGCAAATGGCAGGGGTTCTGGGAAGGGTGCGGGTTGTTCCATACCAACGAAACCAGTACGAAGGATAAATTCTATTGTCTGGTCATGTTCCCGTATCCTTCAGGCACCCTGCATGTGGGTCATGGCAGAAATTATATCATCGGCGACGTCGTTTCGCGTTACAAGATTATGAAGGGTTACAACGTGCTGTCACCCATTGGCTGGGACGCATTTGGCCTCCCCGCTGAGAATGCAGCCATCAAAGGTGGCTTTCATCCCGCCGCCTGGACAAAGAATAATATTAAGGCCATGAAGCGTCAACTCCACCGTTGGGGCGTTGGGTACGATTGGGACAGAGAGCTTACTTCCTGTAATCCTGATTATTATAAATGGACACAATGGATATTCCTGAAACTGTACGAGAATAACCTGGCCTATAAAAAGAAGGCGGCTGTGAACTGGTGTCCTTCCTGTGCTACCGTGCTGGCCAATGAGCAGGTTGTTGAGGGATGCTGTGAACGCTGTGACACCCCCGTACGTCAGCGCGACCTTGAGCAGTGGTTCTTCCGTATCAGTCAATATGCCCAGAAACTGCTGGATGATCTTGTTCTCCTGGACGGCTGGCCTGAACGCGTGAAGACCATGCAGGCGAACTGGATCGGACGAAGTGAGGGCGCCAGCATCAATTTTAAACGAGAAGATGCGGGCAAGGTATTGCCGTGTTTTACCACGCGTCCTGACACGCTCTACGGGGTAACCTTTGTTTCCCTGTCGCCTGAGCATCCGGTTATCGGCGAATTGGTTTCCGGTTCTCCTCAGAAAAATGCCGTGATGGACTTTGTGGAAAGGGCGCGTAATCAGGGTATGGTGGAGCGCACAGCCGAAGGGACAGAGAAGGAAGGCATATTTACGGGCAAGTACGTTATCAATCCTGTCAATAACAGCAAGGTTCCTATCTGGGTAGCCAACTATGTCCTCATGGAATATGGGACTGGGGCTGTTATGGGTGTGCCTGCTCATGACCAGCGAGACTTCCTGTTTGCCAGGAAATATAAGCTGCCTATTCAGGTTGTTATTCAGCCCAAAGATGTTGAACTGAAAGCAGACACGATGAAGGAGGCGTATGTCGGTGACGGCGTACAGGTCAATTCAGATATTTTTAATGGCATGCCCAACACAGATGCGATACGGAAGATTACCGAATATCTTGAATCAAAAGGTCTGGGTGCAAAGTCAGTGACTTATCGATTGAGGGACTGGCTCATTTCGAGGCAGCGTTACTGGGGAGCGCCAATTCCCATTATTTATTGTGAAAAGTGTGGCACGTTGCCTGTACCAGAATCGCAACTCCCTGTTATTTTGCCTGAAAAGGTGGAATTCAAGCCGCACGGCATGAGCCCGCTTGCAGAGGTAGATTCGTTTAACAATATGAATTGCCCAAAATGTTCCGGTACGGCCCGGCGGGAGATTGATACGATGGATACGTTTGTAGACTCGAGCTGGTATTTTCTCCGATATCTTTCACCAAAGGATGATAATCAACCTTTCATCACGGAGAAGGTTAATAAGTGGTTGCCTGTAGACCAGTACATCGGCGGCGTAGAACATGCCATCCTGCATTTACTCTATTCACGTTTTATTACCAGGGTGCTTTACAACCTTGGTTATATCAATTTTAAAGAGCCCTTCAAACACCTCTTTACGCAGGGTATGATCATCAAGGACGGGGCCAAGATGTCCAAGTCCAGAGGCAACGTGGTGAGTCCTGATATCCTCATTGACAAATACGGGGCGGATACGCAGCGTCTCTACATCCTTTTTATCGGTCCTCCCCAAAAAGATGCAGAGTGGAATGACCGCGGTGTGATTGGCGCCCATCGGTTTTTGAATCGTTTATGGCAGAAGATTACCGATTATGAAGAGGTGTATGCCGGAGTACCGCGGACGGAGATTCATATCCAGAAACTTTCGCCTGAGGCAAAGACCCTTTACCGTCTGACGAATCAGACGATTAAAAAGGTCACGGAAGATTTGGAAACCTCCTGGCATTTCAATACCGCCATCGCTTCGGTGATGGAGCTACTGAACAATGTAGATTCGTTTCATGTGGTTGTACCCCACAATGCAGCGGAAGAGCTTAATTTTAATGTCTTTCGCCACACGATGGAGACGATCCTTTTGTTAATGGCTCCATTGGTTCCGCATATTAGCGAGGAATTGTGGGAGATCATGGGACACAAACCGAGCATCTTTCATCATGCATGGCCTTCATACGATAAAAATGCCATTCAAGAGGAGACGGTGGAAATCGTTATCCAGGTCAACAGCAAAGTCCGAAGTCATCTGTCTGTGCCGGTTGATATCAGTGAGGATGAATTGAAAAAGCGCGTATTGGACGACGAACGCATTAAGGCATTTCTGGATGGCAAGAAAGTCGTCAATATTATTATCATTCCCAAAAAACTGGTGAACGTTGTGGTGAAATAACGAGGCATTCGGTTACACCGGCGATCAGCCGTTACTTTGTATGGTTGTCCAGTTTCACAAGTTCTACTTTAATATTTGCCATTGCAAGGATCTCTTTGGCGAGGGCGTCGGGATAGTCGGTGAGGGTAACGATACGTTTTATTCCGGCATTTACAAGCATTTTTGCGCACAGGGAACAGGGATAGGTAGTGCTGTATAAGGTCGCTCCGGCAATTTTTATCCCATAATGCGACGCCTGGAGCAGGGCGTTCATCTCGGCATGGAGTCCGCGGCAGAGTTCATGACGTTCTCCCGGAGGCACCTTGAGCTGTTCCCGCAAACAGCCAATATCCAAACAGTGCTGAAGTCCGCTTGGCGCTCCGTTATAGCCTGTCGTCAGGATGTGTTTATCCATCACCAGCACTGCCCCTACCTGACGCCGTAAACAGGTGGATCGCTGGGCTACTTCCCTGGTGATCCGCAAAAAATATTCATCCCACGATGGCCTTTGAGACATCTTATTTCCCAATGCAAAATTCTGAAAATATTTTAGATAAAATATCTTCGGGTTCAAAGGGGGTCTGGTCTTTAATCTGGCTATTGAAGTTTTTTATTCAGGCGGATGAATGGTACGCGGTACTTTTTATCTATTCCCTGTTAAAAAACAGTTTTAAGCATATCTACAAAAAACACAGGATTCACGGATTTTTTATCTGTGAATCCTGCATTTTCAAAGGTGTTTATTGCCTGGAAACTCTGCTTCGTATAAATACCACAGCCTAGAAACGCTGCCTGCCGCCTCGACCTTCGCCCCTGCTTCCACCTCGTCCGCCGCCGCCTCGACCACCACTTCCACCGCGTCCACCACCGCCACGTCCACCCCCTCCACCGCCACGGTCAGTTCTCGGTTGGGCCTCATTGACGTTCAGCGGACGCCCCTTCAACTCCTTGCCGTTCATACCGGCAATTGCCGCCTGGGCTTCGGCCTTTCCGGGCATCTCAAGAAATCCGAATCCTCTCGGTTCGCCGGTAAATTTATCTTTAATAATTGTTACTGACGTAACCTGACCGAAGGCTTTAAAAGCCTCTTCCAGGTCCTCCTGGGTTACCTCACGTGCCAAATTGCCCACATAAATATTCATTCAAATCTCCTGTTTTGTTTACATTCCTGAGAATGTAAATACACTGATTTCGTCTGACGCCAGACTGTATGGAAAATCCCTTCTTAAAAACGATAGAAAATATAATACTTTATATATACTTAAAATGCCAGAGAATTTGAAAATGCTTTACAAAACCTGGTTTAGAAAAACCTCATTCCTCACTCTTATCACGCAATGGTGAGAAGCGGAAAGATTTTCGAAAGGATTTTCTGTTTACGGGCAGGTAATCATCTTTAGATCAATAACGAAAGGTATTGGCAAGCAATTTATAATATGGGAAATTCCGTCCTGGACAATCCGTCTGCCTGCAATGCCTGTGCATGATTACATTTTCGGAGGTGATATGACATCTATTCTGTAAATATTCTACCAATACCGAAAGCGAGGCCATTTGTGCCGCCGTTGGACGAGATTGGTTAAAGTTTCCCACAAGGCATATTCCTATGCCATAATGATTGTATTCCTCAACACCGGCATGGGCGCCATCTATCTGATCTAACCATCTATTACCGATCTCAATCTTCCCATCAGGGGTGCCATTTCCATTCCCTATCACAAAATGATACCCCAGTCCATTCTCCCATCCCTTTTTTCTTCTGTGATATCTGTCAAATTCGGCGGCGCTGCCGGACTCCGTGGCGCTGTGATGAATAACAATGTACCTCCAGTCTCGCACAAAATAATGATTCAGTTGGCTTGTAATATAAGGTTCCGCTTTTTTGCGGGGTTTCGCAGCGGGCATTGTGCTTTCGGGAGGTTTCACTGTAGTTAATGGTATCGGAGTAGGAGGCGTATAACAACCAGACATACCAAGTATGGCAAGAAAAGAAACGCAAATATATATTTTCAACCGAAAGTGCATGGATATTCTCCTGAATTAATTAGACTGCTTTTGGAGACTTTTTACGCCACTGAGGCATCACGTCACAAAGAAAAACTTAGAGACTCCTCTCCCTATCCACCTCTGGAGTGGACACAGGGGGAGGAGGCAACTTCTTAATTCCTGTACCAACAAGATGCGCAAATAATATGCCTCGTTATTTAAGAGTCTTCCTTAAGGATAATTATCTACACATGTGCAGGAGATAAGTATTGATGGTTATGGCATATACAAGTGAACCATTCCAGAATCCATTGGTGTGACTTATTTACATTTCTTTGCTTGTAAAGGTAACTGGAGAGAAGTATTCATCGTGGGTTTTTTGTGCCTTTTGTAGGAATTTTAAACAAGATAATAAGGCTGGGTTCGCTTCGCCCATTTGACAATCTCAGGACAAGCTTAACCCATCATTTTGCTTTCGCTATTTTATGTAGCTTGTTTATCAAGCCTCAATCATCTCGATATTTGTTCGCGGGACGGTGGCAGTGGAACCGTCAGGAAATTCGACCTCGAGGATGCGTACGGTGGCCTCGGTTTCTACTTTTTGAGGAGCAAAGGGGAGTGACTTGATTTTGCCAATCTTTCCAAAGTAGGGCACACGAATGATCCTTACCTGATCTCCAATTTCCATGCCCCTGCCTATGGGCTTATCCAGTTCTTCTCCGGATGTTTTACCTGTAGTGTTATGTGGTATAATGATTTCGGGTCTTACCACCCCCGCCCGAATCTGCGTAGCGCCGTTAATGGAAGTCTTAGCGCCTGTGCGGGATTTTAAAAGTTCAAATGTCCTTTGTGCCATCTGTATCTTGCCAAAGCCTTCGGTAATGATGAGTGTGATACCGATTTCCTCCGAGCCTGTAATGGCTACTCCCAGGTCATATCCAAGAAGTTTCTTAAGGTCTTCGTCGTCAAAACCGCCCACAATGATGCCTCTGACGCCCGCCATCTTTGCCTTATCAATAACGTTATGCTGGATAAAGGAACCGCCCACAATAATCTTGTCCTTGTGCATCGGCAGGATACGGTCTGCCGTGAGTACATCGTCAGGCTTATTTACAGCAACAGCGAGTTCACCCACGGTTTCGCCGCCCACGCCAAAGATACCCTGGATAAAGGTGGCCGTTGTCTCCATTACCACACCCTCTTTTTCCATAACTTCTATCACGGCGCCATCTATATGTGCATGTACCTGGATTGGTTTTGGAGGTTCTCTCAAAAGAACTTGACCTGTCACCGTGGATATACTTTCAATCGTACCGGTGATGGGAGAGTGCAAAATAGCCTTTAACATCTTGACCCAGGGTTTGGTCTCGGCGATGGGTTCGTCCTTCCGGACAGGATCACCTTCCTTTTTCAGCATGTATTCTCGGAGGTCTTTGGGC
>Ga0194126_10005480_pt1 | contig 18639 bp, 15 predicted proteins | sample TA2KigC150mmetaG_FD_148641 | JGI IMG/M metagenome (GOLD analysis project Ga0194126, IMG submission 148641) | Freshwater microbial communities from Lake Tanganyika, Tanzania - TA2015035 Kigoma Deep Cast 150m | ecosystem: Environmental > Aquatic > Freshwater > Lake | place: Tanzania: Lake... | reverse complement strand
AATATAATCCTCCGTGTTCTCTGTGGTTAATTGCATTATTGGGTTAATCAGCTTATCGTTGATGCAACGTGGTGAAGTACAGTCTTCTCTCTACAGATAGTGCTTGCGATAGAACTTTAAAAGACCTTTGCACAATTCATAATTCTTTTTATAACCCAGCCTTCTGACAGAGGCGCCTTCATGATGGATTGCCTTTGCATCGGGACAGAGGAATATCTTATACCGGGTATTCTTGTATAATCTGCAGCACCAGTCAACGTCATTGAAGAATATGGGGAAACTTTCATCCATCGGCCCAACAGCTTCCCAGCATTCTTTCCTGACCATGAGCACTGATGCCATAGGCTGCAATACCTCCCCGCCCGACAGATGCTCCTCCGGTGTAAGCTTCAGCTTCATGAAGGGACCGAATTTATTAATATGGAGCTTTTCAAGGAGGATCGACCCTACTGTAGGGAATCGTCTGCAGGAAATCTGCAGCCTGCCATCAGGGTAGTAAAGAAGCGGTGCAACAGCCCCTGCCTCAGGGTTCACTTTCAGAAACGATAAAAGGCGTTCAGTAACATTTCCCATTAATTTGACATCATTGTTCAGGAGGCAGAGAAACTCACCCCGCGCTAAAGCTACCCCCTGATTGACAGCCTTCGCATATCCGAGATTAGCGTCATTCTGGACACAGATCACTTCCGGGAAAGTCTTCTTTATATAGCTTGAACTGCCGTCTTCCGACGCATTATCAATAACAATAATTTCATGAGACAAGGCATCTCCTGTCTTGTATATGGACGCAATACATTCGCAGAGGAGTTCCCTGTGATTCCAGTTCGGGATGATAAAAGAGACCGCATGTTCTGATTTGTATTTCATTTTTCAACCTTAATTTATTAGAATATAAAAAAGTAGCCTTCCTTAATACAAGAAAAAAGCATAGAAAAAGGAAAACCAGCTACTTGAAAGCATCCGGATTGCTTTTTAAGACATGATTGCACATGTGATAGAAAAGGTCAAGGCAGTATGAGTGGCTTACAATAATAAACAGAGCGCCCTCTCTGGAATTTATGAGAAATAAAATCCTTGATGCTATGAAAACGTCTTGATTTAATTAACATAATATGAAAAATCCTGAAATAAGCGTAATTATGCCTGCCTTCAACCACGAAAAGTTTATAGGGAAGGCAATTGAAAGTGTTCTTTCCCAGACTTTTGAAGACTTTGAACTTATTATTATAAATGATGGCTCAACAGACAATACAGAAGCTGTAATCAAACAATACAATGATTCAAGAATACAGTACTATTACCAAGAAAACCGGGGCGCTTGGAATGCCCATAACAGAGGGATCGAGATCTCGAAGGGAACATACATTTCTATAATAAATTCTGATGATGAATATTACGGAGAAAGACTTGAATTTCTTCTGGATGTAGCAAAGAAAGACAATTATAGTTTCATCATAACCGATATCGAACTGATAGACCAGCATTCCAATATAATACGCGACCCCGATCATTGGTGGATTAAATGGTATAAATATCTAAAGTCAGTTTATTTACAGTCTGACTCTCCAGAAAAAGCTCTACTCGCGGGGAACTTCTCAATTTCTACATCTAATTTCTTCTTTCACCCCCGTATTATTAGAAGCATAGGTTTATTCAGACCATTTAAATATATCATTGATTACGATTTTGCCTTTAGAGCCGCAAAACATGAACCAGGAATGTTTAAGTTCCTATACGATAAAAAATTACTTTCATACAGGCTTCATGGAGACAATACTATACTAAAAAACCCTCTATTATCCAACCTTGAAACCCTTTCTTTCCTGACAGAGGCTATCAAAGATATTTATGGAAAGGATATATCTATTCCTACTGATCACCTTAATACTATTAAGAACTATTTAACAAAAGAGTTGGCCAAAAGATATAAAAAAGAAACAAATAATTTGAAGATTGATTTTGATCTTGAATACCAAGAACTTGATCTTATTTATAAACATCTTGATCTTAAATATCGAGATCTTAAATCCCGGCAACTGTCAAATATACTGGATCACAATAAGAAAATGCTTGAAGAAATTTACATCCTAAAGAATTCTTACAGTTTCAGAATTGGCAGAATGATAACCGCACCTCTCAGAATATTGGCAACCAAGGTGCCACAGCGAAATACTTCAAACCCAATAAAAACAACTGTAACAGGGACAAATGAATTACATATAAAGCTTGATGAGATTATCGGGGGGATTGAATTGGTTTCTTTTGATATCTTTGATACCATTTTTGAAAGGGATATCGACCCTCCTGATAAGGTAAAAGAGATCGCAGCAAGATATCTCTCAGAAAAACTTTTGGATGCTTATAAAATTAGCTGTTCACCTAACGAATTACTAAAGCTGAGGGATGATGCTGAACTTGAACTAAGGCACAAGGCATTATCTTTAGGCAGAGATTTTGAGTGTCGGTACAGCGATATTGTCAAAGAAATGGTTACAAAAATTCTGGGTAAATATGATGCCGAACTAGCCACGACCATAATGAGGCAGGAACTCGATATAGAGGATAAAGTGTTATATGTAAAAAAAGGCATGATAGAAATATTGGAATGGCTAAAAAATAAGGGGAAGAGAATAATCGCAATTTCAGACATGTACCTTGATCGCGAACATATACAAGAAATCTTTCGGAAAAAATCATTACACCATTTTATTGAAGATATATATGTTTCATCTGAATTATCAATGTGCAAATACTCAGGGAATCTTTTCAAACATGTTTTAATGGAAGAGCAGGTTTTGCCTGCGCAAATGTTACATATAGGAGACAATATAAGCTCAGATCACAGAATGCCGTCAAAATTTGGCATTAATACAATCTACCTTAAAGATAAGGCGCACCTCAGGAAAAAATACATTTTAAAAACATACAACAAGTTAGCAAGCGATAATCCATACTGGCGTGGGAGGCATTTCCTCCAGTTAATCAGGCCTGCTCTTGAAAAAAATACTTTTTTTTACAACTTTGGGTTCTCATTTCTGGGACCAGTATACTCAACCTTTATATACGGCCTTATCGAAGACATAAAAAGAAATAATCTAAAAACCCTCTATTTTATCGCTCGAGAAGGTGAACTCTTTCTTCGTATCTTTCAACTCTTTGCACCTCATTTTTTAAAGGAAAACCAAATTCCTTTTACAAAATATATCTATCTCTCGAGAAAGTCAACAGCGCTTGCATCTTTATACAAGGGGCTTTCTCATGAAAAAGCAATCCTTCCATTGTATAATCCAAAACAACAGGGACTCTATTCTTTATGTAATGTTTTCAGCATGCCCCATCATGAATTTGCAGAGAAAGCCAGAGAATATGGTTTCCCCGACATAAAAACTCCGATCCATAACATAAATGATGAACGGTTTAAGCTTTTCTTAAATGATAAATGGGTGCAAGAGACGGTGTTCAAATATGCTCAAAAAGATAAGGGCCTTTTAGAAGAGTATTTAACTCAGATTGGGTTTTTTAGTAATTCCAGAGTTGCTTTAGTTGATATCGGCTGGAATGCGACCATACAGAAATTTCTGCAAGACGCTTTTATTGAGAGAGCGGATTACCCCTATGTATATGGGTTTTATCTCGGTTTTAGAAATGGCATGATGCATAGGTTTGATGAGACAAAAAACACCATTATCGGCGTGCTTTACGATGAACGTCTTAACAACCCTGCTGAAAAAATAATGAACCGTTTTGAAGAGATCTTTGAGGAAGGGGCACGTGCTCTCCATCCAACGACAATAGGCTATAAAAAGAATATTGAAACAGGAGTCCTGGAACCAATATTTAAAGACGATCTCGCCACTGATAGAATAACAGAAATCTCATTTAATGGAAAGATTGAAGAACTCCATAGAGGAGTACTTGATTTTTCTGAAGAATTTATTCGAGCTGCTGACCTTACCGGCTATAACTTCCAAGACATAAAGCCCTTCATACTTACCATGATAGAGCGGCTGGTTGCATTTCCTAATGCAGAAGAGGCAAACAACCTTATGAACTTAAAACATGCAGAAGATTTCGGATATGAAAATGTAATGGACTTTAATAATGATAAAATAAACAGCATAGGGACTATCCTGAAACCTAACCAATTTATAAAGAAGATAAGACAATCAAACTGGGCATATGGAACTGCGCAATCATCAAGGATACCAGGAATTACACTTGCCTTAAGACTCTATGATCTATTATGGGGATATCAAAAGCAATGAAATTACTATCTTATTTTAAAAGGGATCAGGATTTACACACGTGCAGTTTATTTTATATATTTATTATTTCCGCGTTACACAGAATTACCGGCAAATTCAGACGCAGCAATACTGTACGGTATCCTTATCTCTTCGGAACAGTAATAGCTTTTTCTGCACATAGGTTTTTTCATTTCTTTGACTTTGCATACCGTTTCAGGAATGTTTTCAGAAAGATAAATCAAAGGATCCATAAAAATAGATTAGGAAAATAAACGCTTAGCTTTTTCTCTGATCCGTCTATATTTCTCAAGATATTTCCATCCTTTAGTATTTACCATAGCGAGAATCTGAGATTCCTTTTCAGAGATCAACTCTTTTAAGTGCTTGGTTTCTCCAGTATGGTTTGTTGATACGCTGACACAGAGACGATAAATTAATTGAGGAGTGAACTTATTGAGGTGTTTTTCATAAATATTTTGCGCAGCATACTTGAGATATTCTGGTGTGCTTCGAAAAGCAATTTGAGATGAGCCCCATTGATTATAGCAAGAGGTAATTTTTTTTATATGACCAAATTTTGTTTTTTCAGCTGCACGTATGAGCAAATCCCAATCCTCAAAGAGCTCGAACGATTCGTCAAACATCAGAAATTTTAATGTTTGGGATTCAAAAAGGAGCGATAAAAGCGGAATATAGTTTTCAACCAAGAGTTCTTCGAAAGAAAAATCTTTTTCAGAAAATGTTTTTTTACTGGCAATGAAGGAAGAAGATAAATCTGAATTGTATTCTTTCTCTACTCTCTCAACCAAACTATATACGATCTTAAAGCTGCTTTTGCTGAGAAAGTCGATAAGCGTCTTAACGTGGTCAGGATAAAATTCATCGTCATCATCAAGAAATCCGACATATTCGCCTTGTGCATTCTTAATGCCGGTATTGCCGGCATGCGCCCTGCCTGTATTTTTTTTGAGTCTTATGTAATTTAGGGGTATACTGCCAAGAATGTCTTGCAGTTCTTTAATATCAAGATCACAGCCGCCATCGTTCACAAGGACGACTTCTATGTATGTATATGTCTGGTTGGCAATACTCTGCAATGCCCTAATTAAAAGCTTTGGCCTGTCTTTTGTCCTGACGATTATTGAGACAAGGTTTTCTTTCATCTGCTGCAATTTCTCTGTTTAATTGAGATGTTAAGCATTTTATTAATCTATTATACCTAATCTAACTGCATAACACTGCCTGAATTTAAACATCTTAGGAATCCCTTCAGTCAAAGGTGTAAAAAATTAATTCCCCTCTTTGGCAAAGAGGGGTTAGGGGAGATTTTATTAAATGATTTCAAGATAATATAAAAATCCCACCTTGCCCCCCTTTTCCAAAGTGGGGATATATCCACGCTTCACTGAAGCGTTACCATCTTAAATACTGGTTGCCTTTTTCGTTATGTACAGGCGCTTTTTAAAATGTTCTATAATAGAACCTCAGAAAATTATCAGCAGGAGGAGATATTGGAGCTTTACAGGCTTACCATTTCAGAGATAAGGGGCCTGCTTGACAGAAAAGAAATTTCAGTTCCTGACGTTATCGGCTCAGTCTATCAGAGGATCGCTGCTGTTGAAGATAAAGTGAAGGCATTTGTGACCATTACGCAGGACAAGGCAATGGAGATGGCTGCACTGGCACAGAAAAAGGCCGGCACATCAGAAACAACCGGCATAAACCCTTTGCTCGGGATTCCTCTTGCGATTAAGGATAATATGTGCACAAAAGGCATCCGGACAACATGCTCTTCTAAAATACTCTCCAATTTTATTCCGCCATATGAGAGCACGGCAACAACACGGCTCATTGACCAGGGATATGTCCTAACCGGCAAGACAAATATGGATGAATTTGCAATGGGTTCATCTACAGAGAATTCAGGGTTTCATGTAACACATAACCCCTGGGATCTGGAGTGCATACCCGGAGGTTCAAGCGGTGGCTCTGCCGCAGCAGTTGCTGCTGATGAATGTATCGCTGCGCTCGGCTCAGACACGGGCGGTTCAATCAGACAGCCTGCTTCCTACTGCGGGGTCGTGGGGATGAAGCCGACCTATGGGAGGGTTTCACGTTACGGCCTCGTTGCCTTTGCATCGTCCCTTGACCAGATCGGTCCGATCACTAAAAATGTAATGGATTCTGCAATACTATTGAACATCATCTCAGGACATGATCCCATGGACTCAACATCTGCTCCCATACCGGCGCCGGATTTTACAGCAGCCATAGGCAGGGACATTAAAGGGATGAGGATCGGAATTCCCGGAGAGTACTTTATCAAAGGCATGGACAAAGAGATAGAAGAGTCAGTAAAAGAAGCCATCAAAAAACTGGAATCCCTTGGCGCAATCCCCGTAGAAATATCCCTGCCGCATACAGGCTATGCGATTGCAACATATTATATACTCGCAACATCAGAGGCCTCATCCAACCTTGCAAGATATGACGGTGTAAAATACGGCGTCAGAGCAGATGGCAAAGATTTGATGGATATGTATATGGAAACAAGGTCTCAGGGTTTTGGCGCTGAAGTCAAAAGGAGAATAATGCTCGGCACTTATGCCTTATCTTCCGGTTATTACGATGCATATTACAGGAAAGCACAACAGGTAAGGACCTTGATAAAAAAGGATTTCGAGGATGCTTTCAAAAAGGCTGACGTCATTGTAACACCGACAGCGCCGACCGCTGCTTTCAAGATCGGTGAAAAGACATCCGACCCATTGCAGATGTACCTGTCTGATATCTTCACGATCTCTGTTAATCTTGCAGGAGTGCCGGCCATCTCAGTGCCATGCGGTTTTACATCAAACAACCTGCCAATCGGTCTGCAGTTTATAGGAAAGCTCTTCGATGAAGAATCCATTTTAAGAATCGCATATGCCTATGAGCAGGCAACCGATTGGCATAAAAGAAAGCCAAATCTGTAAATGATAATATTTAATCCGAATAATGCAATTAACCACAGAGTACACGGAGAAACATTTTGATAATAAAAGAGAAGCTATCAGTTTTTATAATTTCCTCTGTGCACTATTTTATGCGGGATTGAGTCTTAATTGTTTTTTAAAAAAATAACATGAGGACACAGAGAATTGCATGAAATTAAAAGTTTTTTAAAAGTTTAAAACCCCTCTGTGAACTCTGTGGTTTTATCCAAATGCATTTTTTGGGTTTAAGAACATCCTGGGCGAGATATTCGTCTGACTGAAAACCGCTGGGGACATATTGTTACACGGACAGAAATGGCAGGTCAGAAGTGAGATTTCCGTTAGAGGTAAGTTTTAAGGAAGCGGCAAACAAGCAACCTTGTATTTATATATGGGGTTTTCTGGTATGTGTAGTAAAATAAGGCTGTGAGAAAGGAGGAAAGCAAAAATGCAGATCCAATATATAACAAATAAAAAAGGGCATAAAACAAACGTTGTGATTCCTTATAAAGAATGGGAAGATCTGATGAAGGAAATGCAGAAACAGAGATTGCTCCTTGGATTAAAGGAAGCTGTATCAGAAGTGAAGACAATGATTGCCGGGAAAAAGAAGATGAAAACAATTGGAGAACTCATTGATGAGTTATAAAATTGTTCCTACAGATAATTTCTCCAGAGAACTCAAACGTCTTAGTAAAAAATATCCTTCGCTTAAACAAAAGATTAAAGAATTTTCACATGAGCTTTCAAATAATCCCAAAATGGGCACATCGATCGGACACAACTGCTATAAAGTCAGGGTTTCAACACCTGATAAATCAGGCGGCAAAAGCAAAGGATTTCGTATAATTACCTATTTAGTTTCCAAGAAAGAGATGACATTTCTGCTGTCTATTTACGACAAATCAGAGATATCCACGTTAAAGGATCGGGAGATAAAGAGGATAATAAAGGAGTTGGATAAGATTACACTTTAAGATTAAACTTGTTCAATTGACGAAATACTAACAGGCAAAAAAGTAAACCTGGAGAACTAAAACATAAAATGAAATACGAAACAGTAATCGGCCTTGAAGTTCATGCACAGATGTCGACAGACACAAAAATTTTCTGCGGATGTTCTACAAAATTCGGGTCGGAACCGAATACCCAGACGTGTCCGGTTTGTATCGGCATGCCCGGTGTGCTTCCTGTTTTAAACAGAAAGGCCCTCGAATTTGCAGTAAAGACAGGATTGGCTACTAATTGTAAATTTTCTCTATATAGCAGGTTTGCAAGAAAAAATTATTTCTATCCGGACCTGCCAAAAGGTTACCAGATAAGTCAGTACGAGTTGCCGATCTGTGAACATGGTTATTTGGAGATAATTGTTGACGGCAACACCAAAAAGATCGGCATTACCAGAATCCATATGGAAGAAGATGCAGGCAAGAACATACATGAAGGCGGGGGAAGCTTTAGTTTTGTTGATTTAAACAGGGCAGGAGTCCCGCTCATGGAAATCGTCTCTGAGCCTGATATCAGAAGTCCGCGTGAAGCTGTTGAGTACATGAGAAAACTCAGAACCATCCTGAGATATCTCGCCGTATGTGACGGCAATATGGAGCAGGGTTCCTTACGGTGCGATGCGAATATCTCCGTCAGACCCGCAGGACAGAAGGAATTCGGGACAAGGGCGGAAGTGAAGAACATCAATTCTTTCAGGTTCGTTGAAAAGGCGCTTGATTATGAGATAAAACGGCAGATAAAGGTCCTGGATGATGGCAGGAAGATAATTCAAGAGACTCGGCTGTGGGATTCTTCAAGGGGCATTACAGAATCCATGAGAGGCAAGGAAGAGGCCCATGATTATCGCTATTTCCCTGAACCGGATCTCGTGCCGATTATCGTTGACCAGAAGTGGATTGACGGGACAAAGACATCCCTCCCGGAATTGCCTGACATAAAAAGAGAGAGATTTGTCTCGGAATATGGTCTCCCGGAAAGTGATGCCGACCTGCTGGTTTCTGAAAAACCACTTGCTGATTGGTTTGAAGAGGGAGTAAAGCTTGGTGGTGAACCGAAGGTCATTGCAAATTGGATGAAGGGTGACCTTTTAAGGTTATTAAATGAAGATAATAAGTCTATTGAAGAATGCCCTTTGGAACCAAAACAGCTTGTTGATATGCTGAAATTAATAGACAAAGGAACAATTAGCGGGAAGATTGCAAAAACAGTATTTGAAGAAATGTACAAGAGGACACCAAAGAACATTACTGTTAAAGCAGATTTGCCTGGATTTGAAGTGACCGCTGAGCTCATTGTCAAAGAAAAAGGCTTAGTGCAGATAAGTGACACAGGAGAGATTGAGAAGATTGTCGATGAAGTAATTACAAAAAACCCTAAAGAGGTGGAGAGGTTCAAGGCAGGAGAGGAAAAAATCATAGGGTTCTTTGTAGGTCAGGTGATGAAATTGACGAAAGGCAAGGCAAATCCCCAGATGGCAAACGAGTTACTGAAGCAAAAGCTCTCAGCATAACCTCTCAGCATAACCTTGATTTTATGTCTGCTTTCCATTTAATCTTATACATACCGCTTTGGTTTATTATTTTTTACAATTGGTTTGTCCCTGTTTACTATTTACTATATACTTTTTTTTAAATGGAGAGATGTCCGAGCGGCCGAAGGAGCACGACTGGAAATCGTGTGTACGCTAAAACCGTACCGTGGGTTCAAATCCCACTCTCTCCGCCATTTTGTCTTTCTGCAGCCTGGGAACGGCCCTTCGCAGCAGGTGGGTGTGAACCCCGTCAGGTCCGGAAGGAAGCAGCGGTAAGCATTTTTCCTGGGTGCCGGAGGTAGCCGCTCTCAGGCTGGAGAAAGACAATGTTAAAAGTTTTATGAAAAAAGAGAAGCCAATATGAAACCACAGAGAGCACAGAGGGTTCCTCTGTGTTCTCAAAAAGAATACCTTTTGATAGGTAATACTTTTTCTGTGTTCTCTGTGGTTAATTTTTGACAATACGTGAAGAAAGACAAGGGATAATATATGAGCTATTTAGTCCTTGCCAGAAAGTGGAGACCACAGGGTTTTGATGACCTTATCGGTCAGGAACCGATAATACGCGTCCTGAAAAACTCTCTGGAACAGGGGAAGATCGCGCATGCCTACCTCTTCTCAGGTCCGAGAGGCGTCGGCAAAACCTCTGCAGCAAGGATACTTGCAAAGGCCCTGAACTGCAAAGATGGTCCGACATCTTCGCCATGCGGCATATGCGCATTCTGCACCTCAATTACAGACGGCTCTTCTATGGATGTAATGGAAATCGACGGCGCATCAAATAACAGCGTTAACGATATCAGGGACCTCAGGGAGAGGGTTAAGTATGTTCCTTCAGGCGGCAGGTATAAAGTGTATATCATTGATGAAACACATATGCTTTCCGACGCAGCCTTCAATGCCCTGCTGAAAACCCTTGAAGAACCTCCTCCTCACGTTGTCTTTGTCCTTGCAACAACAGCTCCCAGGAAGGTCCCTTCAACGGTTCTCTCCCGCTGCCAGCACCTTCCCTTCAGAAGGATCTCCAGTTCTCTAATCAGGGAACGCTTAAAACAAATATCCGGTGCCGAAGGTATCAGCATCACCGGCTCTGCGACTGATATGATTGCAAGGGCAGCGGACGGAAGCCTGAGGGACTCTCTCACATTGCTCGATCAGATATCATCCTTCTCATCGGAAATAAACGAATCTGAAATAAAAGACCTCCTTGGCATAACAGACTTCGGGCTTCTCTCTCAACTCTCTCTCGCACTGATAAAAGGAGATAGGGAAGAGATACTTAAGATAACCGGCGAACTTATTGAGAAAGGCACTGATATACGATCCTTTACCAGGGAACTTATCCAGTTTTTCAGAGATATGCTCGTTATGAGTGTTGTAACAAAGCCTGCGGAAATACTCGATCTCAGCAAAGATGAAATGGATAGTATCAGAAACATCTTATCAAAAACATCTGAAGAGCATCTTACCCTTCTGCTTGCAGAATTACTTAAGGCAGAGATTGATATACGAAACGCTTCATCTCCCCGTCTTGCATTCGAGATGTCCCTCCTGAAGGTGAGTTTTTTAACCGGCCTTAAACCGGTAAAAGAGATTATCGAACATATTGAGGAATATATAAAACCGGCTCCGGATATTGGATATGCAAAGAGCAGATTTCAGAAGGATGAAAAAAAGGATGAACAAAAAGATACCGGGGTTGAAATGATAGCTGCCGGAACAGAGCCGGCAGATGAAGAAACAGAGGTCAGTTCACTATCCGAACAAGTGGAACAGGGATTTGAGCCTCCTGTTTCAGAGGAAAAATCAATAAGTGATGATGTATGGGACAATGCCATAAAAAAGATGGATCCGCCTCTTGCCTCTAAATTATTAAAGGCAAGCTTTAGACTTTCCGGGAATAAACTCCTCTTAACCCTTAACGGCGGGTACTCAGTTTTTACGGATTCCATCAAAAAGAATGCAGGTTTAATTGAACAGATTTTTTCTGAAGAACTTGGCAATAAAGTCTATTTGGAAGTCGAAGCTCTTAAGAAAAAGGCTGTTCGTAAAAAAGATCTCAAAGAAGAGGCGCTGGCTGAGCCGGCAATTCAGGAGGTTCTCGAACTGTTCGATGGAAGCAGGATCGTGGATGTAATTCCGGCAACAGAAGAGAAAGAATAGAACAAATGGACCAACAGGCAGGACATAATACTTTCGCTCATTCTCGTCCCGAACGCTTTCGGGACTCCGAGGCAAATTCTTTTTTCAAAAGAATTTAAATCCGCGAAAATACTATGCCCCGCCTGTTGAATGCATAATTTTATTATAGCGAAATGAACGGAGGATGAGATGTCGAAGAAAATGCTCGGGGATATAATGCGTGAAGCCCAGAAACTCCAGGCTAAAATGTCGGAGATGCAGGAAGAGGCAAAGAAAAAGACTGTTGAAGCCACCGCAGGCGGCGGCATGGTCACTGTTGTGGCAAATGGAGCAGGAGAGATTATCTCAATAAAGATTGAGAAGGATGTTGTGAATCCCGATGATGTAGAAATGCTCCAGGATCTTGTCCTGGCAGCAGCAAACGAGGCTATACGCCGCGGACAGGAAATGGTCAACAGTGAGATGTCAAAACTTACAGGCGGATTACAGTTGCCCGGATTGGGAAACCTCGGGAAAATGTTTTAAATAAACTATGGTGCAACAGAGACGCAAGATATCAAGCCTGTCATTCCGGCTCAGGAATAACCCCCTTTCATCCCCCTTAGATTAAGGGGGAAAGAGGGGGTTAAAGAAGGGTTCCCGACAGGCGGGAATGACAACATTACTAAATTCCAAGCAGAAATTTAAGAGTTCTTTTATTAGATAAACCCGCTATGGAACCGTTTATTTCAAACGTTACTGAAGAAGAGATAAGGAAAGAAAAAACAGCGGCGCAGAAGCTCAGAAAATCTCAATGGTGGAAGAGGAAATGCGCTGAAGGGGTCTGTTACTTCTGCAGAAAAAAAATGCATCCTAAAGAACTTACCATGGAACACGTAGTTCCAATCATACGCGGAGGTAAATCTTTCAAAGGGAACGTCGTCCCTGCATGCAAGGAATGCAACAGCAAGAAAAAATATCTCCTCCCCATTGAATGGGAAGAATACCTCAGAACATTAGAAAAAGAAGCATGGAGTTAAGAGTGTGTCTGCCATGAATTTTATTGATAAAGTCATTGCAACTTCCAGGAAGTACGATATGATCTCAGAAGGAGAATCAATCCTTGCAGGCCTCTCCGGAGGCCCCGATTCCGTATGCCTTCTTCACGCCCTTCATAAGATGAAAGATGCGTTTAAGCTCAATATAACCGCCCTTTACATCGACCACGGCCTGAGACCCGATGAAACCGGCGGGGAGATAGAGTTCTGCAAAGATATCTGCAAGAAACTCAATCTGCCGTTTATGCAAAAAAGCATTGATGTAAAATCCTGGGCAAAAGAACAGAAGCTCAACATGCAGGAGGCTGCGAGACAATTACGCTACAGGATTTTTGATGAAACATCTTATGAAACCAATGCCCGGAAGATAGCTCTTGGACATACGGCAGACGACCAGGCTGAAACTCTCGTCATGCGCCTTTTGAGGGGCTCCGGCCCGACAGGTCTTTCCGGAATTCCACCCGTAAGGGGGAATATTATAAGGCCGCTGATAGAGATCGGGAGAGGAGAGATCGAGAGATTTCTCGATGCTGAAAAGATAATATATATTATTGATTCATCAAATCTCAAAAAAGACTATCTGCGTAATAGAATAAGACTCTCTCTTCTGCCAATGCTCAAAGAACTCAACCCTGATGTCATTGAAACCCTTTCAAAGACCGCAGCAATATTCAGGGATGAAGAAAGATATTTTGAGTTCATTGTCACCAAGACCCTGATGAAGCTTATAAGCAGAAAGACCGACCTCCGGATTGAATTATTCCTTTCACCGTTTGAGATTATGGATAAGGTCATTATGAGGAGGGTTCTGCGCAGGGCAATAAATGAGACAAAGGGTCTTCGCGGGATAAGCTTTATCCATATAGAGGACATTATTGAGCTGATTAAACGCGGGAACGCCGGGGACAGAGTGTACCTTCCCGGAGGCATCAGAGTAATAAAAAAATATTCAACCATTTTACTCACATCAGAACCGCCGGTTCAATTGAGCGCCTGCACATTAACAGTCCCCGGTGAAACCATTTTAAAAGAGGCAGGGGTTTTGATTAAGGCTTCTGTTGTTGAGGATCAGGGACCTGAAGTCAGTAACCAGGATTCCGGACTCTGGACAGCCTTTGGCATTTTTGATGCAGATAAATTGGATTTCCCTCTGCTCGTGAGGCACAGGACTGAAGGCGATTTCTTCTGCCCATTTGGTTTCGGCAGGAAGAAAAAGATTCAGGATTTCTTTGTTGACCAGAAAGTGCCAAGGGATGAGCGCAATATAGTTCCATTAATCCTATCGGCAAATGATATCATATGGGTTGTCGGATACAGAGGTGATGACAGATTCAGGATTACCGAAGAGACAAAAAGAATCTTAAAATTAGAGATAAAACAGATCAGGGATTAAAGGGAGGCAATATTTGAATAACGTAAGAGTGAGGTTTGCACCAAGTCCGACAGGACATCTGCACATAGGCGGTGCGAGAACAGCCCTTTTTAACTGGCTTTTTGCAAGGCATAACAAAGGCATATTCATCCTGAGGATCGAAGATACTGACAGGACCCGCTCGACTGAAGAATATATAGACTCGATCATGGAAGGGATGAAGTGGCTCAACCTCGACTGGGATGAAGGGCCATACAGACAGACTGACAGGTTCGATGTTTACAGAAGTTATTGCAAAAAGCTTATAGAAGAAGGAAAGGCCTATTACTGCTATTGCTCACCTGAAGAACTTGAGCAGAGAAGGCAGAAGGCATTGGCACAGGGGAAATCCCTTAGGTACGACGGCCGTTGCAGGAATCTGAAAAAACAGGGACAAGGGGAAAATGCCGCAGTCCGTTTCAGAATGCCCCAGGAAGGGCAGACTGTTGTTAACGATTTAATCAAAGGGGAAACAGTCTTTGATAATTCCCAGCTTGACGACCTTATAATCATGAGGTCTGACGGCACACCTACCTATAACTATACTGTTGTTGTTGATGATGTGGACATGAATATTACCCATGTTATCCGGGGTGATGACCACCTCAATAACACGCCTAAACAGATCCATATCTATAGCGCACTTGGCTACAAAGTGCCTTTGTTTGCACATCTGCCGATGATACTCGGCTCTGACAAGGCCAGGCTCAGCAAACGACACGGCGCAACATCGGTAATGGCCTATAAAGATATGGGATATCTGCCTGAAGCTCTTGTCAATTACCTCGTCCGCCTCGGATGGTCCTATGGAGATCAGGAGGTTTTCAGTATCAATGAATTGATAGAGCATTTCTCTTTTGATAATGTCGGGAAATCTGCTGCTGTGTTTAATCCTGAGAAGCTCCTCTGGCTTAACAGTCAGTACATAATCAGAGCAGAACCCGAAAACCTGATCGAACCTGTTAAGCCGTTTCTTATCAAAGAAAAAATTATTGAAGAAGGCCGGGCCTTTAATGAAGAATGGCTTTCAAAGGCGATCTCAACATTGCAGGAACGTTCTAAGACACTTCTGGAACTTGCTCAGTCATTAGGGTATTATATTGGCAATGATGTTGAATATGTTGTTAAAGCAAAAGAAAAGTTTCTGAATGAAAAATATATTGCAAATTTAACCGGGATAAAAGAGGCGCTCGCAGCGCTTGATAATTTTACCTCTACCGGGATCGAAAAGGTTTTTGCAGAAATCGCTGATAAATTGAATACCAAGCTCGGGAATATTGCACAGCCTGTCAGAGTTGCCATAACAGGCAGGACTGAAAGCCCTGGAATCTTTGAGGTGCTCGAAATTGTAGGGAAAGAAAAATCGTTAAAAAGAATAGACAGGGCAATAAAGGAAATCAATGAAGGGAAAAAGGGATAAAGAAGAAACAAAAACAACAGAATCTGATTCTTCTCAACCAGTCAATTTCATCAGGGCCATTATCGCTGAAGATATAAAGGCAAAAAAATACGAAAGCCGGGTAAATACCCGCTTTCCTCCTGAGCCGAATGGCTATCTCCACATCGGACATGCAAAATCCATATGCCTGAATTTTGGTGTTGCTGCAGAATTCGGAGGGCTATGCAATCTGAGGTTTGATGATACGAATCCGACAAAAGAAGAAGTCGAATACGTTGAAGCAATTCAGGAAGACGTCAGGTGGCTTGGTTTCGACTGGGATAACAGACTCTACTATGCATCAGACTATTTTGAGCAATTATATCAGTTCGCTGTACAACTGATCAGAAAAGGTAAGGCATATGTCTGCGACCTGAGCCCCCGGGAAATGAAAGATTACCGCGGCACACTTAACGAACCGGGCAGGGAGAGTCCTTATCGCAACCGTACAGCTGAAGAAAACCTGAGCCTGTTTAAGCGCATGAAGGAAGGTGAATTTCCGGATGGTTCGCGAACACTGCGGGCTAAAATTGATATGACTTCCGGGAATATAAACATGCGTGACCCGGTTATTTACCGCATACTCCATGCCTTCCACCACAGGACAGGAAACAAATGGCGCATTTATCCGATGTATGATTTCGCCCATTGTTTTTCTGATTCCATGGAGAGGATCACCCACTCCGTCTGCACTCTGGAATTTGAAGACCATCGGCCATTGTACGATTGGTTCCTTGATGCACTGGATGTCTATCATCCGCAGCAGATCGAATTCGCAAGGCTGAACTTAAGTTATACGGTATTGAGCAAACGCAAGCTCATAGAATTAGTGGAGCGGGGGTATGTCAGCGGATGGGATGACCCGCGGATGCCGACCATATCCGGTTTGCGCAGACGCGGTTACACGCCTGAATCGATCAGGAATTTCTGTGAACGCATCGGTGTGGCAAAGAGGGATAGCATGGTTGACATGGGACTGCTTGAGTACTGTATCCGCGAAGATCTGAATAAAACGGCTCCGCGTGTTATGGCGGTATTGCGGCCTCTCAAAGTAGTCATAGAAAATTATCCTGAGGATCTTGTTGAGGAAATGGAGGCAATAAACAACCCGGAGGATCCAGGCGCTGGCACGCGGAAAGTTCCGTTTTCGCGTGTGCTGTACATCGAAAAGGATGATTTTCGCGAGGACCCTCCAAAGCAGTTCTTTCGTCTGGCGCCCGGACGCGAAGTGCGATTGAGATATGCCTACTATATTAAATGCACTGATGTTGTGAAGGATGATCAGACAGGCGAGGTAATGGAATTGCGCTGCGCCTATGATCCTGCAACACGAGGCGGTGATTCACCTGATGGCCGTAAGGTCAGGTCAACACTTCACTGGGTTTCTGCTTCTCATGCCCTTGAAGCTGAAGTCCGCATGTATGATCATCTTTTTACAAAGCCAGATCCGAATGATGTTGAAGAAGGCCTTGATTTTAAATCTTATATTAATCCTGACTCACTGGTAACATTGACATCCTGCCGTGTTGAGCCAGGTCTGGCAGGAGCAGAACCCGGGTCCGTATACCAGTTTGAAAGGCAGGGCTATTTTTGTGCAGATATTGATTCTTCTGAAGGCAGCCTGATATTCAACAGGACTGTGACATTACGTGACACATGGGCAAAGATTGAGAAATTGCAAAAATAGACGTATATGTCTGATATTACACATTTTATAACACAAATTACATATTACAGGGCACATGACAGAAAATGTCATCAAAAAACACCTCTTTTTAAACCTTCCTCAGGTAATATATATACTTTTATAACGTTTCAAACCAGGGGAGTATTCAGATCATGAGTTATATTTCTGTCATAGGCGCTGGGAGTTGGGGTACAACACTTGCTTACCTTTTATCTGATAAAGGGTATGATGTAACATTATGGGTACATGAAACAGATCTCACAGATGAAATAAACAAAACACGGGTAAACACTACATATCTGCCGGATATAAGGCTTCCGGATGAGCTCAGGGCTGTTCATAATATCGAAGACGCTGTCAGGAAAGCCCGCTACGTTGTAAATGCTGTACCGACCCAATATACAAGGTCTGTATTCAAAGAAGCGGTTCCGTTTTTGGTGGATGAAGCCATCATAGTCAGTGTCTCCAAGGGAATCGAACGGGGAACGTTACTGACTGTCTCGTCGATACTGAAGGAGATCTCTGACCATCCTGTTGCAGTCCTTTCAGGCCCAAGTTTCGCAAAAGAGGTGATCAGGAAATTGCCGACTGCTGTAACCATTGCCTCAGAAGATGCAAATACGGGATTTCTGCTTCAGGAAATATTCAATACGAACAGTTTCAGGGTATATACACATGACGATGTCCCAGGTGTTGAGTTGGGGGGTGCGTTGAAAAATGTCATGGCAATTGCTACAGGAATCTCAGACAGCCTTGGTTTTGGAAATAATTCAAGGGCAACACTTATTACAAGGGGCATTGCTGAAATAACAAGGCTGGGGGTTGCTATGGGCGCCAAGGAAAGGACATTCTCAGGGCTCAGCGGAATAGGAGACCTGGTGCTCACATGTACAAGCCCGCTTTCACGCAACTACACAGTTGGGATTAAGCTTGGACAGGGCATGAAACTGAAAGATATTCTGGATCAGACAAAAAGCGTTGCAGAAGGGGTTGCAACTGCAGAATCCGCCTTTGAATTGTCAAAAAAGTATAATATTGAAATGCCCATAATTGAACAGATATATAAGGTTCTCTATGAAGATAAGGATCCTTATTTTGCCGCAAAAGACCTCATGGAACGTTCACTAAAGGCAGAATTCTACGGATAGTTCTCTCTTTTTACC
>Ga0194126_10005476_pt1 | contig 18644 bp, 14 predicted proteins | sample TA2KigC150mmetaG_FD_148641 | JGI IMG/M metagenome (GOLD analysis project Ga0194126, IMG submission 148641) | Freshwater microbial communities from Lake Tanganyika, Tanzania - TA2015035 Kigoma Deep Cast 150m | ecosystem: Environmental > Aquatic > Freshwater > Lake | place: Tanzania: Lake... | reverse complement strand
GCCGCCATAGAGCTCGTGGAGAGGGAGCCCGGCCTTTTTAGCCTTGAGGTCCCACAGCGCGAGCTCGATGCCCGCCTTGGCCATCCGGTTGCCGCGGAACATCCCGGCCTCCCGGGCGAAATCCTCGGGCTCGACCAAGCCCTTCCGGAAAACGAGCGGCACCAGAAAATCCTTCATCACGTGCCAGGCCGTCTCCGTCGTCTCCCCGCTGTAAAGGGGGGCCTCCTCGGCGACACACTCTCCCCAGCCGCACACTCCGCCTTCGTAGACCCTGACCAGGCTGAACGTCCGGTCGTAGGCCCTCCCGAAGCTGGTCTCGAAGAAATGGACGTAAGGAAGCTTGAGCAGGTCGAGATCGATCCGTTCGATGGCCATTTTTCCCTCAATCCCTGATCAGAACGTAGAACGCGCGGTCCCCGCACACGAAGTCCCAGGCGCGGTAGCCGCGGCCGAAATATCCCGTCATGGTCCGCCTCAGCCCCTTCTGCCACTCGGCGATGAGGTCGCACCTTCCGGCCAGGGCCTTGATGTCGCGGGGCACCTCGACCAGCACGGCCCGGTCATCGAGGTCCAGCCTCGGGCGGGCCGGCCGGAAGAAGGGCGCCTCCCCGCCCGCCCTCCGCTCCAGGGCCTTGGGCAGGCGCCCGGCGTCGTGCGCCGGCCTCTTCTTCCCTTTGCCCTCGAGCCGCGCCCGGACCCGCCGGTCGCGGATCGGCCACTCGATGAGCATCCGGTCGGTCGGGATGCCCGGCCCGAGGCACAGGGACGGCGTAAGACCGTAGAAATTCCCGACGTACGTCCGCGAGACCGCCCCCAAGGCCCCCAGGTTGAGGTTGGCGTTGCGCGCCTGCAGCGGGTCATAGGTCCAGGTGATCAGCCGGTAGCCGCGCTTCGCGGCCTCCTCCCGCTGGGCCAGTTTGAGGGCTTTGCCCAGGCCGGACCCCTGACGTCGCGGCAGAACGGCCAGCAGATGCGAATGCTGGCAGAGCTGTCCCTTGAAAACCGCCGGGAACGAATAGACGAACCCGGCCAGCTCGCGCCCCACGAAGGCCCCGAGAAGGATGGCTCCCATCCGGCTCGAGACGGCGAACTGATGGACGGGAGTGACGTCCAGGTCCCCGTGATCCCAGACCGCCCGCTGGATGTCGAGGAGCTTCTCGAAACCCTCGAACGTCTCGATAGGCTCGATGCGGACCCGCTCAGCCAAGCTTGATCCCCTTCCGGTGGGCCTTCAGCTCGTAGACGGCGACGATCCTGCGGGCCATCGACTCGACCGAGTATTTCTCGAGGACGCTCGCCCGTCCCCGTTCGGCCAGCCGGGCGGCCAGGACCCGGTCGAGATGGACCTTGAGGAACGCCTCGGCCATGGCCTTGGGCTTGCGGGGCGGCACCAGGAGCCCCGTTTCCCTGTGGGTGATGATCTCCTGAATGGACCCGACCTCGGCCGCCGCGACCGGCAGCCCCCGGGCCATGGCCTGGAGAAGAGGGCCGCTCAGCCCTTCCAGATGGGAGAAGACGGCGAACATGTCCAAAGACCTCAAGACGTCGGGAAAATCCTTGCGCCGGCCCATGAAGTAACGGACGTTGTCCGACGGAGGGACGGGCTCGGCCTCGTCGAAATCGAGCCGCAGCGAGCCCTCGCCGAGGACGACGATCTTGACCTTGGGGGCCCGCTCGAGGACGACGGCGGCCGCTTCGAGCAGGGCCCGGTGGCCGCGCTCGTCCTCCAAAGGCATGATGACACCGGCCACGAAATCTTCATCGTCGAGGCCGAGCTCCCGCCGGACAAGATCGCCCCGCTCCCCGGCCGTGACGGCCGAGAAATCGGTTCCCAGCGGTACGACCTCGACCAGCTTTTCGGGGATCCCTCCGCGAACGAGGACCTTCTTGAGCCCGTCGGAGGGGGCGATGACGGCGTCGATGTCCCGCACGGGGGCCCGTCCCGGCGACGGGGCCGAGTCCACGGTCCACGAGAGGACCCGGACCGCCACCGCGGCCGAGGAGGCCGCGGCTCTCCCGATGTCGGCCCCGACCGGATCGTGGAAGTGGGCCAGCCGGCAGCCGTTCCGCCTCATCAGGCTCGAGAGGCGCTTCCGGGCCAGCCATTTCAGGCCTCGCATCCGCATCGGCGTGACCGGCAAGCCCTCCGCCGCCGCTTTTTCGTGGAGAGGGCTGCCCGGCTCGACGACGAGGTGGGAGGCGTACCCTTTCCGCCGAAGCTCCCGGGCGAGGAACAGGACCCTGCGCTCCTCGTCCCGCCACTCCCGGCCGGCGTCGATCTGGAACAGGCTCAAAGCGTTTCTCGCTGCATCGGGTCGTTGTCACCGCATCAATGGGCGGTGGTCAATTTAGCACAGCGAAAAGGAATTTAAAAGGTGATGTTGCGCGTCTCCAGGCTGGCCCCGGTGACCCGCTCGATCCGGGCCAGGGACAGATTGTAGTCCACGAGAGCCTTGAGCTCCTGGGACCGGGCCGTGGCCAGGGCCTCCTGGTATTGGAGGACGAAGTAGTTGGTGGTCAGGCCGACCCCGAGCTTCTTCATCTCGGCCTCGAGCCTCTTCTCGGCCAGCTCCCGGGCCACCCGGTAGGCGTCGACGCGCTTGGCGTCGGTTTCCACGGATCGGACCGCGTCGGAGACCTCCAGGGCGATCTGCTGCTCCTGGAGCTTGAGCCGCGCCTGGGACTGCTCGAGGTCTATCCGGGCCAAGGCGTAGTTGGACTTGCTGACGATGTCGCCGATGGGGATGGACAGGGTCAGACCGACGGACCAGTTCTTGTAGAGGAACTTCGTGGCGTCCCGGAGCGCTTGCCACGAGCTCCCCTCCTCCTTGCCGACGATGATCCCCGTGAAGGGATCGTCGTTGAGGTACAGGATGCGGTCGCCGGAGATCCCCGGGCTGATGTAGGACAAGCTGAGGTCGAGGCGCGGCAGGAGCTGGTTGCGGGCGAACGAAAAATTGACCTGCTTGGTGTCGATGTTGGCCCTGGCCGTTTCCACGTCGGGCCTCTTGAGCAGGGCCTTGGCCAGGGCTTCATCGTGCGTCACGGCGAAGGGCCGGAAGGCCGGCATGTCCGCGGGCACGACGCTCGCGGCCTCGCCCGGCATGTCGGCGGGCAGGTTGACGATCATCCGCAGGACTTCCTCGCTGCGCTTGACCAGGGCCTCGGCCTGCAGGATGTCGGCCTCTCGCTGGGCCACGGTCGCCTCGGCGTTGAGGACCTCGATGGGCGCCGTGTGCCCGACCTCGACCTCCCGCCGGGTCTTGGCCAGCAGGTCGCGGCCGAGCTTGAGGGACTGCTCCCGGACCTTGAGGCTCTCCCGGGCGTAGACCAGGTTCCAGTAGGCGTCCTCGACGGCGTAGACCGTTTCGATCAGCGTCGAGCGGAGCTGGCTCTCGGAGGCCCGGAAGCTGTTCCGGGCGATACGGATCTCCCGGCGGGTGATCTTCGTCCCGAAATTCCGGAGCAGGGGCTGGGTGAACCCGAAGGTCAGGGCGCTCCGGTAGTAGGGGTTGATGAGGGAGAACAGCTGGTTCGTCTCCGAGCGCGTGGAGAAATAGGAGAAGCGAAGGCTCCCGCCGGTCGGGATCTGCTGGGCCACAGTCGCCGAGTAGTCGAGGGTCTTGCTGATGCTCGTCCCCGAGCCCTGCAGCCACCAGGTCGAGGGCGACTCGGAGCGGTCGTTGCCGAAATCGAAGTCGACGCGGGGCAGGAAGATCTCCCGGGCCCGGGAGAGGCTCGCCTCGGCCATGTCGGGGCCGAGGACCTCGACGGCGACGTTGAGATTGTTCTTGAGGGCCTTGACGATGGCCTCCTCGAGGGTCAACGGGACCTCTTTCGGCCCCTGGGCCGAAGCGAATCCGCCGGCCATGATCAAGGCCAGGAACGCCGCGAAGATCCGTCTCTTATTCATATCGCTCCTCCGTATGCGTGGGATAGGTCCGAAGATCATTATGCAAATTCGATGCCAGAGTGGCGACGGGCCATTTTATAGATACGGATTCGGGGGGCTTTCGTTCACGACGGCCAGCGGATATCGAGGGCCGTCATTTTATTGAACAGGGTCTTGCGGCTCACTCCCAGGATAAGCGCCGCCCGGGTCCTGTTGCCGCCCGCCTGGCGAAGGGCCTCGAGGATGAGCTCTTTTTCAGCCCTCTCGGCGACCCTCTGGGCCGCTTCCCTCAGGGACCCCGCTGGCTCGGCGGACCGTGGAGGGCGGGCCGAAGCGTCGTCGCCGGCCCGGAACCTGGCCGGCAGGGCGGCCTCATCCACCCATTCTCCGTCGGCCATGACCAGGGCCTCGTAGATGACGTTCTCGAGCTCGCGGACGTTGCCCGGCCAGGGGTAGGTCCCCATGCGGGCCGCCGCCCCCGGGGTGAACCCCTGGACCTTCTTGCCGAGCTCCCCGGCGAACTTGCGGACGAAGTGGTCGGCCAGCAGGGGGATATCTTCTGACCTGTCCCTCAGGGGCGGGAGCCGGAGAGAGAGGACGGCCAGCCGGAAGTAGAGATCTTCCCGGAAATTCCCCTTGCGGACCTCCTCCTCGAGGTCCTTGTTCGTGGCGGCGATGACCCGGACGTCGACGGGGACGGTCTTCGTCCCGCCGACCCGGGTGATCTCCCGCTCCCCGAGGGCCCGCAGGAGCTTGACCTGGGCCTCCTGGGACAGCTCGGCGACCTCGTCGAGGAAGAGGGTCCCGGATTCGGCCAGCTCGAACTTGCCTGTCTTGTCGGCCCGGGCGTCGGTGAAGGCGCCCTTGACGTGGCCGAAAAACTCCGACTCGATGAGGTCCCGGGGCACGGCCCCGCAGTTGACGACGACGAACGGCCCGCCGCGGCGAGGGCCGGCGAAGTGGATGGCCCGGGCCACGAGCTCCTTGCCCGTGCCGCTCTCGCCCGTGAGGAGGACGGTGCCGTCGACCCGGCTGATCTTCTCCATGAGCTGGAAGACCGAGCTCATCCGGCCCGAGGTCCCGACGATGTTCGAGAACCGGTAGCGTGACGACAGCTCCGTGCGCAGGGTCTCGACCTGCCGGCGGAGGTTGCGGATCTCGAGGATGCGCGAAACGGTCAGCAGGAGCTCGTCGTTGTCGACGGGTTTTTCCAGGTAGGCGTAGGCGCCGAGCTTGGTGGCCTCGACGGCGCTGCGGATGGTGCCGAAAGCCGTGACGATGACGATGTCCGGCCCGGGCCGAAGGCCGCGGAGCCCGCCCAGGACCTCGAGGCCGGGGATGTCCGGAAGGTTCATGTCGAGCAGGACGACGTCGGGCCCGAAAAGCCGGGCTTTCTCGAGGCCCGACCGGCCGTCCCCGGCCGTCTCCACGAGGAAGCCGCGCTCGGCCAGCAGGACCGAGAAGACCTCGCGGATGCTTCGCTCGTCGTCGACGATCAGGATGCGCGCGCTCATGCCGTTCCCTCCCGACCCGCAGGCAGGGTGACGAGGACGGTCGTCCCCCCGCCGGGGCGGCTGCGAAGCTCGATCTCGCCGCCGTGGGCCTTGACGATGGTGTAACAGATCGAAAGCCCCAGGCCGGTCCCGCCCTTCTTGGTCGTGAAGAAGGGGTCGAAGACCTTTTCGAGGTCGTCCTCGGAGATCCCCGGCCCGGTGTCGGAGACCCGGACCAGGGTTTTGCCGCTCTCGAGAAGGGTGTTGTCGACGGTCATCGTTCCGCCCCCGTCCATAGCCTGGATGGCGTTGAGGAACACGTTGAGAAAGAGCTGTTTGATCTGGGACCTGTCGGCGTTGACGGCGACGGGCCCCGGCGGGAAGGCGGTCCGGACCTCGACGCTTTTGGCCCGGGCCTGGATGGAGACCAGGGCCACGCTCTCCTCGAGCAGGGCCGAGAGGTCGCAGACCTCCTTGTGGATCTCGGACGGCCGGGAAAAGGACAGGAGCGCGGTCAGGATCTCGTCGATGCGGTCGGTCTCCCGAAGGGCGACGCCGAGGAGCCTCTTCTCGGTCTCCTCGCGGCAGCGGCTCTCCAGGTATTGGAGCGAGGACTTGATCGAGGTCAGCGGGTTGCGGATCTCGTGAGCGGCCCCGGCGGCCAGCTCGCCGATCGTCGCCAGGCGGTCGGCCCGCAGCATGCGGCGGAAGCGCTCCCGCTGCTCCTTGTAGAGCAGGGCGTTCTCGAGGGCGATGCCGGCCTGGGGCATGATCGAATCGATGAAGGCGGCTTCCTCGGCGGAATAGGCGGCGCCTGACGTTTTGGGTCCGACCCCGAGGATGCCTATCAGCCGGTTCATGGACAGGATGGGGAAGCAGAGGACGAAGCCGAGACGGCGGAACATCTCCCGGTCCTTATCGCCGAGGAACCCGACGACCCCGCCCTGGCGCCCGGCGTCGAGAAAGGTCTTGTTGACCTTGAGCCACTTGACGAGATTGGTTTGACTCGATAGGGTCAGGCCCTTGAGGTCGGCGGCCTCGAATCCGGCCGCGGCCCCGACGCGAAAATGTCCGAGGTCGTTGTCGTGGATGAACAGGACCAGGCGGTCCACGGCGGCCGCTTCCTTGATCGTGCCCAGCATGTTGAGGGCGATCAGGTCGAAATCCTCGATGAGATTGAGGCTCTCGGCGAAGTCCCGGAAGATCGTCCGGGGCTCGGGGCCGCGACGCTTGCGGCCGCCGGCCAGGCCGAAGATCCGTCGGACGAAACTGGGCACGATCAGGCCTCCTGAACCCCGAGGATACCTCAATCCCGGCGAAATGTAAAAGGCCGGGGGGCGGGTAAAGCGGGTAACGAAGTTCCCAGAGCTGGGTAACGGGGGTAACAACCGTTTGCGATTAGGGGACACGTACCAAAGGGACATGTCCCCTTTCACGATTGGCACCTTCCTTGCATTAGGAACGGCGAACGAACGGAGGTCCGCATGAAGATCCTCAAGCTTGTCGTCATCTTGGCCGCGATCCTGGTCCTGGTCGCGACCCTTTTCGCCCAGACCCAGGAGTCCCAGTCCATGAAGCTGCTCCGGCTCAAGAGCTCACAGCTCCAGCTCGAGCAGAAAAAGGCCGATTTCGAGCGGGCCCTCGACCTCAAGGAGGACGGCCTGATCTCGGAGGCCGAGTTCTCGCTGACCCGGACCTTCTACCTCCAGGCCCAGGTCGACTACCAGCAGGCCCTGATCAGCTTCATGGGCAGCGAGGCCCGCATCTCGGTGGTCCGCGCGGTCAAGTACCAGGACCGGGCCGGCAAGAAGTTCGTGCGGGTCGGCCTCCGCTATTCGTCCAAGGAGCTCAAGGAGATGGCCAAGCTGAACATCAGCGCCGAGGACCTCTTCCCGCTCGACTTCATGAAGGAGATCAAGGACGTCCACGTGTCGCTGCTTTCGGAAGGCAAGATCATCTCCGACCCGTACGAGCGGACGGCCGCCTCTATGCCGCTCGAAACGGAGCGCGAGGTGACCTTTCAGCTTCTCCGGGACGTCGAGAACCTCGACATCAGCGTCTCCTATTCGGGCAAGACCGAGGTCACGGCGGTCTATCTCCAGAAGGGCGTCAGCGCCAACATGGTGACCGTCAACTCGGCCCAGTTCTCCCAGGAGGCCGACCTGGAGAGCACGGCGACCTACGATCTGTCGCTCGAGAAGTTCAGCGGCGAGGCCAACGTCTTCAAGCTCGAGGCCGTCAACCTGCCGCCCCAGATCACCTATGAGTTCTCCGACCTTCAGACGGGCGCCCGGCTGTCGCAGATCAAGTTCAGCGAGGGTGTCACCAGCCTGAAGCTGTCGCTCAAGCTCTACCTGCCCAAGAACCCGGACAGCCGGGTCGCGCTCGACAAGCCCCTCGAGTTCCACGCGCTGGCGCTGGACAACGAGCAAACCATGAAACTGCGCGAGATCGAGGCCGGCGGCGGCGACAGGATCGTGACCGCCGAGGAGATCGAGGGCCTGAAGGCCGGCGGGGCCAAGCTCGAGCTCATCCCCCGCGGCGTCCCCCGGGTCGAGGTCCAGGCCCTGAACCTCTATCACGAGATCAGGGTCGGCGAGACGGTCGTCATGGACGTGACCATCAAGAACACGGGGACGCGCAAGCTCAACAACGTGCGGGTCTTCAGCGACCTGCCCTTGAACTGGAGGGCGGAGATCACGCCCGACCTCATCCCGGAGCTCGACCAGAACAAGGACGAAGTCGTCCGCATCCGGTTCATCCCGCCCGCGGACGTCTCGGTGGGCGACTACGAGCCCAAGATCCGGACCGACTCCATCGCCGACAACCGGAGAGTGGAGTCCCAGGACAAGATCGTCCGCATCCACGTGGCCTCGAAGACCAACGTCCTGGGCATCGGGGCCCTCGTGCTGCTGCTCGTCGGGCTGCTGGTGGGCATCGTCGTCTTCGGCATCAAGCTGACGCGGAGATAGGAGGCGCCGTGAACGAAACGCAATCCATCCTGAAGGCCGAGGACCTGTCCAAGCGCTACGAGGACGGGGTCCTGGCCGTGGATCACCTGAACTTGAATATCTACCCGGGCGAGGTCTACTGCCTGCTGGGGGCTAACGGCGCCGGCAAGACGACGACCATCAACCTGTTCCTGAACTTCATCCCGCCGACGACCGGGACATGCTACATCAAGGGCATCGACGTCAACCGGGACCCGCTGGAGGCCAAGAAGCACGTGGCCTTCGTCTCCGAGAACGTCATGCTCTACGGCAACTTCACGGCCCGCCAGAACCTCGACTTCTTCGCCAAGCTCGGCGGCAAGGCGAACCTCGCGAAGGAAGATTATTACCAGGTCATGCGCCGGGTTTCGCTCCAGGAGAAGGCCTTCGACCAGCGGGTCAAGAACTTCTCCAAGGGCATGCGCCAGAAGCTGGGCATCTCCATCGCCATCATCAAGGACGCCCCGGCCATCCTCCTCGACGAGCCGACCTCGGGCCTCGACCCCAAGGCGGCCACCGAGTTCCTGGAGATCATGGCCGAGCTCAAGACGGAGGGCAAGGCCATCCTGATGTCGACCCACGACATCTTCCGGGCCAAGGAGATCGGCGACCGGGTCGGGATCATGAAGGAGGGCCGCCTGGTCATGGAGCGGACGCGCCAGGAGCTCCAGGTCGAGGACCTGGTCAAGATCTACATCGATTACATGAAGTCCGAGCCCCTTATATGACAGGCACGATCGTCAGGAAAGAGATCCTCTCGAACCTGCTCAGCTACAAGTTCACCGCCGTCATCGTGCTCGTGGTCGTCCTGGTCGCGACGAGCTTCTTCGTCATGGCCCGCGACTACAAGGAGCGGCTGGCCGACTACCAGCTCATCAGGCCCGAGCCGGGGGCGCCGATCGCGGTCCTGCCGCCCAATCCCCTGTCAATCTTCGCCCGCGGGCTGGAAGAGGCCATGACCCGGTCCTTCGAGGTCGGGGCCGTCGGGATCGACGTCCGGGCCGGCCAGAGCTCGGGCAACGTCATCTTCTCCTTCTTCCCGACGCCCGACTTCGTCCACATCATCAAGGTCGTTCTCTCGCTCGTCGCCCTCCTGCTCGGCTTCGACGCCGTCAGCCGGGAAAAGGAGGCCGGGACGCTGAAGCTCGCGCTCTCCAACGCCGTCTCCCGGTCGTCCCTGCTCCTCGGGAAATGGACCGGGAACTTCCTTAGTCTGGCCGTCCCCTTTTTGTTGGTGACCGGCCTCGGGCTGTCGGTCATGGCGTTCGACCCCGCGCTTCGCATGTCCCCGGGGGCGCTGGGCCGGCTCGGCCTCATCCTGGCCGCCGCCCTGATCTACATCGCCCTGTTCCTGAGCCTCGGACTGCTCGTCTCCTCGCTCGTCCGCCGTTCGGCCACGTCCCTCGTCGTCCTGCTCCTCCTCTGGTCCGTCATCGTCTTCGTCCTGCCCAATATGGGGTCCCTGCTCGCGCGACAGATCGTCGATGTCCCCTCGGTCAGATCGCTGTCCGAGAAGCGCCAGCAGATCTGGACCCGCGAGGTCCTCCTGTCGTACGGCGACCGGAGCGGCTGGGGCGCCCGGATCCAGGCCATGAACGAAGAGTTCGACCGGATGGAGGAGGACTATCGCCTCAAGTTCAACCGCCTCGTCCGGACGAGCCGCTCGATCAACCGGATCTCGCCGGCCGCCTCCTTCGTCGACGCCGCGACCGAGATCGCCGGGACCGGCGTTAGCGAAGAGACCCGGCTCAAGTCCGAGGTCATCCGCTACAAGAACCAGGCCCTGCCGTCCCTGGCCCGGGACCGGACCGCCCGCGAAGCGCCGGCGTTCTCCTACCGGGCGCGCCCGTTGGGCGAGGTCCTGTCCGACGGCGGCCTGTTCGACCTGGCCTGGCTGTCCGTCTTCACCATCCTATTATTCGCCGCGGGCACGGTCGCCTTCATCAGGACCGATCCCCGCTGACGAGGTGCCGCCATGTTCCGAGCCGTTCTGGCCAAAGAGATCCGCAACCACCTCCTGTCCTTCCGGTTCATGGCCGTCTTCGTCATGCTGATGGTCGTCATCCCGGTGACGGTCCTCATCCTGAGCACGGACACCCTCCGCAAGCGGGAGGAATACTCCCGGCGCCAAGCCGAGATCCAGGCCTATCTGGGCCAGTACGCCCATTTCAACCGGTTGTTCGCCGTCATCTCCCCGTCCCAACCGCCCATCGCCATGCTGACGCTGGCCCGGGGTCTTGCCGACGACGCCAACATCAACGCTTTCAACAACGACCCCCTGCCCGTGATGTTCCCGTTGATCGACCTCGTTTTTGTCGCCACCATCCTGCTCAGCCTGGCCGCCCTGGTTTTCTCCTACGACGCGGTCTCGGGCGAACGGGAGGACGGGACTCTCAAGTTGGCCCTGGCCAACGGGGTCCCGCGCTCGACCGTCCTGGCGGGGAAGTTCGCGGGGGGGGCGATCGTGCTGTTCGTCCCCTTCCTGATCGCCCTGTCCCTCGGGCTCATCTACGTCCTCCTCAATCCGCGGATCGGCTGGTCGGCCGTGGATGGGGGGGCCCTGGGCCTGCTCCTGGCCGGGTCGGCGGTCTACACGATGGTTTTCTATGGCCTCGGATTTCTCATCTCCGCGCGCCACGCCTCGAGCGCCTCGTCGATCATGACCTCGCTCGTCGTCTGGGTCGTTCTGGTCCTCGTCGTGCCCAACCTCAGCCCCTATCTGGCCGAGCTGGTCAATCCGGCGCCGTCCCGGATCCGGATCGGCCGCGAGGTCGACCGCATGACCGACGTCGAGCGCGACGAGCTGGGCCGCAAGCTCTCGGCCGAACGGCGGGCGGCCGTCATCCGGGACCACCCGGCGCTTGCCGACGTGGAACGGATGTCGGAATCCGACATCAAGGCGACCATCGCCCGCGACCCCGAGTTCGCCTGGGCCTACGCCCTTTTCCGGTCGGCGAGTGAGGCCGCCTGGAAGGAGGCCAACGTCATCCAGGGGCAGAAGGCCCAGGTCCTTCGCGAGGAGCTCGGCCGCAAGGAGGAGGCCCAGACCCGGCTGGCCCTCAACCTGTCGCTCGCGTCTCCTCTGGCCGGCTTCACCTACCTGGCGACCGATCTGACCAGCACGGGAATGTTGAACCAGCGGCACTTCACGGGGCTCGCCAGGGCCTGGGCCCGGAACTACAGCGAATACGTGCAGAAGAAGATGGCCGAGATGCGGCAGGCCGACCCGACCGTGGACCTTTGGAACACCGCCGTCGATGTCTCGGACATGCCCCGCTTCGTCTACAAGGAGGCGCCCCTGGCCGACCGGCTGAGGGCCGCGCTCGTCCCTTTCCTTATCCTGAGCGGGATGGCCCTGGTCTTCATCGCCCTGGCCTACGTGTCGTTCGTCCGCTACGACGTCCGTTAATTAATTGGGAAACGGGTATCATGTCCCCCATTTAATGCGGAAGAATTTCGCCTCGTAAGGCGCCAGTTCCAGGCTCCCGCCTTCGATGTCGCGGCCGGTGACGTCGACCTGAGCGCACTTCAGGGCCGCGCCTATCGTCGCGTTCCGCAGCCGGAGCATCGCCGTCCGGCCCCCGATCTCGCGAACATGAAGGACGGCCGAGGAGCCGTCCGGGGCCGGGATGGCGCTGACTAAGAGAATGTTCTCCGGCCAGCCGCCGATCAGGGAGCCTTGCCGGACGGCGTTTCCCGTCCCTCCGCCGGGCAGGACCCGGGCCGGCAACGGGGTCCGGTTGCCCCACCCGAAGCGGACAGCCTCGTCCATGGCTCCGTCGGCGCGGCTGGAGATCGTGTAGACCCAAACGTGCCCGCCGTGCTGATCGGCGTTGAAGTTGGTCGTCCAGTAATTGTTCATCGGCCAGCCGTAGATGTGGGTGGTCGAGGGAACGGCGCCGGCCCGGTAGCGGCCGGTGTTGATGCCGCCGAACTGCATCAGCGGGATCTCGGCCGAGCCGATCATGATCTGCGCTTTTTTGTTCGACAGCCGCGCGTAATTCTGAACGGTGTTCCAATCGTTGGCCGAACCGGGGATCTGGTCGATCCCGGCCCGGACCTCGCCGCCCGGAACATCGAACGCCAATTGCCCGCCCTCCAGGACGAAGGGGAAGGCGATATAGATGCCCTCGGGTTCGGTTTCGAGTTTCTTCTCGATGGCATAGGCCAGGTCGACGCGCTTCGCGGTGTTGAACAGCCGGACCTCGAATTCGTACGCCCCGTCGCGTGTCGCGGCCTTCGTGTCGCCTTTGAAGCGGACCGTGTCCCACACTTCGCCCGGCTCGAAGGCCTCGAACCGGACCTCGTCCAGGGGCCGGCGGGTGAAGTTGTCGAGCTTGAACGATTCCATCTGGGCCCGGTTGTCGAGCAATTCGTAGATGAACTCCCCGAGCTTCCACTCGGCGTTCCCGTCCACGAGCTCCCGCCCGAGCTCCTTGTCGAAGAGGCTGGTGACGGCGCCCTTGTTCTTGTCGACGACGACCCTGTACCAGCAGTTCTCGAGGCCCTCCTTGGCCGCTGCGGCTTCCTCCGGCTTCCGCGCCGGGGCGCCTCCCTGACCGACCTCGATCACGTATATCTTGAACCCGAAGGCCGGGACGTCGTCCACCCAGACCGCCCAGTAGGTCCCGTCCGAATGGCGCTCCACGGGCTGGGCCTTGGCGGACTTCCCCTTTTCGTCGCGGATGGCGAACGGCGCGTAACGGGGGATGATCTGGTGGTCGATATAAACCTTGACCAGGCCGCCGCGCGTCCAGTTCAAGGTGTTGTACACGACGAGCGACGGAAGCTTCTCGCGCGCGACGTGGCTTTGCAGGAGCCCCAGGGCCTCCTCGCCGAGCATCTTGGCCCTCCGGCCCGCCTCCCAGGCGTAGGCCTCCTTGAGGGCCCGCTGCTCCATGGTGTATTTATGGAAGGGCTCCCGGACGCTGGCGTGATAGCCGACCGTGTGCTCGGTGTAGAAGAGCAGGGCCGAGTTGGCGGCCTCGATGCGGTCGGCGATCTTCTCGGGCAGCGCCGAGCCCCGCAGCGCGGCCATGGTCAGCCCGGCCGTGTTGGCGAGGAGGTCGCTCTGGGCCGTCCGGGTCGCGGCCACTTCGCGGGCCGAGGCCCCGAAGCCGTCCGTCCACCAATCGGGCCAGGCGCCGCGGATGACCGGAAAGGAAGCCCCGTGGCGTTCCTCCATCTCCCGGAAGAACTCCGTGGCCGAGGCCGTCTTGAGCCGGGGCCAAACGTACTTCTCGTTCCACCGCCGGATCATGTCGCCGGCGAACATCGACGGCGGCGAGTTGTCGGTGATGAAACCCGAATGCTGGATGGAGACGAGGTCGTACTCGTAGCCCTTGGCTTCGAGGTCGATGAGGTACGTGAGCAGCTCGTCCTCGAAGACGTTGAAATCTCCGGCGTGGATCTTGAAGGCCGTATTGCCGGTCATGTAGTGCTCGGCGCGGTAGGCCAACATGCGCTTCCCGGACGGCGACTCCCACCAGAAGAGGGTCGGTTTGTCGAAGCAGATCAGGGCCCGGTGGCCGTGGGTGCCCATGTTGAGATAGCGGATGCCCAGGTCGTGGTAGAAGTCGTTGAGGCCCCAGCCGATGCCGTTGACGTCGTTCTGCATGGCCGTCCGGACCTCGAGGCCGCGCTCTTTGAACCTCCGGAGCGGCTGCAGCGAGGCGGCCAGGGTCTGCTCGTCGGGCAGCTCGTCGAAATTGAAGTACATGCCGGTGATCTCGACGCGGCCCTCGGCCACCCTTTTCCGCAGGCGCTCGATCTGGGCCGCGGGGCGGCTCCGGAGGTACTCGTCCACGGCCCACGAGGCCTCGCAGGTCCAGCGGAACTTGGCCTCGTCGGGATAGCGGTCGGTCAGGTCGCAATAATCGAGGGCGTAGTCGATGAACCGCAGGTGCTCGGCCAGGATCTCGGTCTGCGGGCGGGTGTAGCCGATGTCGGTGTGGGTGTGCTGGACGAAGTTGACGCGCCACGGCCGGACCGGGGCGAGCTCGAGATCGCCCGTCCAGGTCCGTCCGCCGATATCGAGCTTGTAGTCGAGGCGGGTCTTCTCGCTGACCCGGGGCAGCCGGACCCTCACGTAGTTGTATCCGAAGCCGACCTCGGTCTCCCCGACCGGCTCCCCGCCGATGAAGATCCTGGCCGCGGCCGGCTCCCCGAAGTGAAGGATGCCGGCGACCCCGAGCTGATGGGGATCGCCCTTGGTGACGGGCAGGGCCGGAAGGGCTTTGATGTGCAGGCCGTCCTCCATGGGGAACTTGAAGGTCATGTACCAGGAGGTCTTCCCGAATTGGCCCCCGGTCACCTTGAGGGACAGCGGTTCGCCGGCTTTGACGCGGCTGGCCGGGAGCGTCAGGACCATGAACCCGAAGCGGTCGCCGTGCTGGTCGACCATGTCCTTACGGAACCGCAGCGTCGAGCCGTCGGCGGACTTGAGCGACCACTCGTCGGTCCCGTCGGCCCAGAAGGTGAACGTCTTGACCCCGTCGACGGCCAGGTCGAAGCTCGCTCTTCCCGGCGAAGAGCCGATGCCGGCCAGCCAGACGAAGGAGACGAACTCGGCGCCCGGGGCGGCGGGGGCCGGGGCGGTCTTCCATTCCATGGACGAGCGGCCGTCGGTGGCCCTGATGAGGAGGCTCTCCCGGGCGACGGGCACGGAAGAGTGATAGGAGAAGTCCGCCCCGGAGACCTTGGCGGCGTAGCCGTTGACCAGGGTCGTGTTCTTGCCGAGGGGCGGTTGGGCGGTGAGCGCCGCGCTCAGGGCAAGACATGCGGCCACCCGAGCAATGACGGCGAGGTGTTTTTGGCTCATGGTCCTTTCCTTTCTCCGGTCGTCACGGTCTCAACACCAGTCCCTCGATCTCCTCGAGGGTGCGTCCCTTGGTCTCGACGAGAAACGCGCGGAAGAAGAAAAAGCTGGCCAGGGTGGCCGCGGCATAGAAGGTGAAGACGTATCCCGTGCCGACCTCGGCGGCCAACACGGGGAAGAGGAACGCGGTCAGGGCGTTGACGGTCCACAGCGTGAAGCTCGCGACGGCGCTCGACCGGGCCCGGACGCGGTTGGGGAACATCTCGGACAGGATGACCCAGATGACGATGCCCTGCGAGGTGCAGAAGAGGGTCACGAAGCCCAGCAGGCCGGCGAGCAGGAACGGCCCCTGGATGCCGCGGAGCAGGCCGGCGGCGACCAGCGCCAGGCAGACCGGCATGCCGAGCGCGCCGATCATCAGCAGAGTCTTGCGGCCCAGCTTGTCGATCAGGGCCATGCCGACGAAGGTGAAGATGAGGTTCGTCGTCCCGACGGCGACCGTCTGCAGGAGCGCCGACCCTTCGGCGAAGCCGGCGGCCTTGAAGATGGCCGGGGCGTAGTACATGACGACGTTGATCCCGGTCAGCTGGTTGAACGCGCCCACGGCCATGCCGATGAGGACGAGGCGCCGGTAGGGCGGGCGGAAAAGCCGGATGCGCCGCGAGGCCTCCTCGTCGGCCAGCGAGGCCCGGATGTCGTCGAGGACGCGACCGGCGTCCTCTTCCGGATCGGCGGCCCGGATGACCCGGCGGGCCTCGTCGACGCGGCCGACGCGGACCAGCCACCGCGGGCTTTCGACGACGAAGAAGAGCAGGCCGAAGAAGACCGCCGCCGGGACGGCCTCGGCCCAGAACATGTACCGCCAGCTCGACTCGCCGATGCCCGCCAGGAGATAGTTCGAGAAAAAGGCGGTGACGATGCCGACGACGATGGCCAGCTGGGCCGTCGAAACGAGGCGCCCGCGCGTTCGCGGCGGGGAGATCTCGGCGATGTACATCGGGGCCATGACCGAGGCGGCCCCCACGCCGAGGCCTCCGAGGAAGCGGGCCAGGACGAAGCCCGTGTAGGTCGAGGCCGCGCCGGTCCAGACCGCCGAGGCGAAGAGCAGGACGGCGGCCGCGAACAGCATCCTGCGGCGGCCGAACCGGTCGCCGGGGCGGCCGACGCCGATGGCCCCGAAGACGCAGCCGACGAGCGCGGCGCTGACCGCCCAGCCGAGCTGGGCATCGGTCATGTCGAAGAAGGCCTTGATCATCTCCGTCGTCCCGGAGATGACGGCCGTGTCGAAGCCGAAGAGGAGGCCGCCGAGGGCGGCGGTGAAGGCGTAGCGGAAGAGCCGGCCTTTACGGTCGGGGGCCGCGCGCGGCGCTTCCGTCCCCTGTTCCCGGCGAAGTTCCCTTCCGACCATGGGGAAGGAGTATATCACTTGGTGGCGCACAACTGAATACGCTTGATCGCGGCGTGTTTAAGTGTGTGTCACCGGATCGGGAGTTCGTCCCAGAGGCGAAGGCCCGGGACGGCGGCGAAGTGGGCATCGTAAGTCACCAGAACGGAGGCCGACTCGAGCGCCTGGGCGGCGATCCAGACGTCGTTGAGGGGGATCGGCCGGCCGGCTGTCTTGAGCGCGGCTTTGATCATCCCGAAATAATCGGCGGTCTCCTGTGTCGCTTCGAGGACGGAGACGCCGGGCTTGGCCAGGAAGCGCTCGAGGATCTCCCGGTTCCGCTTCTCCCGGGCACCGGCGCGGAACCCGGCATAGAGCTCGCCGAGGACGAATACGGACATGTGGACCCGGCCGGCCCGGGCCAGGGCATCGAGAACTCTTTCGTCGCCGGCCAGGTAGCGAGCGTAGGCGTTCGTGTCGAGCAGGACGGCTCTCATCGCCAGTCTTTCGCGTCCGCAGTCTCGAGGTCGGCGACGGCCTCCATGAACTCCGCGGCTTCCTCCTCGGTCCACACCCCGCACAGGTCCGCGAACTCCGCCCGGTTGTCGGGGGGCCGCTGTCCCAAGCCGAGGGCCTTGGCGATCAGTTCCTTCACAATTCTATTGACGCTCTTGCCCTCGCTCTTTGCTCGCTCCCCGATCTTTTTCTCGGTCTCTTCGTCGATGCCGTGGACGCTGATCGATTTCATGGCCGTCTTGCCTTTATAACGCTTCATTTTATCATTCATTACTATTCATATTATGCTTTATACTTACGTATCTGTCAAGTAAGAATATGGATAAATTAGGGAATGGGTATTGTGTCCCCCGAATTAACGGGCGTAGGCGTCGAGGTCGAGGTCGGTCGCGGGGTCGGGGTTGCGGGCGAATTTCCTGAGGGCCACGGCGCCGACCATGGCCGCGTTATCGGTGCACAGCTTGGGCGACGGGACGTAAGCGGGAAGGCCGGCCTCGCGGGCCAGCTCCTGGAAACGGGCGCGCAGCCTCGTGTTGCGGGCCACACCCCCGCAGAGGATGAGCGAGCGAGGGCGCGCCGCGTCGGCCGCCGCGGCGACGTTCTCGACCAGGGCCCGGACGACGATGCTCTCGAAGCTGGCCAGGAAATCGCGAAGGCGCGGGTCGTCCTTGGCGACGCCGCTCTCCCGGATGTGCTTGAGGGCCGCCGTCTTGAGCCCGCTGAAGCTGAAATCGAGGCTGCGGTCCTTGGTCCGCGGCACGGCGAAGGGGAAGGCCGCGGGGTCGCCGTCCCGGCCGAGCTTCTCGATGACCGGCCCGCCCGGGTAGCCGAGCCCCAGGAACTTGGCGATCTTGTCGAGGGCCTCGCCGGCGGCGTCGTCGCGGGTCTTGCCGAGGAGCTTGAAGGACAGCGGCTCCTCCATCAGGTAGAGGGCCGTGTGGCCGCCCGAGACGAGCAGCCCCAGAACGGGATAGGCGATGTCGGGATTCTCGAGAAAACAGGCCTCGAGATGGGCCTCGAGATGGTCGACCCCGACCAGCGGCTTCTTGTGATAATAGGCCAGCCCTTTGGCAAAAGAGAGCCCCACGAGAAGCGAGCCGATGAGGCCCGGCCCCTGGGTCACGGCGTAGAGGTCGACGGCCTCGAGGCCGGCGCCGGCGCGCGCCAGGGCCTCCTCGACGACGGCGGCGATGGTCTTGATGTGCTGGCGCGAGGCCAGCTCGGGAACGACGCCCCCGTACGGCGCGTGGATCTCGTCCTGGGACAGGACGATATTGCTGAGGACAGACGGGGGACATGTACCGAAGGTACGTGTCCCCGGGTCAGGCTCAGGCACCCGGAGCACGGCCGCCGATGTTTCGTCGCACGACGTTTCGATGGCCAGAACAAGCATTTCGCGGGGACCTTTCCCGGCCATCTTAGCAGAATAACCGCCCCCCATCCATCCGGCTGGGCCCTGAATCGGGGACACGTACCTTCGGTACATGTCCCCGCCTGCGGCGTCCGCATCCGGACCGCGTAACGGGAAAGGGGGCCGCGGCGTATATATATC
>Ga0194126_10005469_pt1 | contig 18662 bp, 20 predicted proteins | sample TA2KigC150mmetaG_FD_148641 | JGI IMG/M metagenome (GOLD analysis project Ga0194126, IMG submission 148641) | Freshwater microbial communities from Lake Tanganyika, Tanzania - TA2015035 Kigoma Deep Cast 150m | ecosystem: Environmental > Aquatic > Freshwater > Lake | place: Tanzania: Lake... | reverse complement strand
GTGGCGCAATGTTTTGTAAAAGCGCTAAAATCTCTGTCATGGGCATCTCGAGTAATTTTGGGTTGTGAGAGACACAACTTTACTCGATTTGCCCTACTTTATCTACCTGTTTTTGGCGAAGGTATTGAATAATGTGGAACTGACCAACTACTCCGGCAGCGAGGGCGGGCCGAATTACCTGCCCGAACCGGAGGAAGACAGCGCGAACAGCGTCATCGGCAGCCCGTCCATGACCAAGGAACTGGACAGCACCGAACTGGTGGATGCGACCAACGGCAACACCGAGGTCGTAATCGGCGAACTGGTCACCTACCGGATGACGTTGAGGGTCCCGGAAGGCCGGATGGACAATGTCCTGATCGTGGATACGATGGATGCCGGCCTGGCTTTCTACGAAATGGTGAGCATAACCTCCTCCGCCGCAATCGCCATCGAGCAAGCCATCGGCGCCGGCCAGAACCCGGCTAATGTCACCATCGGCGGGGCTGGCGGCGGGACCGGCAACCGCATCACCTTCAACCTGGGCGATGTGACCAATTCGAACAATGACGACAGCCAGCAGGAGACCATCATCCTGACCTACCGGGCGGTTACATTGAACGTCAGCGGCAACCAGGGCGAAACCCCCACCCGTTTGGACAACTCGGTGCGCACCTCATGGGATTCCCTGGACGAGACCGGCGCCACCGTACGCAGGGAGACCGGCCCGGTGGCCGCCCCGCGCGTGACCGTCATCGAACCCTTGCTGGAAACGCTCAAGTCGGTCTATAACGTGACCAAGAGCGTGGACGGCGACTACGACGCCGGGGATACCGTCCGCTATACAATCACCCTGCGCCACGCCGCTGGCAGCGGCGCCAATGCCTACGAGGTCACCTTTACCGATCCCTTCCCCTCCTCCGGCGGGGCGTCCTTGATCGTCGATCCCCTCCTGACCGGCGTCAGCGGCAACGGCCTGGGTTTGGGCGACTTCGAGATCATCTGCGATGATGAACCGGCATGCGCCGCTCCCAACGCCTGGACCTTGCAAACGACAGCCAATTTCGACTTCCCGCACGGCGCGGGCGACATCACCCTTACCGTTGAAGGGACGGTGGCCCTGAGCGCAGCGCCGCTCCAGGCCATCACCAACACGGGCACAGTCCGGTGGACCAGCATGGACGGGGCGGTCAGTGACCGCACGGTCCATAACACGGCCTCCGATGAGCGCACCGGCGCCAACGGCGTGGGCGGCGGCTTGAACAACTATGCCGCCGAAGGCGGTGTCCCGTTCCAGGTCAACAACGTGGCCCCCGGCAAGACCATCGCCAGCACCAGCGCCGCGCATACCACCGGCGACCACCTGGTCATCGGCGAACGTGTCCGCTACCACCTGGCCATCGGCCTGCCGGAAGGCAGCTCGGCCGCCTTCCAGATGCGCGACCTGTTGCCCGGCGGCCTGCTCTTCCTGGACGACAACTCCGCCCGCGTGGCGCTGGTCTGCAATAACGGGGCGGCCTGCATCAGTTCCTCGACCCTCTCCGGCGCGGGACTGATCATGAGCGGCAATACCCATGCGGTCACGCCCACCTTCGCCCTGCCCGCCTTCGCCATCACCTGCGCCGCGCCGCCCTGCGCCTTCGCCAGCGGCGTCGATCCCTACTTCGACCTGGGCGACCTGGTCAACAGCGACAGCGACGGTGACGAGGAATTCGTCGTCCTGGAATTCAACGCCCTCCTGCTCAACGAGGCCGGCAACCAGAACCTCGACCAGCGGGACAATTCCTTCGAAGTCTGGGTTGGCGGGAGCCTCATCAACGCTTCCAGCCCGCTGCCGGTCTACATCGACGAGGCGGAACTGGACATCGGCAAGGATGTTTCCGACCGCTACCCGGGCATCGGCCAGGTGGTCACATTCGCCCTGGTCGTCACCCACCTGCCCACCAGCATGGCGGCGGCGATGGACGTACGACTGCTCGACCTGGTCCCCGAACTGCTGCCGCTCGACCTGGCCAGCATCCAGGTCGCCAGCCCCGGCAACTGCGCCGGCGGCGTGGATAGCAGCCACTCGACCGGCAATTCGCTCGACATCCGGATCGGGACGCTGCCGCTGGGTTGCATAGCCACGGTCACATTCGATGCCACTGTCGGCAGCGGGGTGGAACTGGGAGACGGCTTCATCAACACAGCCGATATGACCTGGACCTCCCTGGCCGGTGAGGATGCCGGTGAACGGGATGGTTCCGGCGGGGTAGACGATTACGCCGATTCCGCCAGCGCAGTCCTGGAGGCGCGCAAGAACGCCGTCAAGACCCTAGTTGCTACCAACCTGGATAACACGGTCACACCCCGGGTCGCGATTGGCGAGATCCTTTCCTACCAGGTCGTGCTCACCATCCCGCCCGGTTGGACCGACGCGGTCACCGTCACCGACCTGCTGGAACGCGGGCTGGCTTTCGTGGATTGCATCAGCATCACGACCGATCCCGGCGTGATTACCAGCGTCACCGGCGGTTTCGACGAAGCCTGCGATGCCACTCCCGACCCCGACCCGGACCCCGATTCTCCCCTTGTAGGAGCCGAACCGTCCGGCAGCGCCGACCCGGCCAATGCCGGCCGGAGCGTGACCTTCGACCTGGGAGACGTTTTTGGCGACGAGGTGGAAGACCGCACAATCACCATCCTCTACCGGGCGGTGGCGCTTGACAATGCTGAAAACCTGGCTGGCCTGTCCCTGGCGAACAGCGTAGAGTGGGCCTGGTCGACCGGTGAACTGCCCCGCAAGACGACCCCCGCAGTGACCATCGGCGAACCGGACCTGTGGCTGGATAAAACCGCTTCGGTCACCTCGGCCGCCAATGGCACGCCGATCACTTTCTTCCTGACCATCAGGCACTCGCCGGACAGCAGCGCCGATGCCTTCGATGTCATTCTGTTGGATACCCTGCCGTATGAATTGGAATATGTCGGCGGTTCGCTGCAATACGTCAGCGGGCAGGCGCCGACCCTGCTGGACGATTCGCTGGACCCGCAACTGCGGGTGGTCTGGGATGCCTTCCTGGATGACGACAGCGAGACAGTCATCTCTTTCCAGGCGGTCCTGCGCAACCTGCAGCCGGGCAAGTCGGTGACCAATACTGCCAGCGTCGCCTGGAGCAGCCTGCCGGGCGAGGTGAACAATCCGCAATCGGACCACAACCCGCTCTCGACCGAGCGCTACTACGACCCGCTTAGCCCGGTCAATATTTATACCGAGGCGTCATCCATCCAGATCACCGCCCTGGCGCTGCCGGATACCGGCTTTGCCCCCGGCCGCCGGACGGCCATACCGGAACAGCCGCAAGGAAGGCAATACCAGGATATGGACGACCTGTGGCTGGAGATCCCGGCCCTGGGCGTGCGGACGAAGATCATGGGCATCCCGGCCGCGCCCGACGGCTGGGACCTGACCTGGCTCGCGGGCCAGGCCGGTTACCTGGAAGGCAGCGCCTACCCGACCCATGCCGGCAATTCGGCCATCACGGCGCATGTCTACCTGCCGAGCGGCCAGCCCGGCCCGTTCGTCAACCTGCATACCCTGCGCTGGGGGGACAGGGTCGTCGTCCACATGGACGGGGGGCAATACACATATGAAGTGCGGCAGGTGCGGCGGGCGCTGCCCGGCGACACTTCGGTGATGCGCGCCGAAGCCTATCCCTGGCTGACGCTCATCACCTGCCAGGATTACAATGAGGCCAAAGATAGTTACACGTACCGGGTGGCGGTACGGGCGGTGTTGGTGAAAGTGGAAGCCGAACCCGACCCGGGACGCTGAACACGCTTCCAAACCAAAAAAATAACCCACCCCGGCTGGAGTGGGTTATTGTTTTCAATTCCGGACCTACCCGGCCTTCTGGCAGACCAGTCCCTTGAGGTACTCGCCTTCCGGGAAACTCAACGCCACCGGGTGGTCGGGCGCCTGGGACAGGCGTTCCAGGATGCGGGCCTCCACCCCGGCGTCGAGGGCGGCCGAGGCGACGATCTTCTGGAAGAGAGCCGCATCCACGCCGCCGGAACACGAGAAGGTGGCAAGCAGTCCGCCCGGGCGCAGCAGTTTGAAGGCCAGCAGGTTGATGTCCTTGTAGCCGCGCGCCGCTTTTTCAACCTGGGCGGCGGTCGGGGCGAACTTGGGCGGGTCGAGCACGACCAGGTCGAAGGAACGCGCCCCGTCACGGAATTTACGCAGGAGATGGAAGACATCGCCTTCGAGCGTGGTGTGATTTTCAGCGGGGAGATCGTTGAGCGCAACATTCTCCCGGCATAAAGCCAGCGCCTCTGCGGAAGAGTCGACCGAAAGGACAGATTTGGCCCCACCAAACAACGCATTGACCGTGAACCCTCCGGTGTAGCAGAAACAGTCCAGCACGTCGCGGCCGGCGGCGAATTCACGCACTCTCTGCCGGTTCCCACGCTGGTCGAGGTAGAAGCCGGTCTTGTGGCCTGTGGCAATATCGACGTTGAATCTCAGGTTATTTTCGGTGATGGCGAATGGGGATGGGCTAATGTGACCGCGCAGGAGGCCGCACCTGGGCTGGAACCCCTCCAGTTCGCGCACGTCGGCATCGGAGCGTTCGTAGATCGTTGTCAGGCCGGTCTCTTCGAGCAGGAGGTCAGCGAGGGTCTCTTTCCAGAATTCGGAGCCGGCGGTCAGGAATTGGAGCACAAGCGCTTCGCCGTAACGGTCGACGATCAAGCCCGGCAGGCCGTCGGATTCGGCGTGGATGAGGCGCAGGGCGTCGGACCTCACCCCCGGCCCCTCTCCCGAAAGGAAAGGAGAGCGAGCAGCGATGGCAGTCCGGATGCGGCGGCGGAAGAAACCAGCCTCCACCGGCTCGGCCGGGTCGAAGGTCCAGGCGCGCGCCCTGATCTGGGAACTCGGACTGAAGGCGGCGCGGGCCAGGAAGTCGCCTTTCGAGGAAAGCAGGTCCACGGTCGCTCCGGGCGCGGGGTCGCCATCCACCCCTGCGACCGCGCCGGAGAAGATCCACGGGTGGCGGCGCAGGATGGATTTTTCGCGTCCGGGTTTGAGGGTGAGGGACGGCATGGAATTGACAAGGGCGGGACGCCCCGCCCCTGCGCTTACTGGATGATCCCGATTTCCTTCCCCGCTTTTTCGATCACGCCCATGGCGCGCCGGATCTCGTCCGGCTCATGGGCGGCGGTGATGGTGGCGCGCAGGCGCGCCAGTCCCTCCGGGACGGCCGGGGAGACGACCGGCAGGACGAAGACATCGTTGTGCTGGGCGGTGCGGGTGAGGGCAAAGGCGCTATCGTCCGAGCCGCACAAGACCGGGACGATGGCGGTGGTGGTGAGCATGGTATCGAAACCGGCGGCTTTCAGGCCGTTGATGAAGAGGTCGGTGTTCTCCTGGAGTTTCGCGATGCGCCAGGGTTCATCGATGATGACTTTGAAGGATTCATTGGCAGCCGCCGCCTGCGCCGGGGGCAGGGCGGCCGAGAAGATGTAGGCCCGGCTGGCGTGGCGCAGGTAGGTGATCAGTTCCTTCTTCCCGGCCACATAACCGCCCACGGAAGGGATGGTCTTGGAGAGCGTGCCCATCTTGATGTCCACGCTGCCTTCCATGCTGAAATGCTCCTCGATGCCGCGCCCGGTCTTGCCGAGCACGCCCACCGAGTGCGCCTCGTCCATCATCAGCCAGGCGTTGTATCTGCGGCACAGTTCGACGATCTTCGGGAAGTCGATCACATCCCCGTCCATGCTGAAGACAGCGTCCGCCACCACCAGTTTCGCCACGTCCGACGGGGCCTGCTGGAGGCGTTTTTCCAGTTCTTCCATGTCGTTGTGTTTGAAGCGGCGGAACTCGGCGCCCGACATCAGGCAGCCGTCCACGATGGAGGCGTGGTTGAGTTTATCCGAAATGACCCAGTCGCCGCGCCCCATCAGGGTCGAGATGACGGTCAGGTTGGTGGAATAGCCGGAGGTGTAGGTGATGGCGGCTTCTGCGCCTTTGAAGGCGGCGATCGTTTCTTCCAGTTCGGTGTGGATGGAGAGCGAACCCGCCAGGGTGCGGACGCCGTTGGTGCCGGTGCCGTATTTGTCCACGGCAGATTTGGCGGCGGCATTGATGCGCGGGTGGCCGATCAGGCCCAGGTAACTGTACGAGGCGTACATCCCCATCTCACGTCCCCGCACGATGACCTTGGCCCCGCCGCGGATCTCGCTCACCGGCTGGTTGTAGAAATACAGGTCGTGTTCCTTCAATCCCTGCACACGCTGCACCATGGCCTGGATCCGGCGGGTGACAGAATCATCGACAGCATGGATGTCCATTGCCAGACTCCTTCGGAAAAGATTGGGCAAGTGTAGCCGAGGGATGGGCTTCTGTCAAACTAGAACATGATGCCGCAGTCGTAGGGCGCCAGGTTCTCTTCGGTGAAGTCGAGAATGTTGTGCGGCAGGGCGCGCTGGATGGTGAATACCTGGCGGTAGAAGCCGCCCCACTGGGTGAAGATGACCACCCGCACCTCGACCGTCTCCTCCGCGATCACGACCTGCGGGGCGACATCCCGGAGCAGGTAGGCGCGCAGGCGCGAGGAGAGCGGCATCGGGCTGCCGAACTCCCCCAGGCCGGAGAGGATCGCGTGCACTTCCTGCCTGCCGCAGAGGATCGAAGCGTCGTTGTAGTTGGCATGCCACCAGAGATAGAACTTAGAGGCGACGCCGGCCAGCAGGATATATTCGAGATAGCCGGCGGGACTGTCGTCGGTCTCGACATAATCCATGTAGGCCTCCGTCGCGGCTTGGGACTCGTACAATTCCCGCTGGCTGGCGTATGGCGCCTGGCCCGCCGGACGAACATAGAGCAGCGGGTAACCGCCCATGCCGTCGAAGACGTAGACATAGTCGAGCACGTAACCCTGGCGCATGGAAAGATGGGTGAAGATGTCGAAGTATTGCATCACATCGAACTCACCGCCCTGTTTGACCGGGTTTTCTGCATCGTCGAAATGGTCGGGGAAGGGATACATTGCCCGCAGGTTGGCCAGGGCGGCGTGCGGCGCGGCGCATTCCAACGCCAGGTCGCCGGAGGCCGGGACGCAGGCAGGCAAGGTCGAGAGAAGGACGAAGATGGCAAGGAAGAGCCGGGTTTTCATGGAGACCTCCTGTCGATTACATGGCGGCGGCTTTCGAAGGCCGCCCGCTGTCTGTTGGTCATTGCGGATAATGGCGAAGCAATCTCTTCGAACGGGGGATTGCCCCGTCGCGGCGAACGCTCACCTGATCCTGCCGGGGAGGCAGGGGTCGCAATGACATCATCGCGGATTGCACAGCATCCCGCAGGGACAACTCCTCCCCGCCCGCGGATAGCATCCCCTTTGGGGACTGCAACTCCCGCACATCGTCCCCGAGCGCAGCGAGCGGGAACGCATCGACCTTCGCCTGTCGAAGATGCCCGCCAGGGTACAACCCATCCAGATAGGCGACAATGCGCCGCTGTTCGTTTCCGAGAATCATTCTTGTTTCTCCAATGCGTTCATGATGGCAAGTATAACTCACTCGATATTGTTCATCACATCATTATTCCAATAGCGGATCACTCTATAGCCTTGCGTCTCCAGATATTTTGTTCTCTCTTTATCGTATTCTTCCTGCTCCAAATGCTGACTTCCGTCCAGTTCAATGATGAGTTTCTTGTGGATACAGACGAAATCGGGGATATAAATTCCAATGGCATGTTGCCTTCGAAAATTTACACCCAACTGGTCGTTGCGAATCCGTGACCACAGTTTTCCTTCGGCGGGAGTGAGTTCTTTTCTGAGTTCGATGGCGCGGGTTCTGGTTTTCGGGTCGCTTCTGGACGGGCGCGGCATTTCTTCCCCTCCTAACCTCCCCAATTGCGACGGAGAGCACGTCGAAATTGGGGAGGGACTTGTGCTCTTGAAATCAAAATTTTAGAAACACTCCCAGTGTTCATAAATAAGCTCAATCACCAGTTCTCCCTCAAATCCGACAAGGGGTAGACTGAATCCGCATACAACATTTTCATTGTCGTATTTGGGGGAGGCGCCGAAGGCGGAGGGGGCTTTTTTCATAATTCACCCTTGAACGCCCTATCCAACACGGACGGCTCCAACACGGATCGCGAAGCATCCCGCAGGGACAACTCCTCCCCGCCCGCGGACTGCAACTCCCGCAGCGCGTTGACCTTCGCGCCCAAAAGCCATCCACGAATGGACCACGAATGCACGAACGCGCCGCCCGCTATTCGAGTATTCGTGAAAGATTTTATTCGTGGACAGTTTTTCATCACAATTCACCTTTGAAAGCCCTAGCCAGCACGGACGGCATCAAAGCGGACAATTCCTCCCCGCCCGCGGACTGCAACTCCCGCCCCAAAAGAACTGGGGCAAGCAACGCATTGACCTTCGCCTGTCGCGGAGCGCCCACACGTAGGTAAAGTAATTCAGCGAGGAGGCGGGGCGGCGGGTGAGGCCGGTCCCCAATGAGCCGGGATGAATTCTAATTCCAGGTATTCTTTAATATCATGGACATACTCAGGTAAACTGGCAACCAATAAACTGTCCTTCTCGCGCCTGCGCCATGCGGTCGGTTCTAGGACGCCTATCACAAGGTATTCGTTGCCAATGACTTTTGGGGCGCGCTTTTCGAAGGCGATGACCAGCATGCGTTCCAGTTCGTCCTTGTGGACGATGAGGATGTCGCACCTGGGGCAATAGCGGCAGTGTTTATTAATGGTGGCGATCTGCTCTGGTAGAACAGCCACCACCAACGGAACTTTGCGCACCAATGTCTTCCCGGCGCAATCCGGGCAGGTTGAACAGCGCAACTCTTTATGGGGGTTCAGGATGAAACGATAGAGCGGTGGTAGTTTGCCGAAACGCGATGGGAAGGTTTTTTTTACCATGGCCGGTTCCCTACTGACCCAGGCCAAGTTCCGTGCGGATGTAATCTGCATCCATCGTTGGTCCTTCGCCACTCTGGAGACGAAGTTCGTTGTTATATTCGATCTGCTTGAGGATCTCGATCACTTTCCTGCGCCCTTCGGGAGTTCTCACTGCCTGGCGGGGAGTGAGTTTCCCGGCGATGAACGGCTGGTCGAGCCAGTCCCTGGTCAGGCGGTGGAGCATCCCTTCTTCGAGTTCTTCAAAAGCCCTGGCATCCTTGCTGGAAATCTTCGTCCGGTTCCGGGCAGGCTTGGGATCGTTCGCGTCCAGGGCTGATTCCATATCTTCGTACCGGTCGCCCTGATGCGAGATCAGCCCACCCAGCGTGCTTTCGAGCAGGGCTTTGCCGACCTTCAGACGTTCGCGTGAGAGACACTCCAGTTCCAGCCATTCCTTTGCCAGGATCAGGTCGCCCAGGTTAAGGAAACTGGGACGACCTGGGCCTTCTGTCCATTCCGTTCTCAAGAGGACAGCGTATTCCTCCGGTTTTCCTTTTGCCTGCGGAACATGGGACCGCCCGCGCAGGATCCAGTAATAGTGCAGCGCCCCGCGATGTTCTTCGGAGTCGCCGGTGCAGATGAATTCCTTGGTGTCATCCAGCATGGCTTCGACCTGGCGCGAGTCGCCACACAATCGGTATCTGGCGTGGGCGAGGACCAGCGCATGCCCCTCAGCCGAGAGCGCGATTGGAGGCCTGGAGGTCCTTTCGTGGGCCTTCCGGCAGAACTGGAGCAGGAGCAGGCTGTTTTCACGATAGAAATCGGGAATGCCTGCCTTCGGATTTTTTGCCCGGTACTTATTCCAGAGATTCCGCGCCGCCTTCAGGACGCCTTCTTTTTCCATGGGGGGCAGCAACAGGGCCGATCCGGTGAACGATACCCACCCTGCCGTGCGGATCGGTCGGAGCAGGCCAAAGGTCCAGCGGGTGGCGGTGTGGGAGGCGGAGATATCGTTCACCTCGAAAACTTCGTCGCTCAACAGGTCCTGCACCACCACGCCGATCCCCGGTTTGATCTCCTGGAATTCCAGCAGGCGCGCCCGGTTCCAGACCAGCCAATCCTCCAGCATGGCGCGCTGTTCGCTGTTCAACCGCGGACCCACCTCCTCAAGGAACAGGTCAATGATCCGTTTGCCGGAGAGGGTGACGTAATCAAAAAAGTACCATTCCTGGAATGCCGGAAGTTCATTTTCGTCGAGGGAGAGCGGCTCGTGTACGCCCGGTTTTTGCCCGGAATAGAGTTCCATCGCTTTTTCGAAATCCGCCCTGAAGCGTTCGCCCCGGAAGGCGAATTCCGGGATGCGCTTGCGCAGGACTTTTTCCGCATAGGTGCGCTCGGGCGGGCGGACGCTCCGCGCCGGTTCGGCCTGCGGCCTGGGTTTGGTGGACGTATATCGCTTGCCGGTGCCTTTCGATACTTTACGTTTTTCTTTTTTACTCATTGGTTTCCTCGTGATGGATCAGGCCAATTCCATTTTTTTCAAGAAACTCTTTCGGCGCTTTCATCTCCTCATTCGTCAGCGTGGCGGCCCTCCGCTGCGCTCGGGACAGGCGGACTCTCCAGCGGATTGCGGCTGGCGCGAACGCGCTCGGCAGGCTCCAACCAGATCTCGCGCAGGAATTTCACGTTCATCCCAATTCCTTCAAGGCGCGTTCCCATAAATCTGCGACCTTGAGTTCCCCTGCCCACTGTAGTAAATAATCCAAGTCGAGTCCGCCGGCGCGGGTTTTCAGCACGCCGAGAATGTCGCGCCATTGACGGTCGGAGACTTCGCCGCCGCTGCGATACCATTCGAGTTTTGCCAGAATAATGTCTTCGGGGCTGACCACGTACACGCTTTGTTCGGGGTCGGTGACAATGACCGACATTCTGCGCCGCTCCAGTTGCATTTGGTCGAAGGGACGCGTTTTCCGAATAAAGATATCGACTTTGAAGGCGGTTTCGTAATGGATCAGGTTGAAACTGCTGTGACGTTCGATGGCATCTTTCATCATTTCATCGTCGGCGTAAAACTCTTGGGAGAGGGCGGCAACCAATGGCGGGATGTGTTCGAGCCGCATATCTGCCACAATGTCCACGTCCAGCGTGGAGCGCATGACGCCATGCAGGGAACTGGCAAACGAGCCGCCCACGGCGTACATAATTCCAATGCGTTCAAGGGTTTGCGTCACAAGCAGCGTAATTCGAGTGGTTTCAATTTGCATGTCCGTACACCTTTCGCGCCAGTTCCGCGCCAAGCGCCAGTTCTGCCAACAAACGCTGAATTTCCTGCGGGGTTGCGTTGGGGTGTCGTTCCTTGATCCCGCTGATTGCCAGCGCTTTGACGGTTTCATTCAACCCTTCCATAATGGATATTTTCTTCCATGATGGCATACGGCGAATGATCTCGATCTGCATCGCTTCCATTTTGGGATGGGTGTCGGGAAATAGGGCGCTCATACGTTGATTATATCCCGTACAGACTCTTCACCCTCTCATCAATCTCGGCCTCCGCCCCCCCCGCCTCCTCCGCCAGGGACATCGTCTCCTCCCGCGCATCTCGCCAGAGATTCATCGAGCGCCCTCGAAGCCTGGTAAGTCTCACTTCCTGCCACCACGAAGTTTTGCCAGAAGGTCTGCATAGCCTTCCAAACGCTTCAGCGTGCCTTCGGTGAGTTCGTTGTTCATCTGGTTCAATTGGCTCATCTTGCGTGTGAAGTTGTTGAAGGCATCTTCCCGGTCTGGTGGCTGCAAACGTTCCACTTCGCCCTGATATTGCCCTTGTTGACCACTGACCCGCCGCAGGAGTTCGTTGCGCAGGTCGCGCAGGTCTTCGCGACTCAAGCGCGCCCATGCCCCATCCTGGCGCTCGATGACATACTTCCCGGGCCGCGACTGGCTGGCATAGACTTCCACCAGGGCGCCATCTTCGCGGATGAAGTTGCGCCGCCCGCCTTCGCGGATGAGTACATCTATGCACTCTACCAGTTCGCGCACATCACGCAAGCCGGTCAATTTGACGCCGCCGCCATCGCAGTCGTCTGAACCGATTACGCCATTACCGTAGGGATCGAGGGACAATCTCCAAGTCATGGAACACTCCTTTCGTAACTATGATCCTCTACTTCACCGGCCACCCGCCAGCGGACTCAATCACATCATCCACCTCGCCCATCGAGCGGATTGTCTCCTTCAGCGCCACGACCACCTTCCGATAATGCTCAATATCTTCAGCCGAGAGTTCCCGCTCGCAGACTGCAACTCCCGCAGCGTATTGCCCTTCGCCTGCAAATCGTTCACTTTGTACTCTCCTGCTTCTCCAACGTAGACGCTACCGGAATATGGAAGTTTTTTCCCTGATCCGTGACTTTGAAATCAACGACCATTCTTGAAACATTAGGAAACATCTTCTTCTTTCTATCCATTAGTTCTGTGATAAGTCCGAGTAATTCAAGGCGATCTTCCATGTTGTGTGGAATCGCCGCAAACATTTTGTTGATCAGGTCATCCTGTTCTTTGACGGGCAAATTGGCGGCGTTCCAGGCAATACAACCATAAGTGACCAAATTACGAAAGCCATCGTAATCAGACGCATCATCCTTGAATGGCTCAATCAGTTCCGATATTGCATCGGACATACTGATTTCGCCTTTGGGATTTATTTTGAACTTCCTTTTAGGGTCTTTTGACGTTAATTTGTGGGCGAAGTTTTCAAGAACAGCCTTGTTTGTCTGGGGTTTTCTTTTTCTTGCCATATCACAACTCTCCCTTAAACGCCCTATCCAACACGGACGGCAGTAATGCATCCAATTCCTCTTGACTTTGCGACTGCAACTCCCGCAACGCATTGACCTTCGCCTGTCGCAGATCCCCGAAGCGGAGCGAAGGGGGCAACCCATCCAGATAAGCGACAATACGCCGCTGTTCGTTTCCGAGAATCATTCTTGTTTCTCCAATGCGTTCATGATGGCAAGTATAACTCACTCGATATTGTTCATCACATCATTATTCCAAAAGCGGATCACTTTGTAGCCTTGCGATTCGAGATATTGGGTTCTTTCTTTGTCGTACTCTTCCTGCTCCAAGTGTTGACTGCCATCCAGTTCGATGATGAGTTTCTTTTCAATACAAACAAAGTCGGGGATGAAGTTTCCGATGGCATGTTGCCTTCGAAAATTTACACCCAACTGGTCGTTGCGAATCCGTGACCACAGTTTTCCTTCGGCGGGAGTGAGTTCTTTTCTGAGTTCGATGGCACAGGTTCTGGTTTTTGAGTTGCTTCTGGGTGGACGCGGCATTTCTTCACCTCCTAACCTCCCCAATTGCGACGGAGAGCACGTCGAAATTGGGGAGGGACTTGTGCTCTTGAAATCAAAATTTTGGAAACATACTCAGTGTTCATAAAAATCTCACTTGCCAGTTCTCCCCCAAATTCGACAGCACTATCGTCGTATTTGGGGGAGATGTCCAACGGACAGAGGGGGCTATAGTTCTCCCTTAAACGCCCCATCCAGCACGGACGGCAACAAAGCATCCAATTCCTCTTGACTTTGCGACTGCAACTCCCGCAACGCATTGACCTTCGCCTGCAACCCATCCAGATAAGCGACAATTCGCTGCTGTTCGTCGAGCGGGGGTAACGGCAAAGGAATTGCTTTCAATTCTTTCACGCCTTTCAGATTGGGAATAGCAGAGCCTGTTGAATTTGCAAAAAGCATCTTCTGAAAGAATGGAGCCCGAAAGCAATACTTGAAGTAAGTTGAGTCGATTATTTCTTCGTTAATACGAACTCGAAGTAACGCTTGGTTAATAACACCTTCTTCAGAACCTTCAGGCACTCGTGTGATTCGTCCTAACGTGACTCCCGAACAACTGATGAGATAATCGCCAGCTTTTACTTCAAACGACCTCAGTTTCTTGAACATTTGGGGGGTTATGTAATACCGTCCGAACGAGCAATCGTCATTGATTGGACAGTATTGTTCGTAAACCTTATAGCCGCTTTCGACGAAAATAGATTTTGTAAGCGTGCTCCCAAAGGGACCTCTCCGAAATGCGCCATCTTCAAAAGCAAGCACCATGTCCCAAGTAACCCAGCACCAATTTTCTGGTAGTTTGGGTAAATCATTTGCAGCTAATTCTTGCGGTGGTTCATATTTTCCCTTACTTGGGTCTTTACCTTTTGCTCGAATAACATCTTCCCAATATTCACGTCGTTTACGCAAAGTACGTTTGAGCAACTCATTTGCATTTTCCTTAAACTCGGATATTCCTAAATTGACTAAGCCCAAGAATATTGCATCTTGTGTTGAACGAAGAAAAGCATCTGTTGTATTATCCGCATCTTCCCGCAGACGTTTGGCATCCTTGACCCGTTTTGACAGCAACTCGATGTGTGCCAAAATCTTTTTTTGTTCTTTCAAAGGCGGCAAGGGTATTGGCACAGCAAGAAATCTTTTGGATTTCAATTCAGTTTTGATTCCACCAGGAATATGATCTTGAACAATCTCTCGAAAGGCTGCGCTTCTCAGAAACCACCAAAGATATTGAACATCAACTCTTTCTTTATTCGGAATGTAAGCGCCATAGTGAATTGTCGCGGCGATAGGTTTTCGTGCTGTTTCAGGATAAATTGCAATAGCACCTTTTGTTGCGTTAATTCCTGAAATAACCAAATCACCAGGTTGTGCAAGAATCATTCCTGTTTTGGTCTTACTATCAGCACGAAGTTCAATTTTCCCTTCGCTGAAACTAATCTTGCTGACAATGCTTACTTCGCCATTATCCAAACTTTCAGGAGATGGCGTTTCTCTTCGTTCGGTCAGAACATCACCAAGCAAAACTTCCTGCCAACCGTTTGTCATTTATCCACCCTTTGCCAGCAAAGACTTGATTTCTTCAATAACCGCCGCAATCTGCTTCTCCTTGGCGAGAATACTCTCCGCCAACTCGGCAGGCGGCAGGTGTTCCAAGTCCTCTTTGCGGCTGGGGTTCTTGATGTCGAGATTGACCGAGACCACATCGCCGCCACCGTTCGTTTGAATCAGGCTCGACGCAGGAACTTTCCACGCGCGTTCATTCTCAACTCGGTTATCCCACCAATCCAAAATCAGCTGGAACTCCTCGAACTGCATCGGGCGCGTCTTGGTATAGTTCTTCACGCCTTCGGGGAGAACATGCTCATAGAACCAGATATCAACCGTCGGCTGAGTCCGATCGAAGAACAGCAAATTAGTCGGGATGGACGTATACGGCGCGAACACCCCGTTGGGCAGTCGGATGATCGTATGAAGGTTGAAGTCCCGCAGCATCTGCGCCTTCACCCGCGCCGCGACTCCATCACCGAAAAGGAATCCATTCGGCGCTACCACGCCGCAGCGTCCGCCATGCCTGAGCGAGCGCATGATGAACTGCATGAACAACAGCGCCGTCTCGCTGGCGCGCGTATTCTCGGGGAAGTTCAACTGAATGCCCGCCTCCTCCTCGCCGCCGAAGGGCGGGTTCGTCACGATCACATCGAAGCGGTCTTTCTCCCCGATCTCGTTCAGCGGATTCTTCAACGCGTTATCGCGGCGGATGTTCGGCGTCTCGATCCCATGCAGCAACAGGTTCATCGTGCTCAACAGATACGGCAGCGGCTTCTTCTCCACCCCGAACAACGTTTTGCTTTGCAGCGTTTCCTGCTCTGTGGATTTTTTGACTCGCGGCTTAAGATACTCATACGACTCGACTAAAAATCCGCCCGTGCCACAAGCGGGATCGAGAACGGTCTCTCCCAGCCGCGGCTTGACTCTGTCTACGATCAGTTTGACCACGGGACGGGGCGTGTAGAACTCGCCCGAATCGCCTGCCGCGTCGCGCATCTCCTTCAACATCGACTCATACAAATGCGCCAGCGTAAAGATCTCATCCTTCGACTGAAAGTGGATGTTATCCACCAGGTCCACCACATCCCGCAGCAGGTAGCCGCTCAACATGCGGTTGTACGTCTCCTTGAATACCTCCGCCACCTTCAAGCGTTCATCCGACCCCGTCAGCCCGCGCAGCGCAGGCAGCAACCCGTCATTGACGAACTTGACCAGATCCTCGCCCGTCGCCCCGTTATCCTCATCCGACGCCCAATCCCGCCACCGCCACGGCGACGGAATCACAGGCTTGTATTGCTTCCGCTCTAACTTCGCATCCTCCTCGCGCCGCATCTCCAGATCGTCGTAACACTTCAAAAACAGAATCCACGACAACTGCGGCAACCGATCCAAATCGCCGTTCAAACCCGCATCCTTCCGCATAATGTCGCGGGCAGATTTGATGAGCGAGGAAAGCGAGGCTTTTGAATTTTGCTGTGGCGCTGGTTGAGTTGTTTTCTTTGGCATAATGTCCCATTTATATCATGTCGTTGCGACGAAGCAATCTCCCGATTTGATATGTCGCTGCGAGGAGGGCTTTTGCTCTTACCGACGAAGCAGTCTCCTGTAACGAGGGGATTGCTTCGCAAAAACCGCTCGCAGCGACATGCTGGTTACTTTATTTCCTCATACAAATCCTTCCACTCAGGATTTATCTTGTTTATCAAATCAACCTTCTTCTTCCGCGAACCGCCCTTGATCTGTTTCTCTCGTGCAATTGCAGCATTAACGTCATTACCAATCTCGTAATATACCAACTTATGAACATTGTACTTTTTCACAAACGTACTTCCCAACCCGTTCTTATGCTCATACACCCTGCGCGCCAAATTGTTGGTCACGCCAGTATATAGCACAGTGTTGTGTGCATTCGTCATAATATAAACGCAATATTGTTTGTCAATTGCCATTATTTACTCATTTACATGTCGTTGCGAGGAGCGAACGACAGTGAGCGACGAAGCAATCTCATCTTTCCTAGGGTACTCCATATAACAGGAGATTGCTTCGCCCCAAAGTGCGGGGCTCGCAACGACATGGATGTTAGTTTATTCATACAAAAATTTCTGCATCTCATCCACCGCCTGCAATAACTTCTCCGCCCCGCCAAACAACTGGTAAATCTCATATGTCGAGCCATACTGGTCGAACGGCGAGACCTGCAACACGCGCGGCAACTGGTCGAACTCGCCAATGCCATAATCGGCGTATTTCTCCAGCAACGAATTCAATATATCCCTTGCCGCAGGCGTAAACGTGTTGAAGAAGTTCGCCTTCTTCTGGCGCAACTTCTCCGCCCGCTCGCGGCGCGTCACCAGTGGGGCGTTATAGGCTACGTGCAGGAGCAGGTCGAGCGCGTCGGCGTCTTCGTGATGGGTCACTGCCGCCAGGTGCTCCGGGTCGATCCCGCGCTGGCGCAACTGCTCCACGATCTCACGCCGCTGCTCGGTCAACGGCCAGGCCTGGCGCAGGTGCTCAGCGGTCAGGTTCAGGCGGCGCACGTGGTCCGTCACGTAGTCGGTGAATTCCATTGTCCGCAGGATATTGCCTTCCGGGTCCAATTCGAAGGCCTGTTCCCCGGCGATATACACTTCCACATTATCCACGTAATACTTGCGCGGCAGTTCCCTAGTCCGCATATCTGCCCCCTCTCCCATTGGGAGAGGGCCGGGGTGAGGGCCTTCCAGCGTGCCTTCTTCGCTATCCTGCACTTCGGTTTCATTGCCTGCCGCGTCGATCTCCGTCCTGGTCACGCGCACCGGGTCGCCATCGAAAGCCGGGTCATAGAACAATTGCGTCGCGCCCACGTAGTCGATGATCGTGAACCAGAATTTATTGTGCTCTTCGGATACCCGCGTCCCGCGCCCGATGATCTGCTTGAAATCAATCATCGAATTGACCGGCTTGAACAACACCACGTTGCGGCAGGTCGGCGCGTCCACGCCCGTGGTCAACATTTGCGACGTGGTAAGAATGACAGGCAACTCTTTTTCAGGGTCCTGGAAGTTATCCAAATGCCCGCGTCCCACCGAGCCTTCGTCCGAAACCACGCGCTCCACGTAGTGCAGGTGGACGCGCGTCAAATCGGCGTTGGCGTTATTCAGCGCCATCCGCATATCGAGCGCGTGTTCCTGATCTACACAAAATACAATCGTCTTGTCAAAACGATTGGTGCGTTTGAGATACTCGGTCAAATGCTTTGCCACAACTTCGGTACGAGACAGAAGGGAAATCAACCGCTCGAAGTCTTTCGTCCCGTAAATGTCGGGTGGAATTTCACGCCCGAAACGATCCAAAACGCCCGGGTCAATTTGCAGTCCGCTCGCGTCCACATCGGAGATGACACGATAAACCCGATATGGCGCAAGAAAACCATCTTCAATTCCCTGCCGCAGGCTGTAGGTGTAGATCGGGTCGCCGAAGTATTCGTAAGTGTCAATGTTGTCAGTCCGTCTAGGCGTCGCCGTCATGCCAATTTGCGTTGCAGACTCAAAATACTCCAGTATTTTGCGCCAACTGCCGAATTCATTTGCCGATCCGCGATGGCACTCGTCCACGATGATCAGGTCGAAGAAATCCTTCGGGTATTTTTCATACAGGTTTTCATCCGTCACCGGGTTGGCCAATGCCTGGTACAGCGCAAAATAAATCTCGCGGCCCTTAACCGCCCTGCCGTGAATCTTCTGCAATGCTTGTCCCATCGGTGAGAAGGTTCTGTCCTTGGCTTGGTCGATCAGCACGTTTCTGTCGGCCAGATACAAAATCCGTTTCCTGCGTTTCGATTTCCACAACCGCCAGACGATTTGGAAGGCCACGAAGGTCTTCCCCGTCCC
>Ga0194126_10005467_pt1 | contig 18670 bp, 14 predicted proteins | sample TA2KigC150mmetaG_FD_148641 | JGI IMG/M metagenome (GOLD analysis project Ga0194126, IMG submission 148641) | Freshwater microbial communities from Lake Tanganyika, Tanzania - TA2015035 Kigoma Deep Cast 150m | ecosystem: Environmental > Aquatic > Freshwater > Lake | place: Tanzania: Lake... | reverse complement strand
TCCTGAAATTTTTCACCCATTGGGTTCCTCCAATAAGCCCTTTACCGCGAAGGTTAACCTGCGAGCTTTTGAAGCTATTTTACCACGACAACCCGCCTAAATATCAGTTTGATATGGGAAATGCGGGCTTAACCGTCACATTTAGGGTAAAAGTCCATTCTGGCTTGTCCTCTCCGGGCCTGCTATACAGCATTTTTATAGTGCTCGTCCCCTTTGCTATTGCTTTAAATTGCCACCTCTCCTCTCCTGGGGCTCCCGGGACTGACTCTTTTGGAGCTATGAATCCATGGTAATACTGCTGTACTACGGATTGGTCACTTATATCGGCAGATTCAGACCAGCTAAAGCCAGTACTGGGATTAGAGTACAAAAATACAGTAATGGCATAGGCTGGCCAAATTTCAATTTGTCTGCTGACATTCTTTTGCTCCATGAACTCGTCGTACCCTACTCTAATAATGACAGGCTTACCACACCCCGATAAAAACGGCACCATAAAAATAACGACACAGACCAAGAGTAATATTTTTTTCACACTGTTTCCCTCCTTTCTTGATTGATTCTAACGGTTTGTGGATTGCACCCCCATGATTTGGCGGGATAATGGGTTAGGAGTGCCTGATGGGATGGCTCCTATTCTGTTGATAAGGCAGTGTCTAACACTCACATCTTTAGCACTGTCAGGCACTCGACCACAACAGTATTCAGTCTGCCATCTGGAGCAGACTGAATACTGCCCAAATTTATGCCTGATTCCTGCTATCTATCTCATAATTCGGGTGCCGGTCTTGCCCTCAAGCGCTTTTACCGCAGTCTCGGGAAGGGTTATTATTGTCTCTCGCTCACGTGACGGGTCTGTTTCTTCCAGGAACATTATTGCTGCCCGAATTTTGGGTTCCATGCTTCCTTTGCCGAAGTGTCCATCTTCCAGAAGCTTCTTGGCTTCTGTCAAATTCAGTTCCTCCAGTGCTTGCTGATGCGGTGTGGCAAAGTCACGATAGACATATTCTACAGCAGTAAGAATGAACAGGACATCAGCATCTATCTCGATAGCCAGGCGAGCTGAGGCGTAGTCCTTATCAATTACTGCTTCGACGCCACGCAAATTGCGGTTCTCCTCTCTCACCACGGGTATACCGCCTCCACCGACGGCGACCACTATCTCACCAGCATCCAGCATGCTCTTTATAATCCTGGCTTGTTGGATGTTCACTGGTATTGGTGAGGGGACTACGCGTCGGTAGCCACGGCCACTGTCTTCAATGATGTCCCAGCCCTTTGCTTTTTGCAGTCGCTCCGCCTCGCCTGCATCGTAGAAGGGCCCTATGGGTTTGGAGGGATTTTTAAAAGCAGGGTCATTCCTGTCAACTATCACCTGAGTTATCACAGTGGTGATATTACGTGGTGCCCCGATTTGCCTCAGATGATTAGCTAGAGTATTCTGAATCATATAGCCCATAGTGCCCTCTGTAGCTGCTCCGCAGATGTCCAGAGGCAATGGGGGCACCACATCTTTGGCCGTTTCCATGGCGAGGAACAGGTTGCCTACCTGCGGTCCGTTGCCGTGGGTAATTACAATGCGATTGCCGCTCGCCAGCAGACCCAGCAACTGTTCAGCAGTGGCCTGCAAATTCCCATACTGATCTTCGGCAGTTCCCTTCTGCTTTGCCCTGAGTATGGAATTGCCACCAAGAGCGATAACAAAGGTCTTAGCTATGTCTTTAGCTACAGCCATTTTTCCCCTTTCTAAGAATTAAGCGGCACATCACTATTTCCAGTCTATCTGTTACAACGGGCTTTTATTTCAAGGTTGACAGCACTGCGACGTCATCCGGGCTCTCGTAGATGACCTCATGTTTCGGCGGGTCTTGCTTTTGAGTCAACAGAGAAACTGGTACCATGACAGCCAAAGAGACAACCGGCGGTATCAGTGTGTCCGCACCGGCTAGATGCTCAGGAATAGTAAAATAGAGAATTATTCGAAGCACAGTGCCAACAATCATTGCTGACAAAGCACCGTAGGCATTGGACTTTTTCCAGAACAAGCCCAGTGTCAGAGGGACAAGGCATCCGGCGAAGACGACATCAAAGGCAAGCACCAGCATAATCCCCGGTTCGGGCATTACATAAGCCAGGGCAATCGCACAAGCCATTACCGGTATACCCATCATCCGGGTAATCCACAGAAGCCTGCGGTCAAGGTCCGCTCTTTCCTTATCGGTATAGTGTTTTTTCCAGACCTTGATAATGTTTCTCTGGATTATGTTCCTGCCCCATACTGAACTTACGCCTAACATTCCTCCGTCAGCGGTTGAAAGACCAGCGGCGACGACACCGACCATAATAAGTAGTCCGGCCGCGAAAGGCATGTAACCCGTCGCAAGTATTGGCAGAACCATCCTATAGTCCTCGATTCCTGCCGGAAGAAGCTTAAAGGCCATCAATCCCAAAACTGAGGCGGCTAGACCGATTAACAACGTGAACGCTCCTCCATAATAACAGCTTTTTTGGGCTGTTTCCGGGCTCTTGGCAGCAAAGACTCTTTCCATGAAATCGAGCGCCACAACATCACCTATAGCCAGTGCCAGAATGCCGGCCCAATTTAGAAGTGCACCGTTTTCCATACTTGTTAAACCGCTAAAATCCGCGTATCCAGCCGGAATCGCATCCTTAAAGTAGCTCCAGCCACCATAGGCAATCAGCAGCCAGATAACACCGGTGAAAAACGCCAGCATGGCAGGATATATCTGGGTTATGTCTGTGGAGGCACAGGCGAATAGCCCGCCAGCAAGAGTGTATAGAAATACGACGCTAGCCATTATGACAAGGCCTGCGACAAAACTTATGGGGAAAAGGGTGCTCAGTATCCAGGCAGCACCGGCGAGGTTGCCCGCAACTAGTATGATGAAGCTAACAGTCATTAGAACTGCCGAGACGACCTCTGTCGGTCTGTTGAACCTTCTGTAGTAGAAATCAGGTAGTGTGATTAGGTTCATCCGGTTCAAGGGCTTTGCATAGACCGCCCCAACAAGAAATAGGCACAAGGCCAGACCCAGGGGAAATTGAAATCCAGCAAAGAATCCCCATTCATACACACCTCCTGCATTTCCGAGTGTAGCATTGGCATCTAATGCTTGTGCTAGCAGCATCGTTCCTACCAGGAAAAAGGGGAGTTGCTTACCGGCTATGATAAAGCGTTTGCCACTCCTCCGAACCAGGTACAACGTGGCAAAGCCTACTACAAGAAAAATAAAGAGCGCAACGATAACACCGATTCCCATTGGAATGTTATATATTTCCATGATAAAACCTCCGTAAAGCTAAATTAAACACCTAGGGGTTTAAATCATTTAGAAATACCCCAAGTACAACAAATACCCCTATGCTTATTGAAATGTTACAATCCATGATAAAACCTCTGTAATGTGAAATTAAACACCTATGGGTTTAAATCACGCTAATATCATTTAGTCACATAATGCACCTCCATACGGAAAGTCATCCGATGGCAGTCACCTTAAATCCATGGATGGGTCAATTGACTTTGTCCACTTCTTGGTTAATAACCCTTGACCTGTTTCGGGAAGTAGTCCTCGCACTTACCCTCTCGATAGATGTCCAATGTGGTGCAGTGTAAGGCACCCCCGAAGGGAATCACCTTTTCGTACGGAATCGGAATTACCTCGACCCCGAGTTTTGTTAGTTGCTCGATGAAGGCCGTCTCGTGAGCTTCGACACACATCACGTTCGGAGCCACACTAAAGGTGTTCACCGAGATCCAGGACTTGGACTCATACAGGTCGGTGAGGTAAACCAGGTTCCTGTGTACATAGGTCGGCCTCGCCGCAGGAACCAGTTCCCAGTCATTTTTCTTGAATAGCTCCCAGAACTCGGGAGTGCGCGGCTTCCAATCTGGGTTATAAATACATAGCCCCGGTCGTGGAACGCATAGGTTCACATCGATATGCCACGGATGGTAGTTGTTCGGTTTTTTCGGGTCTGGTGGGGTGTCGAACTGCACCTCGTGAACCCGAATGCCAGGTTCAAGCCGAGCAAATGTGCGCTTCAACCAGTCCATTCCCCCCCTGTTTGTCACGCAGGAAGCCTGATGAAAAATGTCTTTGCCGCACCGCCAAGCATCGGCGGCATCCCAAAGGGGTTCCTCCTCAGTTAGCTGGAACTCCCAATTATAGAGCCGCTTCTTCTTCTCAGCATCCATCCAGACGTTGTTGAAGTAGTAGTAATAGTTCTTGACATACGATTTATCCGTCAGCCGTGGCTTGGGTGCCGCAAGATGAACCACATTGGGGTCCTTCTTGAACCATTCTACAAAGAGCGGACGCATGTTCAGGTACTCATACCAGCGGGAGCGGCGGCAGGTCGTGGCTTCGACGATGTAGTTGCCGTGAACCAGGAAAACGTCCCGGACATTATTGACACCGTGGCAGTTTAACTGCGTCCAATCCGGCGTCGAGACCGGTACATTAAGCATACAGGGATGAATTGTCGGCCGGTCGACCTTAATGCCACGCTTCTCAAGTGTCTTGATGAAATAGTCCATCTGCTCGTTGGCTGCATCCACCATCTCCTTAGGGAATGGCCCATATGACCCAAGTGGATAGCCGCCTTTGGGAAGGTCGTACCACCAAGCTGGCTCTGGAGCCGGCACATTTGTGCCCTCCGGTCTTCCGATAACCACATGCTTCAACTTGTCCCATTCGTTCCAAGAATTGACTATCTTTGCCATTTCAATGTTCTCCTTATCACTATTGTCTTTGGCTTCTTCCCTCTCTAGTTGAAGCCGTACTCTAACCTTTGTTGGTGATGGCTCAGTCTCTCATAATACACCACCTCCTCTCACACATAGCAGATTAGCCTTTCTATTTTTGGCAGCTCAGAGAGGGCGTATCGGACAGACAAATGAGAATCGGTCAAGATAGCCGATATTGGAGCAGATGACACGCCCTTCGACCATATCATAATTTTACACCCTTCTGGAAGAGCCTGTTTTCATTTTCACAGGAAGCTTGTGCCTCTTTCCGAATTCAGATAATATGTCGTCTAGGTTCGGCCTTCCAATTTCCTGGAGTTCGTAGTAGGCCCTTGTATTTGGCTTCTTAATATCAATGATTCTGCTTAGATTGATGGGTGTTGCTACAACTACCGCGTCACAATCTGTCTTATTGATAGTTGTTTCCAGCTCCTTTAATTGCTTTTTACCGTATCCCATCGCCGGCAATAGTGGTCCGATATGCGGATAATGTTTGAAAGTTTCGGTAATCGTTCCGACTGTGTAGGGTCTGGGGTCTACCAGTTCTCTGGCACCGTACCGCTGAGCGGCCACAACGCCGGAGCCATAGTTCATCTCTCCATGCGTCAACGTCGGACCGTCTTCTATGACAAGCACTCTCTTGCCCTTGATTACATCCGGATTATCAACCATGATTGGAGAGGCGGCATCAATTACGGTTGCATCCGGGTTTACCTTGGCGATGCTTTCCCGTACCTTCTGGATATTCTCCGGAGCGGCAGTGTCAATTTTATTGATGACCACCACATCAGCGATTCGTAGGTTGATTTCTCCGGGATAATAGCAGAGCTCATGGCCCGGTCGGTGAGGGTCAGCAACAGTAACCATCAGGTCGGGCTTGAAGAAGGGGAAATCGTTGTTTCCCCCGTCCCAGAGGATTACATCGCAGCCTTTAGGGTCTTTTTCTGCAGCCTTCAGGATGGCCGCGTAATCTACCCCCGCATAGATGACATTTCCGCGTATGACGTGGGGCTCGTACTCTTCCATCTCCTCGACGGAACAGTTATACTTCTCTAAGTCACTGAGCTCAGCAAATCGCTGCACCCTCTGGGCAATCAGGTCACCATAGGGCATGGGATGGCGTACGGCAACAACTTTAAGCCCCTGTTTCATAAGGAGACCGACAATACTTCTCGATGTCTGGCTTTTACCGGCGCCTGTTCTCACTGCACCCACCGCGATAACAGGTTTCTTGCTTTGTAGCATGGTGTCATTGGGGCCAAGCATCATGTAGTTGGCACCGGCTGCTTCGACAATTGCTCCGATACCCATCACATGCTGATAAGTAACATCACTGTAGGAAAAGACACAGTAATCAACCTTTAGGTCCTTAATAAGCCGCGGCAATTCCTCCTCAGCGTAGATTGGAATTCCCTTCGGATACAGGGCACCTGCCAGCTCTGGCGGATATTTTCTTCCGGAGATACCTGGCACTTGTTGCGAGCCGGTGAACCCGACCACGTTGTACTCATCGTTGTCCTTGAAATACATGTTGAAATTGTGAAAATCTCTTCCCGCTGAACCAATAATGATTACGTTCTTTTTTCTCATGACTGCCTCTCTCCTTCTACTTTGGTTTTCCTATAAAAAGAAAACGAGCTCCATTTGGAGCTCGTCCTTCGTTTGCACTCACGCTTGGCGAGATAAAAGCTCGCCTCTTGTGTAAACTACCCCTCCTTGTGCGGCAGGACACATCTAATATTACAGAGCCAAGATATTGTCCTTTTGCATCAAGGGCCGCCTGGCTCCAGGATAGTCCCTGGTATAAAATATTTGAAAAAATCCTAGCACTTCATATACAGCTTGTCAATACCTTTTTGTGCTGTTTTTCAAAAAATTTTTAAAAACTGGACAGTTTTTTGTCTGAAAAGTTGAGAGGCTGAACCATGCCCTCATATGGAAATACCTGGCTGCTTCCCATTCCAGCTACCAATCCAGGCTACCATCGAGTAGCTTCCTATGCAGGTTACGTGGCACGAAAGCTTTCTTATGAGCTTCCTCATCATAGTACTTAGTGATGACTTCTTGTTTCCTGTTTTGTGCATCTACTGGATGCTTGGTCGATGCAATAGAGAATGTCCACCAGTTGCCTGCATATGTAGCCAATGGGATACAATAAAGCTCTACAACCTTGAACAGTTTACTGAGTCTAATCTGCATATCAGCCACGAACTTATGATGAAAGTGAAGCGACTCTGTCTGGATTACGAACATACCTGTCTCGCTCAGTACAGACAGCACATCAGCAAAGAACTGGTCGGTAAACAGGCGCTTGCCATAGCCCACTGGGTCAGTGGCATCGACTATGACTACGTCAAAATGGTCTCCTGCCTGTCTAACGTAGTGTGTGCCATCCATGCACTTTACATGTACACGTGGGTCTGAAAAGCCTCCGGCGAGCCCGGGGAAGAAACGCTTGGAAACTTCAATTACTTGTCTATCCAGCTCGACCAGTTGGACCCTTTTTACTGAGCTGTGCTTAAGTACCTCTCGCAAAGTCCCTCCGTCTCCCCCTCCAACAATCAGAACAGTCTTGGGGTTGGGATGAGCATGAAGTATCACATGTGCAAGCATCTCATGGTAGAAAAATTCGTCTCTTTCTGTCAGTTGAACCACACCGTCCAGAACCAGCATTTTCCCAAAATCTGGGCTCTCCAGTACCACTATTTCCTGATATCGGCTTTTCCCGGAGTAGAGTATGCCGCTTACACGGTAGATGTAGCGGATAGGTGAGAATGGGTCATTCTCAAGAAATACGAAGCCACGCACCAATACGCTCCTACAAGAGTAGAGACTTTTCCAGCTGCCTCGTCCATGCCTCAGCAGCGATTCGTAGTGTCAGAGCCGCAGTATAGCATAGCAATTCATATTCAGACAATTTCGAAGTAATGAGAGTGTTTAGCGACAATCTATTCCTAGTGTTAATGTAGCCCCGACCCTTTAGGGTCGAGTTCCCGAGGTTATCCTGCAAAGCGGGACGGGGCTACATGTCAGTGGTAATGCCAAAACTAAAATCCTCCGGTGCATTGCTAAACGCTCTCTGTCACGTTTCGCTCGCAATAACAAGGAGAATAGCTGTAAAATAGATTATTATGCATCTGTTTCGCCAGCCATCTCTAGACAAAGCTGAGGAACATTTTCGGCAAGGACTATATTATCGCAATCGAAAAGGACGGGAATTCGACTTCGACATGGCAGTGGAGCACTTTAAGGAGGCGATTAAACTGAATCCTGAAATCGGCAGGTATCATACTGAGCTCGGCAAAGCGTATGTGGCAGCACCTCTATTGGCAGTTACACGCGGTATCGGAGACAGCACGAGCTTGGAGAAGTGCCTTCAATTAGCTGTTGACGAATTGAATCAAGCTCTTAATTGTGACCCGAGTCAAATTGATAGCTACTTGGTCTTGGGTGAAGCCTATATGTACATGGGGGAAAGGCAGAAAGCTGTAAATGCCTTCCGGATGGCTACCAGTATGCCGTCACCCTCTTTTGTTGATAGCATATTTCTTAAGTCCTATGCCAAGCGGAGGCTTAAGAATTTAGAACAAGGTAAGCAGAAAGATTCCCAACCTGCCGCAGCCCAAGAATGTATTGAGCAGGCAATATCATATCGCGATGAGGGGAATTATGGCTTGGCTGAGAAGAAGTTAATGCAGGCTTTTAATCTGGCTCCAGATTGGGCGTGGCTTTATAAGGCAATTTGCAGGCTGGCGAGTTGAAAGAGCTGCCTCTAGCTTATAATCGGGATATGCAAGAAGACAAAGAGAGGCTTTTTCGATACCGTGGATAGGCTTTTGTCATCGCTGGAAGTGTTTGCCGGGCTGATAAAGACGCTGAAACTCAATGCCATTCGGATGCCGAATGTCATGACAGACAGCTACATGTTAGCTACTGCTCTAGCTGACTAGCTGGTGGGAAAGGGGTTGCCTTTCCGTCAGGCGCACAGCACTGCAGGTAAAGTTAGACAGCATGCAGGTAAGTTAGTACAATATGTTATCGGCAATAAATAAAAGCCTCTGAGAGCTAAGTTAAAACGAATATGGGCAAATTTTCACTTCTTTTCGCCAAGGATGTACATGGTATCACCATAGAAATGTCGGTCGCAGCTCGGAATGCTCCAAAGCAGGTAGCAGCCGCTCTATCACGAGCTAGAAAGCTTGTTGGGATGGGAGATGAAAAGTAGACGAATCAAAATAGCGCCGTCAATTCTTTCTGCTGACTTCAGCCGTCTTGGAGAAGAAATTGCTGAAGTGACCAAGGCTGGCGCTGACTACATCCATGTTGATGTAATGGATGGGCATTTCGTGCCTAACATAACCATTGGTGCTCCAGTGGTGGCTTCGCTCCGCTCCCGGACTGACCTCCCTCTGGATGTACATTTGATGATTGAACGGCCGGAGGCCCACATTTCACAGTTTGCTGAGGCTGGAGCCGATATTATCACGGTACATGTTGAGGCCTGCACACATCTGCATCGCATGATTGAGGCGATAAAGAGTCTAGGAGTCAAAGCAGGAGTGGCACTGAACCCAGCCACTCCACTAAGCTCGCTGGACGAAGTCCTTCCTATGCTCGACCTGGTGCTGGTTATGACCGTTAATCCCGGTTTCGGCGGTCAAGCCTTCATCGAGAGTACGATGACTAAGATAGCCCGACTCAGGGAAATCTTGGATGATAGGCAAGTCAGGGCAGAGATGGAAGTTGACGGTGGTATCAATGCCAAGATAGCTTCGAAGGTAGTTGAAGCTGGAGCTGAGGTTCTGGTTGCCGGAGCTGCAATTTTCAATTCTAAGCAGGGAGCCGGCGAGGCATTGAAGGAAATGAAAAAGGCACTTGGTTTAGTGGACTAGTTTATGATGACTGCGCAGACAACGAGTACACAGATTAAGCCGCTTCGATTTTCCATCAATCATAACCGTAGCTGGCTGGATATTAGGCAGCCAGCGTCGTCTGGTATGCTGTTTGGAGTGGCTTACTCTATTACCAAAGTGTGCGGTTTTGCCACAGATATCACATTTTGTAGCCAAATCTTAACTCCTTTTCCACCACTCAGACTGTCTCACTATCCCACTTGTCATTCTGAGGGAGCGAAGCAACCGAAGAATCTAGAGACCCTTCGCTACCGCTCATGGTGACAAGAAAGTACACTACACAAGTTGCTCTTGACAACAGGAGTAGAATTATACCACAATTTCCCGATTAAACAAAGGAGAAAGAATGAGACAGATTCATTCCTGCAGCGGTCAGGAATTCAGAGATATGTTTGCCGCCGGCAGCAGTTGGCTGGAGAAAAGCGTCCCTGACATCAATGCCATAAACGTTTTTCCTGTGCCTGATGGTGATACGGGGACGAACATGTTTCTCACCATGCGTGCCGTCATAGAAGAAGCTGACCGTGTTTCAGACCATAGTGTCTCTGCAGTGTCTAAGGCAATGGCCCAGGGCGCACTGATGGGAGCCCGCGGCAATTCAGGCGTGATTCTGTCACAGTTCTTCCGTGGCTTGGCCAAAGAGCTTTATGGGAAGGAATCTATTAACGGGAATGACTGGGCGATGGCATTAAGCGAGGCATCACGCGCCGCTTATAAAGGGCTATCACAGCCAGTAGAAGGGACTATGTTGACAGTAATTCGGGATATATCCAAGGCTGCTGAAGAGGCGGCTCGAGCCAAGCCAAATGACATAACCTTTGTAACAGAAGCCGCTGTTGAAGCGGCCAAGGATTCGGTGGCTAAGACTCCCTTTTTGCTACCTGTCCTACTTGAAGCTGGGGTCGTTGATGCCGGTGGACAAGGTGTATATGTGCTCTTAGAAGGCGCCCTTCGTTATCTGGAAGGAAAAGCAGAGGAGCTGAAATACCGGAGACCACAATTGGTTACCGCTGACTTACCTGCGACCTCTGAAGCAGTTCAATTGGCAGCCGAGCCAGAAGAAGCGTATGGCTATTGCACCAATTTCTTGCTCGAAGGTTATAAACTTAATCCAGACAAAATCAGAAAGAAATTGGAAAGTAAGGGGCAGTCTATTGTCGTCGTTGGTGATGAGGCTACGGTTAGGGTTCACATCCATACGTATGATCCTGGCAGCGTTATACGGTATGCCACCTCTTTGGGCACTTTGCACCAGCTACAGATTCAGAATATGGATGACCAGCATGTCGGCTTTCTTGAGATGCAGAGGGGAAGAAGGCCACAACTGGATATCGGTGTAGTAGCTGTAGCTGCTGGAAGCGGGATGAGAGAGGTCTTCAAGAGTCTCGGAGCGGCAGCGATAGTCCCGGGTGGACAGACGATGAATCCCAGCGTTCAGGAGATACTGCAAGCAGTTGAGTCGGTGCCAGCACAGAAAATAATTCTGTTGCCAAACAATAGGAATATTATCCTTGCTGCCTCTCAGGTTCACTCGTTAACATCTAAGGAAGTCACTGTAATACCGACCAGGACTATGCCTCAAGGGATAGCCGCTATTATCGCTTTTAACTATGAAGGCGGCCTGGAAGAAAATGTTCAGGCTATGGAGGAAGTTATAGCCACGGTGAAGACTGTCGAAATCACCAAAGCAGCACGTACCACCCAGATAAAAGGTTTGAAGATAAAGAAGGGGCAAGCAATTGCCATTGTAGATGATGAAGATTTGGTGGCTGCTGGTGATAGCATCACCGGGGTTCTGTTCCAAGCTCTCGGCAAAGCTGGCATCAAATCAGCAGAGGTGATAACCGTGTATTTCGGTGCTGATGTCGAAGCTCCTGAAGCAGAACAAGTGAATCAGGAAATCCGCAAGAAGTACCCTGAAAAGCAGGTGGAGATGGTATCCGGCGGACAGCCTCACTATTATTACATAGTTTCCTTGGAATGATAGCAGTGTAGCTATTCAGGGCCAGAGCAGCATTAGGAGTGCACGTTGGCGCCGGTGTTCTGCTGGTGGCACTTAGAGACTTAGAGAAGGTGAAGGTTAGTGACAGCTCCTCCGCTCATAGAAGTCGAGCCTCTACGCACCATACTCAAATTGGAATGCCAGAGAAATTACGCCAACACAGCAGTAATCGGTGGGCTCGACAAATTTCTTCTCAAATGGGCAAGAGAAACCAAAGACAAAATAAATTCCCCCAAACTTCTAGCTAGTTTCAACCAACTTCAGCTAGCTGACTCCAATTATGCCGCTTGGGACATAGATAAGCGCAAAGCATGGGTAAAGGATGCTCTTGATTGGCTAGCTCGAGCCGAAGAAGCAGCAGTAGCTAAAGCTATAAAGAAGAGCCAAATCCGCTCTGTAACAGCCAGCCGTCCATCCACTGATTCCAGAACCCCTATTTCAATGGTTGATGTAGGACTAGACTCGCCGGTAACAGTAGTTAAAGGCATTGCGGCCAGTTCAGCCAGTAAGCTGGCCAAGCTGGGAGTAAAGACAATTCGTGACTTGCTTTATTTCTTCCCCAGGCGTCATATTGACTACAGTCAAAGAAGACCTATCGCTGAGCTTGAATTCGATGAGGAACAGACTGTCTTAGCCACTGTGTGGGAAGCTCGAATAGCCAGGCTGGGTACCCATCAGGGCACCGAAGTCATTGTCGGTGATGATACGGGCAACATAAGGGCGGTTTGGTTTAATCAACCCTTTCTGGCTAAGAATTTCCCAACCAACGCCCAGATGGTGCTTAGCGGTAAGGTGACTGAATTTAGAGGGCAAAAAGTCTTCGAGTCGCCGGAGTGGGAACTGGTTGAAGATAAAGAGCTGATTCATACCGGACGATTAGTACCGGTCTATCCCTTAACTCGGGGGCTATATCCTCGCCAAACAAGAAACCTAGTCAAAACAGCTATTGATAATTGGGCATGGCAGGTGACCGATTTCTTACCGCAGGAAATTAAAAGTCGGCGCCAACTCCTAGAGTTGCCCCAGGCAATTATCCAGGCTCATTATCCAGATAGTCATCTGATGAAAGCAGAGGCGAGAAAACGCCTGGCTTTCGATGAACTTTTCCTTCTTCAATTAGGAGTGCTCAGCAAGAAACGAGACTGGCAGGAAAGCCAACCGGGTAACGCTCTCGAGATAAACAGGGAAAACATCCACAAGTTCCTGAACTCTCTGCCATTCACCTTGACCCGAGCGCAGCAACGAGTGCTTCAGGAAATCTTCGCTGATTTGCAAAAGTCAAAACCAATGTCACGCCTTCTCCAGGGCGAGGTGGGCAGCGGTAAAACTGTGGTGGCTACAGCCGCCTTGCTGGTAGCTGCTGATAACGGTTATCAGGGGGCACTGATGGCACCCACTGAGATACTGGCTGAACAGCACTTCCATAACATCTGCCAGCTTCTATCCAAGGTAAGCAGCCAAAAGGATGAACAGGATAATGTCTGCTGCTACCACGGGCTTTTTCCTCGTCCTGTTACCTTTGCTTTACTAACCGGAAGTCTGAGCGAAAAAGAAAAGGGAACTTTACATCAGCAAATTCAAGAGGGCAAAGTAGATGTTATCATCGGGACGCATGCCCTTATTCAAAAGGGGGTAGAATTCTCTAAACTTGGTCTAGCGGTGGTTGATGAGCAACATCGCTTTGGGGTTTTGCAACGCTCCGCCTTGCGTCAGAAAGGATTTAACCCTCACATACTGGTAATGACGGCTACCCCAATTCCACGGACTCTGGCGTTAACCCTTTATGGTGACTTAGACCTTTCAGTTATAGATGAGTTGCCCCCGGGCAGGCGGGAGATAAAGACAAGGTGGCTTAAGCCTGATTATAGGGGCAGAACATATGACTTTATCCGTCGGCAAATCGCTGCCAGGCAGCAGGCCTTTATAATCTGCCCTCTTATTGAGGAATCAGAAAGCATCGAAGCCACGGCAGCAGTAGCTGAGTATGAGCGGTTATCCAGGGAAGTCTTCCCTGATTTGAAACTCGGACTACTTCATGGGCGTATGCCAGCCACAGATAAAGAAAAAGTGATGCAAAGCTTCCGAGATGGCAAGCTCGATATCCTGGTATCTACACCAGTAGTGGAAGTGGGCATTGACGTGCCTAATGCAACCGTTATGCTTGTCGAGGCAGCCGACCGTTTTGGCTTATCACAGCTACATCAGTTCCGTGGCAGAGTGGGGCGGGGTGAAAAACAGAGTTACTGCTTACTTTTGGCTGAAAATCCATCGCCTGAAGGGACCCAAAGGCTGAAAGCCATTGAGGAAACCCAGGATGGTTTCGCTTTGGCTGAAAAGGACTTGGAGCTGCGAGGGCCAGGTGAGTTTTTCGGTACCCGCCAGAGCGGTTTACCAGACCTCCGCATGGCCAGGTTGTCCGATACTCCGCTTTTGGAACTAGCTCGAAACGAGGCAATCTCCCTTTTCCAGCGTGACTCTGGCCTCGAGACGCCTGAACATCACCTCCTGGCTCAGGAGCTAGCCCGAATGTGGCAAACCAATGGTGAACTGAGCTGATTTGAAACTTGACCATAGTTCTAATATATAATAGTGTTTAAAACTGATGGTTGAGAATGTTTACCGACAATCTAATTTCAATGTAGTTGGACACTTTGGGGTCATCTTTCTGTAGCGAGGCTATCCCGCCCCGCAAGGCGGGGGACGCGCTACATTAGTGAGCTAATATCAATGATTATCAAGCATAAACTGGCTAAAGCTTTACAGCAAGCTGTAACAGCGGCTCAGCAGCAAGGACTGCTTGCCACTACCGCATTGTCTGAAGTGATTATAGAACGGCCGCAAAACCCTGAACACGGCGATTATGCCTCAAGCCTTCCGCTAAAACTGGCCAGGGCAACAAACATGTCTCCTCCAGCAGTCGCTGAGAAACTCGTTGAGCTTATGCCACCCCTCCCTGAACTTGCCCGTATAGTTGTTGTCTCTCCGGGCTTCATCAATTTTAGACTCAGCACCGATTGGCTGACAAAACAGGTGGAAATCATCTTAGACGCTGGTGACTCTTACGGAAATATTGATGTGGGCGGTGGCAGGTCTGTTCAGATTGAGTTTGTCAGTGTCAATCCCACCGGACCTCTTCATGTCGGCCACGGTCGCGGTGGTGTATTGGGTAGTACCCTGGCTAACATGCTTTGTGCCGCCGGCTATACTGTAGAGAAAGAATATTATATTAATGACGCTGGCAGCCAATTAGATGCCTTCAATCGTTCACTTTACGTGCGCTATCAACAATGCCTACGTAAAGACGCTGAGATGCCAGGCGATGGCTATCTAGGCAACTACATGGTTGATTTAGCCAAAGAAATTATTGGCAAAGAAGGCGACCGTTTCCTTACAATGCCTGAAGACACTGCCATTCGAGAACTGGGCGTGATCGGGGTTAGCAAAATCATGGAAGTGATAAGACAAGACCTTGAGCTGCTTGGCGTGAAGTTCGATGTCTGGTTCAGCGAGCAGAGTCTGTACCAGAGTGGCCAATATGAAAAAACTATGAAGATACTGAAAGACGGCGGCTATGTGACAGAAAAGGAAAACGCCACCTGGTTTGTATCTTCTGCCCTAGGTGAAGATAAAGACAATGTGTTAGTACGGAGCGATGGCTCACCTACATATTTCGCCTCCGATGCCGCCTATCATTTCAACAAATTCTTAGAACGGCACTTCGATACTGTCATCAACATCTGGGGGGCAGACCACCAGGGACATGTCCCCCGCATGCTAGCGGTGGTCAACGCCCTGGGCATCAATCCAGAACGACTCAAACTTATAATATGTCAACTCGTTACACTACGCCGTGGCCAGGAGATAGTCAGGGCCTCCAAGCGGAGCGGCGATATTATCACCTTAAAAGAAGTGATTGAGGAAGTTGGGCCGGATGCCTGCCGTTTCGTCTTCTTGTCTCGTTCCGCCAATGCCCAGATGGATTTCGACCTGGAGTTAGCCAAAAAGCAATCAGCGGATAACCCGGTTTATTATGTTCAATATGCTCATGCCCGCATCGCCAGTATACTGCGGCTAGCCAAAGAAAGGGGAATAGATTATGCCCGCGGTGATGCTTCTTTGCTCGTCACCGAGCCAGAATTGACTTTGATACGGCGAATGCTTTTGCTGCCTGAGATAGTAGAATTAGTTGCCGATACTCTGGAGCCTCATCATCTGCCTTATTATGCTCAGGACTTAGCTACAGTCTTTCACAGTTTTTATAAGCAATGCCGTGTTGTTTCCAAAAATCAGGAGTTGACCCGGGCCAGGCTCAAGCTAGTCAAAGCAGCCCAAATCGTGCTAGCCAGGACTCTTCACCTGATGGGCATGACCGCCCCCGAAAGTATGTAACCCACCCCGTTTGTCATTCTGAGCATAGCGAAGAATCCTACATGTAGCCCCCGAGGTTTTAACCTTGTAGCCTGTCCGAAAATGTAGCCCCGACCCTTAAGGGTCGGGCTCCCGAGGCTAAAGCCTCGGGGCTACATGTTTAGTATATATCATCGAAAAGTTATAATTTTCCCACGAAGCGGGAGAGGCAGATTGTCAGTTGGAGTTTTCGGACAGCCTCTTTGTCCACTCTGTCATTGCGAGTCCTTCCGCACAAGGACGTGGCAATCTCTGTCTTGCACCAACGTCTGCCTTGGGCTGAGATTACCATGTCGCTTCGCTCGCAATGACAAAAGAAGTAGTGTGATGGCCGCGTTGCCCTTCCGTGGAAGGGCTCCTCGCGGTAACGATTAAACCTCCTCAAAGCTTCGTTTGTAGCTAGGCGTTCTTTGTGTTAAACTTCTTGGGATATGAAACAGCGTGTTTTCTCTGGCGCCCGGCCAACCGGCAGACAGCATATCGGTAACTATCTCGGCGCCATTCAAAATTACGTCGCCCTTCAAAAGGACTACGATTGTATCTATTGCATAGTGGATATCCACGCGCTGACCACACTAGAGAACACAGACAAGCTGCAGCAAGATATCCACGAGATGATGCTCGACTGGTTAGCTGCCGGCCTTGACCCGCAAAAAAGCATCCTTTTTGTGCAATCGCATGTTCCTGAAGTGATGGAACTCCATACCTTGCTTAGCATGGTCACACCACTTGGCTGGCTACTGCGTGTACCTACTTTTAAAGAGAAGGCACGGATGCAGCCCCATAATGTTAACTACGGACTGGTGGGCTATCCAGTGCTTATGACCGCAGATATCGTGCTCTATAAGGCAGAAGTGGTGCCTGTAGGTGAGGACCAACTGCCCCATCTCGAGCTGGCACGGGAGATAGCTCGCCGCTTTAATTCACTTTTTGGCTCTACTTTTCCTGAGCCACAAGCCAAGCTCACCTCTTTCCCCATGGTGTTGGGGTTGAACGGCTCACAGAAGATGGGCAAGAGCTATGATAACTACATTGAACTGGCAGCCACACCTGAAGAGACATCGAAGCTGGTGATGACTGCCGTTACTGACCCAGCACGGAAATATCGCTCTGACCCAGGTCATCCCGAAGTGTGCAATGTCTTCAGTCTCCACGGCTTCTTCAACCCGGAGCGTGTGGATGAGATTGCTGTCCAGTGCCGTTCGGCCGGCATCGGTTGTGTTGATTGTAAAAAGTTACTAACTGAAGGGATAAACTCAAAACTGGCAGCTTTCCGAGAAAAGAGGGCTTCATTTGCCGCCAAACCGAAACATGTGGCTGAGGTGCTTGCTGAAGGAGCTCGCCGGGCTCAGGCAATCGCCAGAGAGACCCTGGTTGAAGTCAAAGAAAAGATGGGGCTTCTGCCACCAGCAGTTTGAAAACTTGACTATGAACAACTTGCCCACAGCCAGAAGCGGCAGAAGTGCCCTTCAAGTAGCCATCGCAGCAGCCGAAGAAGCTGGTAACATCATCCTGTCCCACTTTGGCTCTCAAAGACAGGTAAAACACAAAAGCAAGGGCAACCTGGTTACCGATGCCGACATCTTGTCTGAAAAACTCATACTGGAGTTATTGAAAGGCGAGTATCCGGATTGCAGTATTCTCTCCGAAGAATCGAACTCATCAGTTCCGCTCACCGATTACACATGGATAGTTGACCCATTGGATGGCACAAATAACTATACTTTCGGCATCCCCTTTTTCTGCGTCAATATCGCTCTGGTCAAAGATGAAGATATCCTGCTTGGGATAACCTACGACCCCATAAGAAGAGAACTTTTTCGAGCCGAGAAGAACAGAGGCTCTTACCTCAACGACTCAGTGATTCAAGTTTCCACAAAGGACTCACTTCAGGACTCTCTTGTAGGATTCGACCTCGGCTACAGCCATGAGCGAGGCGAAGAGATGCTCGACGTAGCCAATAAACTCTGGGGCGGAGTACATTGCTTGAGGGCTATGGGGTCGTCATCTTTGGGATTAGCCTATGTCGCCTGCGGGCGGGTTAACCTTTACTTTCATCGCTATCTCTTCCCTTGGGACACCGCCAGTGGGCTCCTGTTGATTAGAGAAGCCGGCGGTGAAGTCACCGACTGGCAAGGCAAACCAGCAACTTTTCGAACTCAAGAAATCATCGCCTCAAACCATGTGCTCCACCAGGAATTTATGACACGCTTTGCCCAGGGACAAGCACCCACATAAGCAGAGTATTGAGAGCAAATAATGTGCATCGCTTACTCACGACGAATGGGAATATAAATTAGGCAAGTATACCCCCATTACAAGTAACAATCCTGCCGTTACTTAATTTTGAATTTGGAAAATATTTCACAAAGTGCTCATTCCCTACAAACACTCTTCGTGAAGACAATAGTGGAGTGAACCCCTGAGGCTGGACACTTCAGGTTAGGAGAATTAGAAAGGTCTGGCAGGGTCAGAGTACAATTGAAAGGAGAAAGGACTCTGCTATGAGGAACAAGAGAATATTCGGCTTAGAATTTAAACGCCAGGTAGTAGAAGAACTGTTAAGCGGTGAAAGCA
>Ga0194126_10005451_pt1 | contig 18714 bp, 18 predicted proteins | sample TA2KigC150mmetaG_FD_148641 | JGI IMG/M metagenome (GOLD analysis project Ga0194126, IMG submission 148641) | Freshwater microbial communities from Lake Tanganyika, Tanzania - TA2015035 Kigoma Deep Cast 150m | ecosystem: Environmental > Aquatic > Freshwater > Lake | place: Tanzania: Lake... | reverse complement strand
GAGTCTGGCCGTGGCGGAGGGCGAGCCGCACGTCCGCGCGGTTCGCTACCGGCTCAAGGTGCCCGAGATCGTGCTCCTGAGCCACTACGCCGAGGTGCCGCGCCGGAGGGTGACCTTCTCGCGCCGCAACGTCTACCGGCGGGATCGCAACATCTGCCAGTACTGCGGCGCGAAGCCTCCGATCGAGGACCTCACCGTGGACCACGTGCTGCCCCGATCGCTGGGCGGTCGCACGAGCTGGACCAACTGTGTCCTCTCGTGCGTCAAGTGCAACCGGCGAAAATCGAACCGGACGCTCGCAGAAGCTGGCGTCCGGCTGGTCCGAGAGCCGCACGAGCCCACCTGGTCACCCTGCCTGTCGATTCCCACGACGCTGCGCAAAGAGTCCTGGGGACCCTACATTCCGGAGCTGCAGCCGATCGAGATCTGACCCGTCTACCCTGAGATCAGCCTCACCAGGGGCCCGGCCCACTCGAAGACGAGGAAATCGACCCTCCCGTAGAGGAGCGAGATCCGGCTCATGACCGTGTAGCCGAAGCTCGCCCCGAAGCCGATCATCAAGATCCAGATCCCGGCCTTCGACATCCCGCCGATGACTCCTTCGTGGCGGGCCGAGAAGAAGAAGTAGGCCAGGCCGCAGAGGACAGCCCCGAGGATGAGGATGTTGTTCACGAGCGCGCCGGTCCCGTTGAACGAACCGGGCTGGAACAGGGTCATGGTCGGATAGATCTGCTGGATCACGTAGGTCTGGAGGACCAGGGGAATCGCCGCACCGCTGCCCACGCCGAGGATGTAGGCGATCGGGATGCGCGAGATCCAGGCGTACTTCGGGATGAATCGGGTGAAGAGGAGAAGGCCGAGGATCGCGGGGATGACCACGAGCGGATCGAGGAGCGTCGTCGAGGCGCCGGCGAGAACCCGCTTGGCCGGGTCGAGCAGCTTCGGAATGAGGGACGTCGTCACCAGGATGACGACGAAGTAACCCGCCGAGACGCCCACCACCAGGTGCTCCGCGAACTTGTAGAACGGGTTATCCCTCCAGAGGAAGGTGAAGATCGCCACCGAGAGGATCGCCGCGATCGTGTAGAGAATGTGCTGTTCCATGGCCTCTAGCTCCTCCTTCGGCGGCGCTCGACGATGAAGATCACATTGCCGAGCAGGATCAAGGCGACGATCAGGATGTGCGACACCGACTGGACGAGCATCCCCTTGACCGCCTTCCCGGGGTGGCCCACGAGCTGCTCATACTCCGCGGCCCCGCGCAACCCGCCGATCAACCCGAAGAGCTGTCCGGACTGCAGGTAGTTGTAATAGTTGGGGGCCATCACGGCCGTGGAAGCGCAAGCGAGCGGGAACTTGTAGCGGCCGGTCCCATAGATGATCCAGTAGTCGATCCCGCTCGTGGAGTTGATCGTGAGGACCAGGGCGACGTTCTGGTAGTTCTTGACGCCCTTCATCATCGGGATCTCATCGAGCGGCGTGTTGTAGTAGTCGGTGGGGAATGGGACGCGGAAGTCCTCTCCCATCGCCATGATCACGATTCCGGGATACGGTTTGTAGCCGAGATAGACGTAGTCCTCCCCGTACTTCCGTCCCCACTCTTCCGCCATCTGCCGCAGCTCCGACTCCACGAGAGAGACCCCGTTCGAGACCAGGCAGGTCACCAGAACGCGGAGATCCTTCCGGAAGCACTGGCGGAGGACGGCCATCGTCATGGGCGACATCTCGGCGGCCATGGAGGGGTCGTACTCGCAGGGGAGCATGACGATCTCGCCCGCCTGCAGCCCCTCGATCCGGTCGTAGACCGACTTCACCTCCGGCGTGACGCGAACGGTCTTGGGAGCCGGAAGGAAGAGCGGCACGAGGACCGCGAGGAAGATCAAGAGAAAGACGAGGTGGCGTTCGAGCTGGAAGCCTCTTGTCCCTGCCATCGCCGCCTCCTACCTGAGGTGGGGAGCTTCGATCCCCAGGACGACCTTGAGCGCGGTCGCGGAGCCGCCCAGCCCGAGGCCGATCGAGATCGCCCGCTTCGCGGCCATGTTGGGGACGTTGAGCAGCCAGTCGGAGACCTTGGCGATTCCCGGGATCAGGTCTTCGCCCGCGGGCACCCTGCCCAGCATGACGACGACCGCCGAGACCAGGAGGATCGTGGCGATCAGGCTCCTTGCTCGGAAGGCGCGGAAGGCCGCGGAGGCGATGTAGAAGGCCAGCAGGGCGAACATCGTGGATGTGATCGGGTTCAGGACCGCGATGTACCCCTTCATGAAGAAGCTCTGCTGGTCGGTCCCGGTCAGGATCGCGGAGAGGATCATGTAGAGAAGGCCCGCCAGCAGGATGTAGCTGTACTTCGTCCCCGCGTCCCGCCTCTGGATCTTGTTGACGTGGAGGTTCACGAGGCTCGCGATCCCGAGGACGATCGAGAAGATCCCGACTATGATGAGCCAGTCCAGCGACGTCTGGTAGAACTGCTCGGAGTGCTTGTGGGGAATGAAGTACTGGATCGCCATGAACATCCCGGTGACAAGGGTGATGAGTCTGGGCAGCTCGCGTTGCATCGATCGCCTCCTACTGCACTCTGAAGAAGTCGACGAACCAGGTCTGGCCGAACGCCGCCATGATCACGCCCAGGACGATCAGGATGGCGCCGACCGCCTTGCCGAAGTCCTGGGCCTTCAAGGTTCCCAGGAGGGGCGGCTCCTGCGAGAGGTAGGCGCTCGAGGCGTAGAGCTCCTCGCCGATCAGGGTGTAGTCGCAGGCCGCGACGAAGAAGGGGATCTGGGTGATCTCATCGGTCCCCGCGATCTGGATCGATCCCGCCACATTCCCGGTCTCGGCAAGGACAAGGCTCTCGGCGTAGAACTTCCCGATGTAGAAGTTCGTCGCCGGCCGCTCGCGCAACATCACTCCGTTGACCGCCGCCGTGTAGCTGAACTGATCCTGCGTGACGAAGTAGACATCCTCCTGCCGGTAGAGCTCGGGGCGTCCGGCGTCCAGGTAAGAGGACTTCACGATCTCCTGGGCGATCGTCATCACGATCGGATCCGCGCAGGGGACGAGGACCGGAGTCTGGTACTCGGCGGTCTTCTTGGCGACCCGCCCGAGGAGTGTGAAGGCGGCGAGGGTCGCCACCTCGCTCGCTACGGAGATCCCCGGTATGAAGAGGATCGGCTTGCCCATCTCGGTCGCGCGGCCGATCGCCTCGTCGACGGCCGAGAGACCGGGAATCGGCCGCACATAGAAGGTCTTCCCCCGCCGGGCGGCCCGGATCAGGACCATCACCGTGAGACAGAAGAGGAAGGTCAGGATGAGCGTGGCCAGCTTGCGGAGATCGAACCACTGCCCTGTCGAGCGGACGGGGCCGGCGACCGCGCTCGGGGCCGATGTCCCGCCGCCCGTCCCCCGTGGTGAGACGCGGTAGTAGTAGGTCTCCTCGTCGCGGACGCTGTTGTCGGTGTAGGCGGTCGTGCCGGCCGGGGCATCGGCGATCCGCTCGAAGGGGCCGGCCTGCGCCTGCGCGCGCTCGATCAGATAGAGAAGCGCGCCCGCTGCGGGATCGGCTTCATCCGGACTCGGGCGCCACTCGAGATCGACGCTCTCGCCCCGGTCGTTGGGCGTGTCGACCGCTTTGAGATCGAGCGGGGGCCTGGGAGCGGGAGGATCTTCCGCCGCGTTCTCCGCCAAGGCGGCCGAGGCTTGCAGGAGGAGTAAGGGAAGGAGAGCGAGCGCCGCGACAAGCGGCAACCCGCGGCCCCGTCGGTGCCGATGCATGGTCCACCTCCCGTCCGCCCGTCCCAAGTTCCAGCGGCTCCCGGCAACCGCCGCGTCGGGCCGAGGGGCATGGCCGATCCTATTCGATGGAAGCGCGGAGGGTCAACGCGTCGCTGCCTATGTGCGGCTGCTTATGGGGGCGCGCTGGCCAGCCGGGCCGCTTGCCGCATGAGCGCTTCGACGTCGCCCCTGTCGCGCCGGTCGAGGACGATCATCTTCGGATGTAACTGACGCGCTTCCCTGGCCAGGGCGGGATCCCGCACCTGCAGCGCATACTGCAGGGCATAGCCGATCAGCGGAGAGGGGATCGCCTTCGCGCCCCCGAACTGCCGGAGGGCCTCGCCCAGCTCCGCCCGGTTCTTCTCCCCGATCCTCAGGATGACCCACTGGATCGCGGGCCATCCGTTCGGCGGCAGCGACAGGTCCTCGCCGTCGTAGTAGCGGACCGGCCGGCGTTCCAGCCTCGCGGCCTGATCCGACCGCGCATTGAGCAGAAGGACTCGATGCAGATCGCCGTAGGCGAGCGTCCACTCCGGGTCAGACTCGAGGGAGGCGATCAGGTCGTTGCTGTGCCCGAGGAGGAGAACCGCGGCGTCGAACCGGTACTGGGCATGGAGACGCCGAAAGGCGGAGGGGTCTGCGAGAGCGGTGAGGAAGGTCTGCGTCTCGGCCGCGCGCATGAAGCGCTGATCCATGTAGATCCTGGCCCCCGGAAGTCGCAGCTGCAGGTAGGATGCGTCCGCGGGATTGGCGAAGATCCTGCCTGCGAAGCGAGCGGGAACGAGCCAGTCCGCGAGCTTCGTCGGGTAGGTGTAGGGCGTGAGCGAGAGGCCGAGCTGCGTGCGCGCCTCGATAGTCCCGTGGTAGGTCCCCGATAGGATCCAGACGGATATCGCGCAGGCGATGAGACCTGCGGCGGGGGCGGCGACCGCGCGCACTCTTGAAGAGAGGCGAGCGCGCCGCTTGCCCCCCGGTTTCTTCTCGAGCAACGCCCGCTCGAGGAAGGAGCGCATCGCCGGAGCGCCGAGAAGAAGAAGCAACGGACCGTTGCGGACGCTCGAGGCGCTCAGGTAGAGGCCCGCGGCCGCGAAGGCGAAGAGATGGATTCGTCTCTCGCCGCGAAAGGCGTTGGCGACCGATGCCAGGAGGACCGCGGCCCAGCAGGCCCAGAAGACCTGCACGGTCCAGATCCTCAGGAAGTCGCCGGTCGGGGGGCGCGTTTCCCGGATCGCCCAGCCCATCGACCCCTGGAATCTCCAGAGGTCGAGGACAAATCTCCAGCCATCGACTCCGTGCGGAGAGAGAAAGCTCGCCACGGAGACGGTCGCGAGGAGCTTGAGCCAGCCGGAGGATCTGCCGCGACCCTGGACCATCGATGAGACGGCCATGATCCCGACCAGCGCGGGGCCGAGGGCGAAGAAGCCGTGCGTGTTCGTCCAGAGGAGCTGGAGCAGGCCGACCGAGGCGATTCGGCGCCAGGTCAGCTCGACGCCGTCCCGGGCCCATCGATCCAGCCGGTCGACCATGAGGATCAGGAGGAGGTAAGAGAAGACCTCGGGGCGGGGGTCGAATCGATTCTGGAGTATGAGGATGCCGCCGATGGCGAGGATCATTCCAACGCCGCCGGAGCGAAGGAGGGAAGCGGCGCGCGCCCAGAGCGCCACGATCGCGACCCAGGCGGCCACCATGAGGAGGCTGACGCCGAAGACCTCGCCGATCCGGTACGAGATCTCGACCATCACCTGGAAGAGCCAGTAGATGTTCACGTATCCGGTCGGCGGGGCGAGGACCAGATCGGGAGGACTGAGAGATCCGGTCTTGAGAATCTGCCGGCCCATGTGGAGATGGAAGAAGATGTCGGGGCCCTGCCAGGTTCGGTAGAGAAGGAGGAGCAGGAGGATCCCAATCAGGATCCAGGCGGCCCGCTCGATCGATGGGGATTCGCGGAGCCTGGGGCCGCCCCTTGGCTGGTTGCGCTCCAGAAGACCCTCCCTTCCTTGGCCCGGGGGGAGTCTAGACCGTTCGAGCGGATCCGCGCGAGTGCGCGGGGAGGGCAAGGAAATGCCCGCACCACCTTTGGCCGCAAAAGTAGGTGCGGGCAAGGGTGAGGTCTAGCCTCACCTTCATCTATGTCACTGCTCGGACCATCTATCAACTCGGCCCTGCTGCTCGCTCAGAAACGATCTCGACTGGGAGGAGTCCTATGCGTTGGTTTGCTTCCCCAAATCTCGACCACGGGGTGATCATCGGTCATTCTGAGAGGGACGTCACTCTTTTTTATTCACTATTTTCGCATTTGTTATGATATTCACGAGGGCAAGGCGTCTTGAGGCCTTCCTGCCGCGGTTGACCTTGCGATGTAGCAGACTATTTCACAACGCGTTAGGCAGCTCTTTCGGAGCTTACATCGCTCGCCCCGGCGCTCTAACATGTCAGGTCATGGACTCTGGGAACGTCGATTCCCCGCTCTTCGAAGGCGCCCGCCCCGATGGAGCGGCCCCTCCCCGGGGGGAGGAGTTGCGCAGGGCGTACGCAGATCGGGCGCTCGCGCAGATCCCGCGCCTGCTCTCCCTTCAAGACCGCAACGAGTTCTCGCCGACCTACGGATGCTTTCACCGCGAGTACTGGCTCTGCCGGAGCGTCGACTTCCCCTCGGCGATCGCGCAGTTCGGCGCGCACTCCCTCGCGCTCGCCTACACGACGCCCTTTCCCGACAACCCGTATCTCGGAAGCCCGAAGATCCTCTTCTGGGCTCTGGCCGGGATGGAGTTCTGGACCCGCATCCAGCACTCGGACGGATCGTTCGATGAGTTCTATCCGAACGAGCGGGGATGGGCCGGCCCGACGGGATTCCTGGTCTACGCGATCTGCGATTCCCTGCGGCTTCTAGATGGGCACCTGCCGCCCGGTCTGGCAGATCGACTCCGCGAGAGCGTCTACCGGGCGGCCCGCTTTCTCGCGCGATACGACGAGCCCGGGGTGCTCGCGAACCATCACGCGATGGCCATCCTCCCGATCTACGAGGCCTACGCGCTCTTGGGCGACCGGAGACTCCTCGCGGGATTCCACGAGCGCCTCGACGACTTCCTCCGCCACTGCGACGAGGAGGGATGGTGTCTCGAGTACGACGGCGCCGATCCGGGCTACCTCTCGGCCACGATCTCGTTTCTCGGGAAGCTGCGGAAGATCTACGCCGATGAGCGGATCGATGGCGTGATCCGTCGCGCGATCGACTTCTGCTCCCACTTCGTCTTTCCGGACGGACACTTCGGCGGATCGCTGGGCAGCCGGCAGACGCTCCACTTCTACCCCCACGGCTTCGAGCTTGCCGCGCCCCGGGTTCCGATGGCGGGCGCCGTGGCGGAGCGGATGCTGTCCGCCCTCCGGCGCGGCCGCCTCGTGCCCCCGGAAATCCAGGAGGATCGCTACTTCCTCTACAGGATCCCGGAGCTGCTGCAGTCCTGGATCGACTGGAGGCCGCGACCCGATCCGCTTCCCCCGCTTCCCTGCGACGGTCCTCCGTTCACGAGGAGCTGGCCGCGCGCGCGGATGCAGATCCGCAGGACTCCGGAGGCCTACATCGCGGTCAACCTCGCCAAGGGAGGCGTGCTCAAGGTCTGCGGCGTGGGGGAAGCCCCGAAAGTCCTCGCGAGCGACTGCGGCATCCTCGCCGAGAGGGCTGACGGCCGTGTCGTGACCTCGCAGTGGATCGATCCCAACCGCGCGATCCGGTGGGACGAGAACGAGTTTGTCGTCGAGGGATCTCTCCACTTCATGGTCACGAAGGCGTTCACCCCCTGGAGGATGATCCTCTTCCGCCTCTTCCTCCTCTCGGCGGGCTGGAGCGCGTGGCTCGCCTACCGGATCAAGGGCGGGATCCGGCGGCTCCTCATGACGCGGAGCGGGGCGTCGCCGTCGCGCTTCAGGCGCGCGATCCGCTTCGAGAGCGGCAGGGTCATCGTGACCGACCGGATCGAGCGGGGGAGGGGGCCGCGCTTCGAGAGGGTCAGGATCGGCGACGACTTCAGCGTCCGGTACGTTCCCCAGTCGCGCTACTTCCAGAGCTTCGAGCTGGGCGTCAGCGGCTCCTACCTGTCGGATGCCGACATCGAGCGTCTGAACAGGACCGGGAGGATCGATGTCGTCCGCGAGATCGATCTGAAGAAGGGGCTCGTCCGCATCGCGACCTCGGAGGAGCCGTGAACGAGGCGGGCGACTCTGCCCTTCGGCAGGCGGACGAATCGCCGAGACGGCCCGTCAACACGGCCCGCGACTGGCTCCGCCTTTCGGCGATCGCCGCGGTCACCGTCCTCGTCTTCTTCTTCATCTTCCGGGATGTCCCCTTCGCGGCGGTGGGGGAAATCCTCCGCGGGGCCCGGTTCCTTCCCCTCGTCGCGGGTTTCGCGATCACGCTGGCCTTCCCTCCTCTCTCCGCGGCCAGGTGGCGCTGCGTGATGGAGGGGATGGGATGTCGCATCGCGCTCAGGGAGTCGATGGGGCTGGTCCTGGCGTCCTGGACCCTGTCGATCTTCACGCCGTCCAAGGGGGGGGACCTCGCGAAGGCGTACTTCCTCAGGGGACGCTTCCCCGTGAGCTCGGTCCTGGGATCCGTTCTTGCCGTGCGCCTCGTCGATACTCTCGTCCTGCTGGCCTTCTGCCTCGCCGGGTCGCTCGTCTTTGGATGGCGGGCTCTGTCGATCGCCTCGGCAGTCGTCCTGGGCCTCGGTCTGGCCGGCGCGGCGGGACTCCTCGCGATCCGCTTGCCTGTGCCCGCCCGACTGCGCCTCAAGGTTGACCGACTCCTCGAGGCGGTCCGGGTCCTCGCCAAGCGCCCCCGACTGCTGCTCATCGTCGCCCTGCTGGCAGCGGCCAACTGGTCCGCGAGCATCGCCCAGACCTGGCTCTTCTACCGCGCGCTGTCGGTGGCGGTCCCCGTGGCCCAGGTCGTCGCGGCGTTGCCCGCCGCGATCTTCGTGGGGCTCCTTCCCGTGACAATCGCGGGAATGGGAACGCGGGACGCCGCGCTGATCCGGCTCATGGCGGGCCATGCGCTCCCCGCCGTCTCCTTGAGCGTGGGCATCCTTTACTCGCTCTGCGGCTACTGGCTCCCCGGGCTCGCAGGGTTGCCGTTCCTCCGGTGGGCGCTCGGCCGGGGGAAGTCGACGGGTGAGCCATGAAACGCCGCGGCCAGACGCGCTTGACTCGATTTGCGAAGCGAGCATGCGGACCGCGAGGCTTGCTGACCCCGACGGCTCCCTCCGCCCCGCTATGTTCGCGTTCGCGGCGCGGGGCTTCGGGAGTCCGTCGGGGTACGCGCGCAAGCGGCCGCTTGACAGGCCTTCGCGGATCCCACTCCCTGGCGGCGGCCGAAAAACACTTGGCGGTGTCGCGATCAGCGGGGCTTCCGAAGCGGCGACCCGATGCCTCGCAGGTTTCTGAAAGTGAGCGTTCTCGCGGTTTCGAGCCGTCCGCTTCCGGCTGAGCGAGCGATTCCTGTACTGAGAAGGGGAGGGATCTCATGAGATCGAAGGCAGTGGGATTAGCGCTTCTCGTGGCCTTCACATTGGCCGGTCCTGTTGTTGCGCAGGACGAGATGGGGATGGGGCCGAGCTTCACCTTGTATGGAGGGCTTTCACTTCCTCAAGGGGACTTTGGCGACGACTCGGGGTCGGACGCGGGTCTTGCAAAGACGGGGCTCGGGATTGGTTTTGAGGGGGACTTCCCCCTCAACTCGCCGGGGCTGTCGGTCACGGGGAGCATCTTCTTCCTCATGAACGGCGTGGATGAGGATGAGATCGAGGATGCGCTCGAGGGGGAATGGTGCTTCGGCGAATACGGGGAATACGTCTGCGCGGAGATCGACAACTTCGATGTCGGCTCCTACTACAATGTCCCTATATTGGTGGGGCTCAAGTACGAGGCCGAAACATCGCCCGGTTTCAGCATGTTTGGGTTCGGGCAGGTCGGCATGAACATCCTGAAGTTCCCGAAGTATGAGTTCGACCTGGAGTACTGCGAATACTCCAACTGCTTCAGAGGCAGCTCCGAGACGACCTTCGACATGGGAACGAGCTTCGGGTTCTCCATCGGGGGAGGAATCGTCGTAGGGCAGAAGGGGGTCTTCGGTCTCCGGTACCTCTCCTTGGGTGAGCCGGAGGTCGATGGCGAGACCGAGGTGTCGATAAGCGGCTACTCGGGGCGCGGAGAGGATTTCGAGGCTGAACAGTCGGTTTCGATACTCCTCTTGTTCGCGGGGGTGCGCTTCTAGAGAGACGCGAGGCGGCGCAGGCCGCCACCCCTTGGCGAGCCCGCGAGGCGGGATCGGATCCCGCCAGCCAGAAACGGGCTGATCTTGCCTTGAGCCGTCGCCGGATTGGACCGGCGGCGGCTCTTTCCGTGGCGTCCGAGGGCAATCTGCCTGCGGCGTCCGAGGGAATCCTGCCTGGGTGGACGGCCAGGGCCCCCCGTATTTGATTTCATGGCAATGCGTTGAGGACGAGGGGCCGGCGGGGCGCGTGAAACTATTTATTGACTATATAGTGAAGATTACGCATACTGCGGCTAGGAGAGGGGCGCACATGGACTCGGCGACAAGGGGCGTAACCGGGAGGATCCAATGAAAGTCACTGCCGGTGAGGAATACGGGCTCAGGTGCCTGATTCAACTCGCGCGCGGCAACGGTGGCGGTCGCGGACTGACGCTGTCCGAAATCGCCGCGCGGGAGGGGATGCCGATCCCGAATACGGCGAAGCTTCTGCGCCGGCTAAGGATTGCCGGGATCGTGACCAGCGTGCGAGGCCGCACCGGCGGCTACACGCTCGCGCGCCCCGCCGACGAGATCAGCCTCGCGGATGCCCTCATCGCGCTGGATGGCCCCGTCTTCGATCGCCGCAACTGCGCGAGCTACACAGGGAGCGAGCGCGTCTGCGTTCGCGCGAGGGATTGCTCTGTCCGCTCCTTGTGGATCGCGGTCGAGGATCTCGTCCGCTCGGCCCTCGGCAAGGTCACTGTCGCCGATCTCGTGACCACGGAGGACGCGGCGCGGCAACGGCTCGGGAGCAAGTGGGAAGGCGACGCCGTCCTCGGAGTGAAGGGCGCGCGCGAAGCAGAGGAGGCCTAGAGGGATGAGAGAAGCAGACAGCAAGGGCGCGATCTTCGCCTGCGAGGATGTCCATGTCGCCGTCCAGGGGAAGGAAGTCGTCAGGGGCGTGAGCCTCGAGCTGCGAGCCGGGGAAAAGGTCGCCCTGATGGGCCCCAACGGGTCGGGCAAGAGCACCCTCGTGAGCACCCTCATGGGGAATCCCGCCTACGAGCTGACGCAGGGGAGGATCTGGCTCGCGGGGGAGGAGATCACCGGACTCCCGGCCGACGAGCGCGCGCGGCGCGGCCTCTTCCTCGCGTTCCAGTATCCTGTGGCGATTCCGGGCGTGAGCGTTGCGAATGTGATCCGCGCCGCGGTGAACGCCCGCCGCGGAACGGACGTGCCGATCCGAGAGTTCCGCAAGGAGCTGGCCGAGGCGATGGCGCTCCTGGGAGTCGAATCGAGCTTCCCTGGACGTTCCCTCAATGAGGGCTTCTCCGGCGGTGAGAAGAAGCGGATCGAGGTCCTCCAGATGGCGATGCTCAAGCCGGTCGTCGCCCTCATGGACGAGACCGACTCGGGCCTCGACATCGACGCTCTGCGAACCGTGGCCCACGGCATCAACTCGGTCTGCGGGCAGGCCTCCGCAGTCCTGCTCGTCACCCACTACCAGCGCCTCCTCAACCATGTCATGCCCGACCGGGTGCACGTCCTGATGGAGGGGAGGATCGTCGAGTCGGGAGGGGCCGATCTGGTGGGGAAGCTCGAGTCGCTCGGATACGACTGGATCGAAAAGGAAAGTAACGGCCCGGACCTCGTGACGAGCGTGCCGGACGGCGCCGCGGCGAAGGCCGAGAGGCCCGGCGTCGAGAGGTGACCATCGATGGATGAGAGGAAGCAAGTAGCGCAGGCGCCGACCGCTGAGGCGAGGCGACCGCGTCCGGAAGCGGATATCCGCGGCGACTACGCCGAGAAGTGGGGCTTCCGCGACCCCGAAGAGTACTTCCACAAGGGGCGCAAGGGCCTCGATCACGAGGTGGTCGAGATGATCTCGCGGATGAAGAAGGAGCCGGACTGGATGCGCCGGCTGCGGCACCAGGCTCTCGACACCTTTCTCGAGAAGCCGATGCCCCGCTGGGGAAACACGGCGCTACTCGAGTCGATCGACTTCGAGGACATCTACTACTACATCAAGCCGATCGAGGAGCGGGGACGGACCTGGGACGATGTCCCGGACGGCATCAAGAAGACCTTCGACCGCCTCGGCATCCCGGAGGCCGAGAGGAAGTTCCTGGCGGGCGTCTCGGCCCAATACGAGTCGGAGGTCGTGTATCACTCCGTCCAGGAGAATCTCACCAAGCAGGGCGTCCTTTTCATGGACATGGACAGCGGCCTGCGCGAGCACCCGGAGATCGTCGAGCGCTACTTCGCGACCGTGATCCCTCCGAAGGACAACAAGTTCGCCGCGCTCAACAGCGCCGTCTGGTCGGGGGGCTCGTTCATCTACGTGCCGCCCGACACGAAGGTCGAGATGCCGCTGCAAGCCTACTTCCGCATCAACGCCGAGAAGATGGGGCAGTTCGAGAGGACGCTGATCATCGCGGACCGGGGATCGAGGGTGCACTACATCGAGGGATGCACTGCCCCCGTCTACTCCACCGACTCGCTCCACTCGGCCGTCGTCGAGCTGATCGCCATGGAGGGAGCCTACATCCGGTACACGACGATCCAGAACTGGTCGAACAACATCTACAACCTCGTGACCAAGCGGGCGGTCGCGCACAGGAACGCGGTCGTCGAGTGGGTCGACGGGAACATCGGCTCGCGCCTCACGATGAAGTACCCCTGCGTCTACCTCGCAGGCGAGGGCGCGCGGGGCGAGATCCTCTCGGTCGCCTTCGCGGGGAAGGGGCAGCATCAGGACGCAGGCGCCAAGGTAATCCACGCAGCCCCGAACACGAGCAGCACCGTGACGTCCAAGTCGATCTCCAAGGACGGAGGCCGCTCCTCCTACCGAGGCCTGGCCAAGGTCCACAAAGGGGCCACGAACTGCAAGGTCTCCGTCCAGTGCGACGCGTTGATCCTCGATTCGATCTCCCGCTCCGACACCTACCCCACGATGGAGATCGAGGAGGACGATGTCCGGATGGAGCACGAGGCGCGCGTGAGCAGGATCGGGGACGAGCAGATCTTCTACCTGATGAGCCGGGGTTTGAGCGAGCAGTCCGCGCGCACGCTGATCGTGAACGGGTTCATCGAGGCGTTCACGAAGGAGCTGCCGATGGAGTACGCGGTGGAACTCAATCGGCTCATCGAGATGGAGCTGGAGGGATCGGTCGGATGACCGGAGAACGCATGATCCGGGAGGAGGCGCGGGAAGGTTCGAGCGCCGTGGGGTCGGCGAGCGGCGGGTCGGGAGGGAACGCCGGTCCGATCGGGAGCGGTTCGGAGTGGCTCAAGCGCTCGCGCGAGGAGGCATGGAAGATCCACGACGGGCTTCCGATGCCCGATCGGGCGCGCCACCTCTGGCGCTACACGGACCCGGCCGCGCTCTTGCCGGAAGCCGCGCTCATCCCTCGGGCGTCAGTGGAGCCTCGGGCGTCAGCCGAAGTCGTCCTCTCCGAGTCGGCCCGCCGCGCGGGCGCGATCGCCATCCCCTTGGTCGACGCGATCCGCGAGGACCACACGCTCGTTCGCGAGAAGCTGGGCGCGCTGGTCCCGTCCGTCTTCGGAAAGCCGGAAGCCCTGAACATGGCAGCATGGAGCGCGGGGCACTTCGTCCATCTGCCTGGCGGAGTCCGGATCGAGGATCCGATCCGCCTGATCAGCGCGCCGCCGCGGGGCTCCTTCCGCGCCTTCCGGCATCTGATCCTGGTCGAGGAGGGCGCCGAAGCGACGATCGTGGACGAGTCGCGCGGGCCGGACGGCCGAGAGTCGTCGTGGGCCAGCATGGTGACCGAGCTCTTCGTCGGGGAAGGAGCCCGGGTCCGCTACGTGAGGCTTCAGCGGCTCGGACGAGGAGCGGTCGCCCACGCGACCTTCCGGGCGCGGCTAGGGCGAGATGCAAGTCTGCGGACGGCGATCGCCTCGATCGGCGGAGGATTGTACAAGGCGGATCTCGGCGTTCTGATGGACGGAGAGGGAGCCGAGAGCCGCATGTCGGGCTTCGTCCTGTGCGACGGGGCGCAGAGGGCGGACCATCACACGGTCCATGACCATCGTGTCGCCCGGACCCACAGCGACATCAACCTCCGGGTGGTTCTCGGGGGCCGCGCGCGCTCGGCCTACACCGGGCTCATCCGCATCGCCGAGGAGGCCCCGTATTGCGAGGCCTTCCAGGAGAACAGGAACCTCCTTCTGTCCGACGGCTGCAGAGCCGAGTCGATTCCCGAACTCGAGATCCTGACCGATGAGGTGAGATGCAAGCACGGCGCGACGGCGGGTCCCATCGACGAGGACCAGCTCTTCTACCTAGAGAGCCGGGGCCTCTCGCGGGCGAAGGCGACGGAGATGGTCATCCTCGGATTCCTCGAGGAGACGCTGAGCCATCTCGGCAGCGATGAAACCGAAACCATCATGGGCGAGCTCGCCGCGCGCGCGGCGGAGATCACGAGGCCATGAGCACGGCATACACGCAGGCGATCCGCACGGATGAGATTCCCGCAGGGGAGTGCCGCGCCGTCACGATCGGGCAAGATAGGGTCGTCGTGTGCAACGCCGGCGGGGAGTTCTACGCCATCGAGGACGTTTGCTCCCACGACCAGAGTCCGCTGGACGCGCAGAGGATCGATGAGATGGCCATCGAGTGCCCGCGTCACGGCGCCCGGTTCGACATCCGCTCGGGGGTGGCCCTCCGCATGCCGGCGATCGCGCCGGTTCGGGCCTTCCCGACCAAGGTGATCGGAGATCACGTCTATGTCGGCCTCGACGCGTAGGGACGGGAGGCTCGAGGCCGGCGGCGGCCCGACGGCGGCTTCGCTGGACGTGGCGCGGATACGCGGCGACTTCCCGATCCTGCGGCGCGAGGTGAACGGGCGACCGCTCGTCTATCTCGACAGCGCCGCGACGACGCAGAAGCCCCAGGTCGTCATCGACGCGCTCGCCGATTACTACGCTCGGTCGAACGCCAACGTGCACCGAGGAATCCACAAGCTCGCCGAGGAGGCGACCGAGGCCTACGAAGCCGCGCGCGCGCGCGTCGCCCGCATGATCGGTGCCGACGACCCGCGGGGAGTGGTATTCACGCGCAACGCCACCGAGGCGATCAACCTTGCCGCGCGAGCCTGGGTCGAGCCCCGGCTCCGGCCGGGCGACGAGATCCTCCTCACGGAGATGGAGCATCACAGCAATCTGGTCCCCTGGATCATGATCGCCAGGCGGGCGGGAGCGGTTCTCAGGCATGTTCCGATCGACGATGAAGGGCATCTGATCCTCGATCGGCTCGAAGACCTGATCGGGCCGAGGACGCGCATCCTCGCCCTGACGCATGCCTCGAACGTCCTCGGCACGATCAACCCGATCACGAGGATCGTCTCGATCGCCCGAGCGCGCGGAGTCCCGGTCCTGCTGGACGGAGCGCAGAGCGTGCCGCACCTGCCGATCGATCTACGCGATCTCGGCGTCGACTTCCTTGCCTTCTCGGCGCACAAGATGCTGGGTCCTACCGGCGTTGGCGTCCTCTGGGCCCGGCCCGATCTCTTGGAGGAGGCGGAGCCGTTCCTCGGGGGCGGGGAGATGATCCGGGAGGTCACGCTCGATGCGGCCACCTGGAACGAGATCCCGTGGAAATTCGAGGCCGGCACGCCGAACATCGCGGGAGTCGTCGGATTCGGAGCTGCGCTCGACTACCTCGAGTCCATCGGCATGGATGCGATCCGCGCGCACGAGATCGAGCTGACCGGCTATGCGTTCGAGAGGCTGTCGGCGATCGGAGGACTCCAGATTCACGGCCCTCGGTCGCCGGCCGAGCGGACAGGGGTGATCTCATTCTCGGACGCGACGGTCCATCCCCACGATCTGGCGACCATCCTTGACATGAACGGGGTAGCCATCAGGGCGGGGCATCATTGCGCTCAGCCGCTCATGCGACGGCTCGGTGCGCAGGCGACCGCCCGCGCGAGCTTCTACCTTTACAACGACGCGGCGGACGTGGACGCGCTCGTCGCGGCCCTTTCGGAGGCGAGATCCTACTTTGGAGAAGCCGTTCGCCGAACTTGACGCGCTCTATCGGGATGTCGTGCTGGATCACTATCGGAGTCCGCGCGGCAGGGAACCGCTGCCCGCTCCGGACGTGCAGCGCCGCGGCTTCAATCCCGTTTGCGGGGACGAGGTGCTCGTCGCGCTGGCGATGGATGGCGACGTCGTGCGGGAGGTCCAGGTGAAGAGCCGCGGGTGCGCGATCAGCGTCGCGTCGGGATCGATGCTGGCCGATCTGCTTCCGGGAAGGACTCGGGGAGAGGCCGAACGGCTGATCGAGGCGTTCCGCGCTCTGCTGCGCGGAGAGGAGCCCGCCGGCGATCTGGATCTCGGGGATCTCGATGCACTGAGAGGCGTGGCCAGGTTTCCCGTGCGGATCAAGTGCGCCATGCTTCCCTGGATGACTCTTCGCGAGTCGCTGCGCGCGCGTGAGCGGGGTGGAGAGGACGCGCAGGACGCCGCGGCCACAACGGAGGAGGCGCGCGGGTGAGGGAATCGGGCGGGAAGAAGGCCGACTCCGGCGTTCGGATCACCGAGGATGGGATCCGTCAGGTTCTGCGCCCCGTGACCGATCCCGAGCTCGGTCTGTCGATCCTCGATCTCGGCCTCGTCTACGGGATCGGCATCGATCAGGATGCCGGCGAGGTCACGGTCACCATGACGCTGACCAGCCAGATGTGCCCCATGGGACCTCAGATCCTCGGCGCGACGGAGATGGCGGTCCGCCGCGCCGCCGGTGTCCGGAAGGCCAAGATCGAGCTCGTCTGGGAGCCTCCCTGGGATCCGCGCAAGCACGCGTCGGAGGATGGAAAGGCGTTCCTCGGGATCTGGGACTGACCTGGGGCGCGCGGCGCGCGATCACTGTAGCCCCCCCGCCGTCATCGGCGATCCTGCTTGACCCATCAGCGCAGTCTCGCGATAGTGGGGCGCGCGAAGTCCGAGGCCCCGCCCAGGTCGCGCGGCCTGGAGCGCCGGGGCGATCGAGCACTACCGCACAGGAGGCCGCGAGTCATGAAGCACATCAGGAGCATCCCCCTTGCCGCTTTCGCCCTCCCTCTCTGCATGGTCGTCGTTCCATGGGCTTCGCGCGCGGATCAGACCTATTTGTCGGTCACCTTCGACGACAAGGAGATCGACGCCCCGCTCGGAACAGGGGGCACGGCCATCGGCGAAGCCACCTGGATTGGCGACAAGGTCGATGCGATCGTCCGATCGACCCCGTTCCCGACCCCGTGTCTCGAAGTTCACGACACGGATGTCCCGTACCCGCATAACTTGGGCTTTGAGCTTCCCACCGCGTCGGTCTCGACCGGCCTCGTCGTGATCATCATGGATCTCTGGTACGAGCAGGTCGGCGAGAGTTGCCAGCCCTACATCGAGCTCTACCCGGCCCAGTGGCAGGCACTGCTGCGCATTCGGCCGCAGAACGACGGCACGATCACGTTGACGGATCTGAGCGGGACGGCGGCCGAGGGGATTCCCTGCCCGACCGGGCGGCCTTTGCCGATCCTTGTGGCCTTCGACATGGATGCGGGGACCTACTCGGCATGGCTTGATGGTTCGCAGGTCGTCGCCGACCGGGCGCATGGCAACCCGAACAGGAACTTCTACCGGGTCCTGATCAACACATCGTCGGGCACCGATCCCGACTGCCGCTTCTGGATCGATCAGATCCGCGTGATCGACTGGATGCCGAGCGTCCCGACGCGGGCGACCACCTGGGGGACGCTCCGAGCGCTCTTCAGGGACTGATGGAAGTAGGGTGGGCGCGGCGAGGCAGCGCGCCCGCCCGTTTCTCGGGCGAAGTCAATCCGGTCTAGCCCCAGTTTCTGCCTCCTACTACGGCGCTTGCCTGCCCTTGGATTCAGTCGAAGTTGAGACCCCGAGAACCGCCTCGGCCGGTGACGCCCGGACGGACCGGGCGATGGAGCGGGACGCGGGTGGATTTGGTATGATGCTGCTGCGCTGGCTTCAGCACCTCGCGACGCAACCGGTTGCTAACGATCCCTGCCTCTGCCTGGTGGCCGGGGGAGGGGGGCCACCGCGGGAGGTGACGCCATGAAGCTCAAGCCGACCATCCTCGGTACCGCCGCCGCGCTGCTCGTGCTCCTGCCCCCGGCTCCTCGAGCCGAGGAGACGCAAGAGAACGAGGTCGAGATCGAGTTCAACGTCCTCTGCAACGCGAACGGCGAGCTGGATGCCAAAGAGGGCACCACGGTTCGCGTGGAGGTGGAGGACAACGCCGGAAACGTGACGGTCCTCACCTACACGTTTCCCCAGGGATCCCACGCGCGAGCCGTCACGACCTACTTCGCCGACGCCCTCCGGCAGAAAGGGTTCAGCGTGGACGGGCCGCGGCACGACGACGGACAGGCAAAGTCCCGTCTAAAGATCAAGAACGTGAAGAAGGTGAGGGTGGGAACATCGCTCAATGGGAAGCTGCCCGTCGCTTTCTTCGTGCCGCCGCCACCGCCCGGCCGGACGCCACAGCCCACTCCCCCGCCCGTGATCACGGGCCGGCTTCCGAGGCTTCCCAAGCCGACGCCACCCCCCCCGGCCGGTGCCGACAGGGCGGACACCCGCGCGACCGACGACATTCCCTCCACACGGGCCGGGGTCGATCCAGATCCTCGTGACACAGGGTGACGCCTCGGGAGGAACGGGCGGGA
>Ga0194126_10005448_pt1 | contig 18725 bp, 16 predicted proteins | sample TA2KigC150mmetaG_FD_148641 | JGI IMG/M metagenome (GOLD analysis project Ga0194126, IMG submission 148641) | Freshwater microbial communities from Lake Tanganyika, Tanzania - TA2015035 Kigoma Deep Cast 150m | ecosystem: Environmental > Aquatic > Freshwater > Lake | place: Tanzania: Lake... | reverse complement strand
AGGCCTTCTCGCTCTCGCAGGTGGGCACGGTGCCGCTTGAGGCAGTGGTCTTACGGTTCTACCAATACCCGTGGCTCTTCACCGTTCCTCCCTTCGACGGAGAAGACATCCAGGTCTTTGTCGAGGGCGTTCGTCAAGACGTCCACCTGTGGCGGTATCATGAGTCCGGCTGGATCGATCGGGCGATCGATGTGTCGCCCTTTGCCGGGCAGGAGGTCGAGCTCAAGTTCACCTTCCCTCGAGGTGAAGGGTATACGTTCGACATTTACGGTTTTGGCCCGGTGCCTGAACCGGCCACGTGGGTTTTGCTGGTCTTGGGTGGCCTGGCGCTTTACTGGGCGCGGCGACGCAGATGAATGCGAGTGGAGGTATCAGCCGTCGGTCCGTACCGCCGGCTCATGCAAACGATCAAGAGCATCTTCGCCAAGTGCCCGTCCGCGGTTTGCGGTGGTGGCGTTTGCCTTGGTGCTGGGCCTCAAGAACGGCTGGGCTTCGGCCGATACCAGTTCCAAACCGTGGGCCGGGCCTGGTCGATCGTTTGGATGAAGACGTCGTGCTCGGGCTTTTCAACAACTATCCTCCACCCGATGTCGGACCCGATAGAAGCGCATAGGGCGCTCCGGCAGGGGAATGGCCCATTGGTGGGTCTTCGCGTCGGGGAGCCCACTCACGACCGGGGTCCACTCCGCGCTGGTGGGCGATTCGGCGCTCTCGATCGAATAGACCGCGTTAGTGCCAATGCCGCTCCAAGACAACTCGAGCGTGCTATCATCGATCCGCGCACGTCGACCACTTCATCCCCGGGTCAGCGCAATGGCGCGAGCATCCGACCGGGGCGGGATCCTACACGATTTCCCTACGTCGGTCGGGATCGTAGACTGGGCCTACAGCCAGACCTTCGAGAACCGAGGTCTGACTTGGGTGCGGCAACGTTTGTGGATCGGCAGCGCTTTGGTGGCGCGGCCTACCGGGCAGCCAACTGGCTTCCCATCGGCTGGACGCGGGGTAATGCTAAGGCGCATAGAGAGTTCAGGTATCACGGTCAACCCAAGGAGGTGTATGCCTATGCCATCGAACCACGCCTGCAGCAATTACTTTTCGCCGATCCGAACCAACCCCTGTTGACGCGGCCCTTTCTCCTGGCCCAGTGCCCGCCGGACAACCCTCAACCTCCTCTTTCGCCAACAACTAAACCCCTCCCGTCACGTTCTCCCTCCTCTCCTCCAGCAAAGTGAGATGCGCCCCTCGGGGTGGGAGCTCCCACCTGTGGAGTTGACTGCTGTTGGCTGTCGTGGAGAATAATCGTGCGTGCTGCTGATGTTCTCCATCACCAAAACTTGGTTTGACTGGGGGCCGGTCGTGGGGCCGTTTTTCAGGATCCCAGAGTTGCGGTCACCGAGGTGACCGAGGCTCTGGGTGCCGCCTTCGCCCGCGCATGAATCTCCTGCAACTCAGCCTCCGTAGGCCCTTGACGGTTCTCGTCCTGGTCCTGGCGGTGGCGCTCGGCGCAGGGATTGCGCTCCAGCGCATGACCCGCGACGTGTTTCCGCCGCTGGGGATTCCTACTATCTACGTCGCGCAGCCGTATGGCGGCATGGATCCGGCGCAGATGGAGGGCTACCTCACTTACCGCTACGAGTATCACTTCCTCTACATCACGGGCATCGAGCATGTGGAGAGCAAGTCCATCCAGGGCGCTTCGATCATGAAGTTGCAGTTCCATCCGGGGACGGACATCTCGCAGGCGATGTCCGAGACGGTCGCGCAGGTGAACCGCTCGCGCGCCTTCATGCCGCCCGGGACAGTTGCGCCGTTCATCATGCGCTTCGACGCGGGCAGCGTCGCGGTAGGTTACCTGGTCTTCTCGACCGAGGACCCGGACATCACGCTCAGCCAGATGCAGGACCAGGCGCTCAACCGCGTCCGGCCTGCCTTCGCCACGCTGCCGGGTGTCTCCGCCCCGCCGCCCTTCGGCGGCAGCTCGCGCGGCGTCATCGTGGACGTGAATCCGGACCGGATGCGCGCCTACGGCCTGTCGCCGGACGACATCGTGCAAGCGCTGGCCAAGGGCAACGTGGTCAGCCCCTCGGGCAACATGAACCTCGGCGACAAGTATCCCATCGTGCCGATGAACGCCATCGTTTCGCACGTGAAGGAGCTCGAGGCCGTGCCGCTCAAGCGCGCCGCCGCCGGCACGGTTTTCGTGCGCGACGTGGCCACCGTTTCCGACGGCGCAGACGTCGTCACCTCGTACGCGCTGGCCAACGGCCGGCGCACGGTCTACCTACCCGTGACCAAGCGGGGCGACGCCTCGACGCTCGAGGTGGTGGCTTTGGTGAAGAAGAACATCCCCGAGTTTCAGAAACTGCTGCCGGAGGGGCTCAAGGTGAGCTACGAATTCGACCAGTCGCCGGTAGTGCGCCGTTCGATTCGTGACCTGCTCAAGGAAGGGGGATTGGGAGCGATGCTCACCGGGCTCATGGTGCTGCTGTTTTTGCGCGACTGGCGCAGCGCGTTCATTGTGGTCATCAACATCCCGCTTGCGCTGCTGGCGGCGGCGTTTGCGCTCTGGGTCAGCGGGCAGAACATCCACCTCATGACGCTCGGCGGGATGGCGCTGGCCGTGGGCATCCTCGTGGATGAAGCCACGGTGACGGTCGAGAACATCCATGCGCACCTCGCCCGCGGCGAGTCGCTCGCCCGTGCGGCGCTCGAGGGCACGCGCGAGACGGCCCTGCCGCGGTTGCTGGCGATGCTCTGCATCCTCGCCGTCTTCGTTCCGGCCTTCTTCATGGAAGGCGCGGCCAAAGCGCTATTCGTCCCGCTGGCGCTGGCGGTCGGCTTCGCGATGGTCGCGTCGTTCGTGCTGTCTTCGACGCTGGTGCCCATCCTGAGCGTGTGGTTCCTGCGCGGATCAGAGAGTGGAATGCACTCGCCCCGCGGGTTGCGGCGTGCGCCCTTGCGGAGCGCACTGGGGCCGTCAGGCACTCCCAGCATCGGCGAGGGGCCGGCGACTGCAGCGGAGGCGGTCGCGTTCGCCATTCACGACCCGAGTTTCATCGCCAAGCTGCAGTCCGCCTACGCGGCCGCGCTGCGGCCAGCGGTCGCGGCACGCTGGCCGCTGGTGGCGGTTTATCTCATGGCGGCCGGCGTGGGGCTGTGGTTCATCGGGGTGCGGCTCGGCACGGAGATTTTCCCCAAGACCGACACCGGCCAGTTCGCGCTGCGTTTCCGCGCGCCCAGCGGCACGCGGGTGGGTCTGACCGAGCACATGGCGCAGCAGATTCTCGCCACCATCGCGCGCGAGGCCGGCGGCGAGGACCGGGTGGCGATGACCATTGGCTTGGTGGGCGTCCACAACTCGAGCTACCCGGTCAATCTGGTCCATCTCTGGAACGGGGGACCTGAGGAAGGGTGGCTGGCTGTGCAGCTCAAGCGCGAGGCCGGCTGGCGCGTCGAGGATTTCAAGGAACACCTGCGCGGCGTGCTCGTGCGGGAGCTGCCCGACGTTCGCCTCTCGTTCGAGCCGCAGGACATCGTCACGCGCGTGATGAGCTTCGGCTCGCCCACGCCCATCGAGGTGGCCGTGAGCGGCGCCGACCTCAACGTCAGCAAGGGCCACGCGGAGAAGATCCTGGCGCGGCTGCGGGAGATCCCCTTCCTGCGCGACGTGCAGATTGCGCAGACGCTGGACTTCCCGACGGTGGGCGTAGACATCCACCGCGAGCGCGCCGGGGTGCTCGGGGTGAAGGTCGAGGACGTGACGCGCTCGCTCGTAGCCGCCACCACTTCGAGCCGCTTCACGGTGGCCAACTACTGGGCCGATCCCAAGAGCGGCATCAGCTACAACCTGCAGGTGCAGATTCCGGAGACGAAGACGCAGACGATCGAAGATCTCAAGAATGTCCCGGTCACCGCCGAGGGCGGGCAGACGGTGCTGCTGCGCAACGTGGCCAACGTCACCCCCGGCACCGCGGTGGGCACTTACGAGCGGTACAACATGGATCGCGTGGTCAGTGTCACCGCCAACATCCACGGTGCCGACCTCGGGGCTGCCACGCGTGGGGTCAACCAGGCGCTTGCCGATGTCGGCCCGCCGCCCGACGCGAAGACGAAGGTCTCCGTGCGCGGCCAGGTCATACCCTACAACCAGCTCATCGGCGGCTTCCGCATCGGCCTCCTCCTTGCGGTCGTGGCGATCTTCCTAATGCTCCTGGCGAACTTCCAGTCCGTGCGCCTCGCGCTCGCGGTCCTTTCGACCGTGCCGGCCGTGCTGGTGGGCGTGGTGCTCGCGCTGGAGCTCACCGGCACGACCTTGAATATCCAGTCCGCCATGGGCGCCATCATGGCCGTGGGGGTGGCCGTGGCGAACGCCATTCTGCTCGTGACCTTCGCCGAGAAAGCGCGGAGTGCGGACGCCTCACCGGCGCGGGGCGACCCCGCCGCTGCCGCTGTGGAAGGCGCGTGCAGCCGGTTGCGGCCGATTCTGATGACCAGTTGCGCGATGATCGCCGGCATGATGCCCCTGGCGCTAGGGTTGGGCGAAGGCGGCGACCAGACGGCGCCGTTGGGGCGCGCTGTGGTGGGCGGTTCGGCGATGGCGACGGTGGCGACGTTGTTCGTGCTGCCGAGCGGGTTTGCGATTCTGGCGAGTCGGCGAGTGCGCTCGGTCTCGCTGGATCCGGAGGATCCGGAGAGCAGTTACTTCGACGGAAGACCTGGCCATCTGAAGGAGACCACCGCGTCATGAGAACCGTAACCAACCTCGTACCGCGTCGCCCCCATCTGGCTTGCGGCGTTCGGCGCTCGGCCTTGGGCTGTCTCGGCATCGCCTTGGTCCTGCTTGCCAGCCTCGCCTTCGCCGCGGGCGCACCCGGACCCGTCGAGGTCCGCGTCGCGCGTCCTTGGCGGGGCGAGATTCACCGCTTTGTCACGCTGCCTGGGACGATCAAGGCCAACCAGCAGGCCACGCTGTACGCCAAGGTGCCCGGTTACCTGAAGGCGCTGCGGGTGGACAAAGGGGAGACGGTCAAAGCCGGCCAAGTGCTGGGCGAGATCGAGGTGCCGGAGTTGCAGGCCGACCTCGCGAAGGGCCGAGCCGAATGGGCGCGCGCCGAGGCGGAGGCCAAGGTCGCCGCACTCGAAGCCAGCCGCCTCACCAAGGCGCGCGAGCAAGCGCCCGATTTGGTGGTGCCCCAGGCCGTGGACAACGCGGAGGCGCGACTGGCGGTCGCCCGCGCCTGCGTGGGGACGGCCCAGGCCGAGGTCGAGCGCGCCGAGCTATTGCTGGGGTACAGCCGGATCGCGGCGCCGTTCCACGGCGTGGTCACGGCGCGCTTTGTGGACCCGGGCGCGTTCATCCCGGCGGCCACCGCCGGCAGCGCGGCACAGACCGCCGCCATCTTGACCGTGATGGACTTCGACGTGGTGCGGGCACAAGTCGCCTTGCCCGAGGCGGAGGCTGCCTTGGCCAATGTTGGTCAGCCGATCAAGCTCTCCGTCGACGGGCTGCCGGGCAAGACCTTCACCGGCCAACTCAGCCGCATCAGCTACGCTCTGGACGAGGCGACGCGCACGATGCTCGTCGAGGCCGACTTGGCGAACCCGGGGCGTTTGTTGCGTCCAGGCATGTACGCCAGCGTGAAGGTGGGGGTGGAGAAACACGCCGACGCGCTGCTGGTCCCGGCGGCTGCGCTCGTGCTGGAAAAGGCCAACGCGTTCGTCTTTGTGGCAGCGGGCGGCCAGGCGAAGAAGACGGCCGTCAAGCAGGGCTTCAACGATGGAGTCAACGCGGAGATCCTCAGCGGCCTCACGGGGCAGGAGGAAGTGGTCCTGGTGGGAAAGACCATGTTGGCGGACGGGCAGGCGATCAAGGTGACGGAGGAGAGATGAGAAATCACCAAGCCGAAACCGGCAAGCCGAAGGCAATCCGCGCTCCGAAGGCCAAGGGTTCCGCCGGTTCGACACTCGGCCCTGGGCTCCTGCCCTGGCGCTTTATGGCCGGCGGCATCTGTGGCCGACGCGACTCCCCTTGCCTCTTGGAGTTCGGGCTTCGTCCGGTTTATCGGCTTGGTGTAACGCGGATCCTCGCCCTGGCGATCGTCCTGGCCGTGCCTGCGTTCGCGGAAGACCTGGACCCGCCGCTGCCCATGGACCTGCCCACCGCGCTCCGATTGGCGGGCGCCCAGAACCTCGAGGTGCAGCGCGCCCGTGAAAGCCTGGCCGAAGCTCAGGCCGCACACCTCGGCGCGCTCGCTCAGTTCTTCCCGTGGATCGCCCCAGGCATCGGCTACCGGCGCCACGACAACCTCGTCCAGGATACTTCCGGCAATATCCTCTCAGTCCATAAGGACTCCTATGCGCCGGGCGGCACGCTGGCTACGCAAGTCGAGCTGGGCGATGCCATCTACAAGACGCGCGCCGCGAGGCAACGGGTCCAAGCCGCCGGGCACGGTTTGGAGTCGCAGCGGCAGGCCGCCACGCTGGCCGCGGCGCTCGGCTACTTGGACCTCGCCCAGACCGCCGCTGCGGTCGGCGTCGCCCGCGAAGCGGTGCGGATTTCGGCGGATTACGAGGCGCAGCTTGACCGCGCGGTCGAGGCCGGCCTTGCGTTCCGAGGCGACCGGGTTCGCGTTCAAGTCCAGACCGAGCGCAACCGGCTCGCGCTGCGGACCGCGGAGGAGCAGCAACGGTTGGCTGCCGCCCGTCTGGCGGAGGTGCTCGACCTGGATCCGGCCAGGGACCTCGCCCCTCAGGAGACGGAACTGGTCCCCCTTGCGCTCGTCGATACCAACGCGGCGCTCGGTGTCCTGATCCAGCAGACGCTCGCGGCGCGGCCGGAGGTCCTGCAAAGCCTGGCACTCGCCGCCTCGGCGCGCGAGGCGCGAAAGGGGGCGGTGTATGGCCCGTTGATTCCCACCGTTGGCGCGTCCGCGTTCTTCGGTGGGCTGGGTGGCGGGCCTGCTGGCGTGCCCGACCGCTTCGGGGAGCAGCAGGACTATTCGGTGGGCCTGAGCTGGCGCATCGGGCCGGGCGGGTTGTTCGATGCGGGGAGGAGGCGCGCCGCCGAAGCGCGCTGGAAGCTCGCTGCAATCGACGCCGAACGGGTACGCGACGCGGTGAGGCGGCAGGTCGTCGAGGCCTTCACCCGCTGGCAATCTCAGGCGGACCAACTCGTCACCGCTCGTCGCGCCCTCGTCGCTGCCGGCGAGGGACTCCGGCTCGCGCGCGAGCGGAAGGAATTCGCCGTTGGCATGGTGCTCGAGAACATCCAGGCCGAGCAGGATCTCACCCGGGCGCGTCTGGACTACCTCGAGGCTGTGGCCGAGTTCGACAAGGCGCAGTACGCGTTGCTCGGCGCCACCGGACGGCTCTGACGGACCTGCCGCGGTGGGGGGGGGGGTACAGGCATCGGGTCCCGGACTGGTATAGGCCTTGCGCTGGGTTCCGTAAGAGGTGCCCGTGCGCCGCGCGTCGAGGGTCTCACGGAGCTTGCCCTCGCAATCCGGTCCGGTAGCTCCGGCGTGCAAGTCCGCGCCGTGCTCGGCCCGGGTGGCCGTTCGTTCACTGCCCGCCGCGGCCCGAACTTGAACCAGCGACCCGCCCCATGCGACTTGTCGCGAGAAGCGACAAAGGTCGTCGACAAAGGCGAGCGACAAAGGCGGACGACAAAGGCGGACGACAAAGGTGGGCGACAAAGGTGGGCGACAAAGATGGGCGACAGAGGTGGACAACAAAGATGAGCGACAAAGGGAACGTGGCGAAGGGGAGGCTAGCAGGGGGACAATGAGGGTCGTAGGTCCGAGAGTCGGTGCCGACAGATACTCCGCCCGGTAGATCCGCCCGTGAGCAGCCAGTGACCTAGGATCGCGGATGACCCGGGTTCCGTCGGTGAGCGTGAGCGTGGCCGCCCGATCTTGCCGGGTATCCTCACTTGTCAGTCACCAAGATGGGCCGCACCAGGAGTCGGCGGTAGGGCGCGCAGTCCTCTGCGCGCCGCCGCTGATTTGGAGCCCGGTCGCATTCACGCTCGCCTTGTTGAAGAAGGATTGGCTCTCGGCTAGGAATGCCGAGCCCGTTGTGTTGGTGGCCAGAAACGGCTTGGGCGAACCGGCGCTGGGCAACTGGAAATTCGTCGCATCCAGCAGCGCAGCACACCTCAGCCGGTCATCGCGGCGACACATCTCCGCACTCATGGCGCCGTAGGAAACGCCGTTGATCGCCACGCGATCCCGATCGGTCGTCCCCCAAAAAAAGCCTTTTTTGGGCGTCGAGCTGAGCCAGTTCGCTAAGCAGAAACTCGAGGTCTTTGAACCGGCCAGCATTGTCGCCGGCCCAGTTGCCTCTGAGGTAGCGTCCATCCGGGAACTGGGAAACCCGTCAGTCGGGATGGTCGGGTGCCACCACCACGTACCCGTGGCTGGCCAGGTCCTCGGCCATCTAAGACCCGATGAATCGCAGGGCTACCAGAACGGCCATCAGCAAGATGCCACAGGGAATGCGGGCGGAGGTAGCGGGAACAACCAAGGCTCGGCAGGCTCGGCGCTAAGGCGCCCTGACCTGCTGGAGCTGGAAGATCTTCATCGTGTCGGCCAATGAAACCGGCACGGTCATTTGGCGCATCCCGTTGACCTCGAAGACGGGCTCGGTCAGCTTCTCCCAGGTGCCAGCGACCTTCAGAGCTCCCCAGACCTCGAATTGCTCCGACGTCGTCGGCCAGGTCAGTAGTACGGCATTCTCGATCGCCAGCGTGGGCAGGTAGGCATACTCGAGGTTGTCCAAGACCAATTCCACCGGCGGCTGTTGGCCATCGGTGACGTGCCAGATGCCGACCCAGGGTACGAAGCCCCCACCGGTGTAGGCCCTGCCCGGTTCGGGCACACGACTGCGGATTCCGTGCGGCCCTGGGCTCGGCACGACGGCGTCCACTTGCGGGGTATCGAGGTAACGCCGGTGATGCAGCACGGCGCCTGTCCCTCGGTCCAAGACCGTGGTCGTGATCAGCAGACTGCTGCCTCGCTCGCCCGTCGGGGTCAGCCGGAGAGCCAATGTCACCGGGCCTTCGATTGTCGGCATGGTCTCCCAGAAGGGAAATGAGAAGCTGTTGGGCCCTTGGTGAGCCTTCATCAGTCCAAGCTCATCCGGGTTGGCCATGAGGACGTAAGCTTCCCCTGGATTCCAATTCGAGCTCCAGCCGAGAAACGCAAAAACGTCGGCTTGGCTAACACTGATCAGGTCCACGCGCACTTCCAGGGTCTGGCCCAGGACAAGACGCAACTCGTTTGTCCAGCCCATATTAGCATAAGTATTCCCGGCAGCGTTGGGGTTCGTCGGCTGCTTGAACTGGGCGCCAATCTTGAGTTGACCGTCTGCCGCCGCGAAGGTGACGGGCGGGCTACTACCGGCTACCCACTCCCACGTCGCCGTGCTGAAATCCGAGACCACTTCGCCTTTCACTGGGCCACTGAGCGCGAGTGCTCCGAGGACAAGAGGTGCGACGAGCCGCACGAGCGCCGCGTCGGAGGATATATCCAGTCTCGAGTGGATCGAGTGACGATGAGCATTCGTTTTCATGGTCAGTATGGTTTGATCGAGGTTTCGTTCGTGGTTTTCCGGGTGTGGGCCTTCGTACCGAGCGGGTTGGCCAGCCATCGGAGCACGTGTCTCGCCGGCCGCCTCCGCCCGCCTGCCCGCGCCAATGCGGGTCGAACGAACGCCTTCACACTCCTTTACTACGAAAGTGCGGGGGAAAAGGTGCGAGCAATCGGCAGGCTCACAGCCCGGTGCTCCAGGCGTCCGGGCTCGGGCGTTTGAAAAGCTGGTTCAGTCATGCCGAGGAGATGTTGTTCATCACGTTCACTGTGGTTGGCGAGCTTGCCTGTGGCCAAACGGCCAGTGCCCGCCGGGATTGGGAACGGCTTTGGCGTCCGTATCCCGTCTTGCCCTGGACGAAAGAAGTGGCTTGGCATTCCTGTGCTTCGGCGGAGCTTCAGCGGGTCTTCGGCTCTTTCTCCATCTGCTCGATCTCTGCAAACGAAGGCGCGCGCCAAAGGTCCACTTGGCCGAACCAACTGATGGCCACGAGCGAGTTGCCATCCGGCGAGAAACGGGCGACGTAGGTGGCCGCGCCACGACTCCCCAGTTTCAGCAACCGCGTGCGGGTACGCATGTCCCAGAGTCCCAGCACTTCGTCGGTGCTTCCGGTCCCGGTAACCAAGCGTGTGCCGTCGGCGGAGAACCCCAACGAAGAAACCCTGTTCATGTGGGCCCGGATCGTATCCCATAGGTGCCAGGAACCGACTTCCCAAAACTTGACCAACCCGTCCCGACCGCCCGTGGCCAGGAGTCTGCCGTCGGGCGAGAAAGCCGCCGTATCCGACACCGACGAGTGCGCGGCCAGCGTGACCACGTGCCGGCCGGAAACGAAGTCCCATACCTCGACAGTCCCGTCCCAGTGGGTGACGGCCTGCAGCCGGCCATCGGGCGACTCATCGTCCCACGTTGCCCGCTGGAAGTCCGTGGGACCGACGGGTACTTTGCGCCAGGACGGCACCTGCCAACGCTGCACCCTGGGCTTCAGCAAACCCAACTTCGTGGCGACTGAGAAGAGGTCCTTCGCAGGTGTCCTGAAAATCAGAAGGTAGATCGGCAAGACATCGGCATGCGTGAGGAAGTCGGCATGCGTGAAGAAATTCGTGGCGAGTCGCCGAGCCTGGCAATCCCAGATCTTGATCGCGCCAGCCCAGTCTCCGACAACCAGCCATCGTCCGTCGGGTGAGAGGGCCATGCTCAGGTTGTTCGTGCCCAGGGCCGGGAAGGATTCCGCTTTCTTGCCGGCGACCACATTCCAAGCAGTCACCGGGTCATCCTTCGAAGCCGTGATGAGATACCGGCCATCGCGAGTGAAAGCCCCGCCCCAGGGGCCAGCCGTGGTCGGCAGGACTAAATGACCGCGCTCCCGGGGCGGCGCCAGCGGATCCCAGACGCGGATGGCGCTGTCTTGACCCGCGCTGATGAGCGTCGTTCCATCGGGGGAGAGAGCGAGGCAGTGAACTGGCCCCTGGTGCCCCTGAAGCCGATGGATCTCGGTCTTCTCCCCTACGTTCCAAGTCCGGATCGTTTGGTCCTCGCTGGCGGAAATGAGCCGCTCGCTGCCGGGCATAAAGACCAGGTCCAATATGGGCCGTCGCTGTCCCTCGAGTTTGCCCGCCGGCGCAAGCGTCGTCGTATCCCAAAGCCAGATGCCGAAGTCAGAAGACTGGTGACTCGCCGCCAGCAATCGGCCATCGGGTGAGAGAGCCAGGGCCAAGACACCAATGGTTTCTGCCGGGGGCGGGATCGTTTGCTCGCTGCCCGTGCGCCAGTCCAGGAGCCGGATCCAACCTGTCGCCTCCCCAACGGCGATGCGATTGCCGTCTGGCGCGAAGCGAACGATCGCCGAGCCATGCTGCATCCTCGCCGCCTGGAACTCACGGAGGAGTCTGCCGGAATCGACCTCCCACACGTTGACAGTGGCGTTCGTGACACCGAAGGTCGGGTCGGCATTGAACGTCGCCAGCAGCTTTCCGTCGGGCGAGAAGGCCAACCCGGTCGCTTCGGCCGGCTGGAGGAGCGTGGCGACGACCTGGCGGGCATCAACATCCCACAGGGTCACCGTGGCGGCCCCGTTGGGTTCACCTTGCCCGCCCCAGGCCAAGCGGTTCCCGGTGGGAGAGAAGGCCAGCGATCGAAACCAGCAGCGGGCGGTGATGCCGCCCACCTTCTGCTGGCTCGCTAGGTTCCACAGGTCGATTTGCCCCGGCTCGAGGCGAACCGCCAGCAGCTTGCCGTCCGGCGACAGCGCCAGCGCGTCCAGCAAGTTTGTGTACTCGCAAAGGGAGAACCGTTCGTCGCTTTGACACTGAGCCCAGAGATAGCGCCATTCCCAGCCGCGCAAATCGTTTGCGGATTGCGGATTGCGGATTGCAGATTCTCGGCCAGGCCGGTAGCGATCGAGTAATTCCTTCGCGCGCCGCAGATCGTTATCTTCGAGCGCCCGCTGGGCCTCTCTGATTTCGGCCGCATAGGCGTAGCGCAAGGCCAGCTCTTCGCCCGCTTTGGCCCGGCGCCACTGCCAGAAAACGCCGGTGAAGCCGACCGCCAGACTGAGCAGGGCCACACCCGTGGCCAACGCCAGGCGCGGATTGCGCCGGCACCAACGCCCGGCCTTGCCGGTCGGGCCAATCGGTCGAGCCAACACCGGCCGGCCATTCAAGTATCTCCCCAGTTCCTCGGCCAGCGCACGCGCGGTGGAGTAGCGCTTGGCCGGCTCTTTCTCCAGGCACTTGAGACAGACCGTCTCCAAATCGCGGGGGAGGCTCGGATTGAGCAAGCGCGGCGTGATGGGCTCGGTGGTGGCCACTTGCCGCAGCACCTCCGTCAGCGTCGCGGCCTGGAAAGGGGGGCGCCCGGTCAGCAAGTGATAGAGCAAGGCGCCAAGGGAGTACACGTCGCTCGCCGGCCCAGCGTCCTGGTGCCGGCCTTGCGCTTGTTCGGGCGCCATGAAACTGGGCGAGCCCAGGACTTGGCCGGTCACGGTCAGCTCGGAGCTGGAAGCAGCGAGCCGCGAGTCGACCTCAGGATGCCCTGTTCCCTGCTCCACGCTCTCTGCCGCCACCAGCCGTTTCGCCAGCCCGAAGTCCGTGATCCGGGGTTGATTGGACTGGTCGATCAGCACGTTCGACGGCTTGAGATCGCGATGCAGGATGCCCCGTTGATGCGCATACGCGATGGCCTCAGCGATGGTCTTGGCGTAGCCGGCGGCTTGCCAGGGCGGGAGCGGGCCTTCGCGCAACAGTTCCGCCAGGTTGCGGCCTGCCACATAGTCCATCGAGAAGAACGGCAGGCCCTCGTGCTCACCGACCTCGTGGATGGCGACGATGTTCGGATGCTGGAGACCGGCGGCAGTTTGAGCCTCGACCTGGAACCGCTGGATCGCCGCGGGCGAGGCCAGCGGCCCCCCCACGATCATCTTCAGCGCGACGATGCGGTTCAGACCCTTCTGTCGCGCTCGGTAAACGACCCCCATCCCGCCCCGCGCGATTTCCTCGAGCAATTCATAGTCGCCGAAGGAGCGGGAGAGGGCGGAGGGGCCAGGGGCGAGGGGCGGAGGGCGAGATCGATCCCGGAGGCCGGAGGCTGGATGCTGGATACCAGGTGCCGCCGGGGGCTCGAGCTCGACGCCGCCATCGGCGACGCAGCGGAGCGCGCACACAGGGCAGAGCGCCTCGGAAGTGCCTTCGGGAAGCGGCTGGCCGCAGTCAGAGCAGGTTCGGACGAGCGGCATACACAGCGATCGTTCGGTCTCTACTCTCTAATACGCAATGGCGGGGTTCGGGGTTCAGAGGTTCAGGGTTCAGAGGTTCACAGCTCAACCACCAATCACCGCGATCAAGTGCCGGGCTTCTTCGTTCAGCTCGGTCGGGTCGGCCACTGTGTGCACCACTTCTTCCCGAACGAGTTGACGGTAACGGGCGCGCAGTCGATGCGCGGCCGATTTCAGCGCGCTCCCCGTTAGGTCCAGCTCCCTCGCGGCCTGCTCGAACGTGCAGGAGCTCCTCTCAGCCAGGGGAAAAGCTCTCAACCGTTCAAAGAGCTCCGACTTGCCCGCGGCGACGTACTCTTCCCGGAGGCGCGCCTGGGCACGTTCCAGCAACGTCCTTGCCCATTCCCGCTCGTAGAGCTTTTCCGGAGTCAACTCATGCTGCGGCTCCAAACGAAAACGCTCCTCGGCTCGGCTGTCGTCCAGGGAGACGGTGCGCTGGCTGCCACCGCGCTTGGCCGCGGCATCGTGCCGGTGTCGGTCCACCAGGAAGTGGCGGAGGGCGGCGAGGAGAAAGGAACGGAACTTGCCTCTCTCTGGCGTTGCGCCGCGCGGGAAATCTCTGGCTAGGAGGTGCGCGAAGAAGTCCTGGGTCAGATCCTGGGCGTCTGCTGGACTGTGCCCCTGGCGCCGCACGTAGGCGTAGAGCGGATACCAGTAGGTGCGACATAGCTGCTCGAGGGCGGCGGCCGCTTGCGGAGCGTGCGCTTCCTCGGCCGCTAACACCACGCTCCAATGCGTGGTGGCGAACGCTGCAGCTCCGGCCCCGACATCCGCCCGCCCATGGTCATCAGAGGCCATGATCGGACTCTAGCGCACGGGCCGCCTATTGCACGCACGAAATCAGTAGCCGCTGGCGGGTGGATGCGCCTGGGGACCATGGACCTGTATCGCCGGTTTTCCAGCCGGCGACCGTCCAGAGGACTTGCCCGACAACCGAGCCGGCAGAAACTACAGGGGTGCGGCCTTTTGGCGCCGTTCCTTGAGCTCTTTCGAGGTCGTCAGGATCATGCCGCGGTCGCGGATGAACTGGCGGACCTTGGGATCGGTTCGGGCGCGGAGGTCGGCGTGGCATGTGGCGTACTCGAGGAGGTACGTCCCCTTGGGGACCAACTCCCGGCAAAGCCCGCCTCCCGGTAGGCAAACCATCAGACGGAGCGAGGTCATGAGCCCACGAGTCGTCGCCTCAGGAGTCCAAATGCCACACCGGAAAAGGATCGCCAACGCCGCACCCGGTTGCTCCCCCTGTCCCTCTGCCCGTGCGCCCGCCGGCGCGGTCGGGACACCGAGCCTTACCGACCTTCGGGGTAACCGCCCGCTGCCCCCAAACGAAACGACTCGCACGAGCCAAGAAACCGCTTGAGCGCGATTTCAACCCCGGCCAGGGTTCCGCTATGAACAGCACTCGTGGAGCCCTGGTCCAACCCATCCCGAGGCGTAATTTCCTCAAAGCGGCGGCTAGCGCCCTGGCGGCAGGCGCGATGTCGCGCCCGCTCGCGGCGCGTGCGACCGTCCGGCTCGAGCCGCTGCCGCCGGGCATCAAGCTCTCCCTCCAGATCTCCGGAGCAGCCACGGACGAAGACCTGCAATTCACCCAGCAACTTGGCGTCGAGTACGTCAGCCTTCCGAGCGGGGGCGACTAGGCCACGATCGAGAACTTCGTGCGCCTTAAGGCGCGCGTCGAGGCCGCCGGCCTCCAGGTTTGGAACATCGGCAACAGCAATGTCCATAACATGCCCGAGGTGACCCTCAACCTCCCAGGACGCGACCAGAAGATCGCCGAGTACAAGCAGTACCTCCGCAACCTGGCCCAGGCCGGGATCCGGTACACGACCATGCGCACGCTACACGAGGTGGACTTCCGCGGCGTGGCGATCGCCGACCACGTGCCGGGCATGGTCGGCGGTCCGCGGGTGGGCTGGGCCTACAGCATCGGCTACATGAAGGCGCTGCGAGCCGCCGTCCGTGTGACCGGGAGTTGAGCCTCGGCGGGCCACGCCTCGTCACAAAGGGTCATGTGTTCGGCGCCGCTGATTTGGAGCCAGGTCGCATTCACGCCCATCATTGGAGTGCCACAGCAAACCGGGGCGGAGGTAACGCGAAGAAGTCCGAAAACCGGAGACAGCCCAAGACGGAACCGAGGACTGCCCTTCCGACGGAACCGTCGCTTCCCCGCGAAGGCGATCCCGGCACAGAGGTGGACCGCCTCGGGCAGCTTGACTCGTCGGAAGTAAGACACCATCTTACCGGCCATGACAACGACGGTCTCCAGCAAAGGCCAGATCGTGCTCCCGGTCGAAATCCGCCGGCAGGACGATATCCGACCGGGGGAGCATTTTGACGTCGAGCGGATCGATCAAGGGGAGTACCGCCTGAAGCGCCGGCCACGTCGGCGGAACCAGGGCCTCGTACGGCTCCTGCTCGACTGCCCAGTCAAGGGTTGGTTCCGCACAACCGCACGCACGGAGACGACCAATAACATCTCGGTGCCAAAACTCGGATGATCTACCTGGTGGATGCCAACATTCTGAGCGAGCTGGCCATGCCGGTGCTAGATGCCATGATCGCCGCCAGCGCCTTGGCGCATGATCTGACCGTCGCTACGCGCAACGTCTCCGATTTCGAAAAGGCGGGGGTGAGGGTGCTCGATCCCTTCGCCTGAGGTCGGCGTGACCATCGGCGAAGCTCACCGTGCCGGCCTTGCCCTCGATCCCGCAGGCGGTCGGTCGTCGGGCGCCTCGAGTGGCGCTGGGGGGGGCCGGTGCACGAAGCGTTTGAAGGGTTACCCCGAAAGTCGGCGCGGTCTCCGCACCGCCCCGGCGGCGGCCTGAGGACAGGCCGCCCTACCTTTGTCGTTCACCTTTGTCGCTCGCCTTTGTCGCCCACCTTTGTCGTTCAGCTTTGTCGCCCGCCTTTGTCGTTCAACTCGGCGGGCCCTTCTGGCTCGTTCAAAGGCGCACTCCGAAGTCTTCGTGAGGCTTCCTCTCAAGAAGCGTGACATCAGCCGGAGTTTGGTGAAAGCGTATGAACCGCCGATCCGGCCAATGGCTTTCCCGGAATTCCGTGAGGCCACTTTTTTCTAGCGCTCGACGCCCGGAGAAGCGTTCAATGCCGCGCAAATACCGTCAGCCCCAACCACAACCATGAAAGTCCCGCGACGCGAATTCTTGAAACACACGGCTAGCCTGGCCGCCATCTCGAGCCTGCCCGCCGGCGTTGGCACCAGCGCCGCAGGCGCCGCTGCCGCCGCAACCCAGGCCTATCCCTACCTCGGACGCACCGAAGACTACAGCGAGTTCGAGATCATCGAGCCGGGCTTGACCATCACGAAGGTCGAGTCGTGGACCCAAGGCCAATACGGCTTCATCCGCCTCACGACTCAGGACGGGCGCGAGGGCTGGGGCCAACTCTCGACCTTCGAGCCGGACATTACAGCCACGGTGTTGCATCGGCAGGTGGCACGGCACGTCCTCGGCAGCGACCCGGCGCGGATCGACGCGCTCGTGGACCGGGTCATCGACGCCAACATGAAGTATCCGTGGTCCTACGTCTGCCGCGCGCTGGCCGGCGTGGACACCGCCATCTGGGACCTTTACGGCAAGATCAAGGGCAAGCCGGTCTGCGCCTTGGTCGGCGGCAAGCCCGATCCCTTTCCGGTCTATGGCTCCAGCATGAGACGCGACATCGCGCCCGAGGACGAGGCCGCGCGCCTGGCCAAGCTGCGGGACGAGCGCGGCTTCCGAGCGTTCAAGGTGCGCCTGGGCGTGCCCACCGGCCACGACCGCGACGCCGCGCCGGGCCGCACGGAGAAGATCGTCCCCGCCGTCCGCAAGGCTGTGGGTGAGGGCATCCGCCTGCTGGCCGATGGCAACAGTTGTTACACGCCGCCCCGGGCCATCGAAGTCGGCCGGCGCATGGAGGACCACAACTATTTCTGGTTCGAGGAGCCGTGTCCGTATTGGGAACTCGAGTGGACCGCGGAAGTGGCGGCGGCGCTTGGGATGAACGTGGCCGGCGGCGAGCAGGACAACGACCTCGCGCAGTGGCGCCGCATGATTCGGATGAACGCGGTGGACATCCTGCAGCCTGACCTGTGCTACATCGGCGGCTTCACGCGCGCCTGGCGCGTGGCGAAGATGGGACAGAAGGCCGGCAAGCTCGTCGTGCCGCACTCCTCGCATCTCTCGCTCGTCACGCTCTTCTCGCTGCATTTCATGGCGGCCATTCCGAACGCGGGGCCGGTAGTGGAGTTCAGCATCGAGGAGGACGCCAACGCCGGCGAACGGCTCTACAGCCCGGCGCTCGTCGTCAGCGACGGCAAAGTCAACATCCCCGATGGCCCCGGCTGGGGAGTGAAGATCAACCCCGCGTGGATCGAAAAGGCGGAGTACAAGAAGAGCGAACGGGAAACCAAACGATGAGAGTGGGCGTAAATCGTACCGGCAGGCTGGACGCCTTCACCCCCCATGGGTCGCTCGATGCCGGCTTCGAGTAGGCGATTCAGACCGACGGCGCCATTTTGTGCGTTGGCACCGAGTCTTCCGGGAACGTCCTCGCCGGCGGGAGCTTCAGCGCGGCAATTCTCACCTGTGCGACGAACCCTTCCTCCCAACTGTCGCATGGTGAGCCGTGACCCAGGATGACGGTCTTCAATCGGGAGCTACCATCGGGATCACCTGGCGCTCGAAGCGCCGGTAAACCTGGAACTCCTGCCGGTCGAGCGTGAACACGCAGCAGTCGCGGTGCAGCTCGGACATGCGGACCAAGCAGGCATCCGCCAGTTGCATTTCCTGGTCATCGTATTTCTCCATCAGCCGGGCGACCGGGCCAGCATGGTCCTCGAGGTGAAACGGCGCGACGATCACCTTTCGTTCAAACAAGGCCAGGATTCTGTTGCCCGGGAGGCCGGCATGTTCCTGCAGCAGGTACGCGGCTTCGGACAGGACCGCCTCGCACGTGAGCATCGGCACGGGAGCCTGTCCCCATTGCTCCTTTGCCCACCGGTGGTCGGCGTCGCTGCGGTCGAAGAACGCGACCAGCGGTCCGGTGTCTAACAGCCAAGCGGTCATCGGCCGAATCCTTTCAGATGTTTCTTGTTCCGTGCCAGGTCGCGCAAACCGCTCTGCACACACCCGCACAAGTCCGCCGCCAGGTCGAGAGCCGACCGGCGCTGGCGCTGCTGGTGTTGCTGGAGGATCTGGCGCACGAGGGCGGATTTCGGCTGCCGGGCGCGTTTGGCCTCGGCTTCCAGCCAACCGAGCAACCCGTCGGGCAGTTTCATCGTCAAGGTTTTCATGCGGACATGGTGACACCATGTTGGCAGAATGGCAATACCTGGTGTCTGCCGCCGGCTTGCGATGCTTGA
>Ga0194126_10005447_pt1 | contig 18728 bp, 15 predicted proteins | sample TA2KigC150mmetaG_FD_148641 | JGI IMG/M metagenome (GOLD analysis project Ga0194126, IMG submission 148641) | Freshwater microbial communities from Lake Tanganyika, Tanzania - TA2015035 Kigoma Deep Cast 150m | ecosystem: Environmental > Aquatic > Freshwater > Lake | place: Tanzania: Lake... | reverse complement strand
CCCGAGTACGAGGTCCGCGCCGACGGTAAGGGCCGGTTCGCGCAGATCTGCATCACGCTGCTGCGGTGCATCGGGCGCGGCGTGGGGCAGCCGGAGCAGTTCATCGCCTCGCAGCTGCCGGGCGTGCACGAGTTCGACTTGGCCGTCTTCCGGACCGAGACGGCGAACGCCGAGGCGCCGTGGCGTGAGGCGCACAACTTCAGTGCGCCCCTCCGGGTCGTGCAGACCTCCCGCCACGCGGGCGACCTGCCGCCCGAGGCGAGCCTCATCGCGCTCAGCGACGACACGCTCTGCGTGACCGCGCTGAAGCCCGCCGAGGACCGTGACTCGCTGATCCTGCGCGTGGTCAACTACGGCCCGCCGACGGAATTCACGGTCACCTCGGCACTGCCTCTGCAGCCGTGCCACCTGTGCAGTCTCGCCGAGGAGCGCCTCAGCGTCCTTCCTGGGGGACCCATCCCCATCGGCGCGAAGCAGATCGTCACGGTGGAGCTGGCCTGAGACGCGCCGCACACCCGGTTCCCCCGATGGCCATCCGGCCGTTCGGCTTGACGAGTCCGGGGGCCTTCTGGTACACTCCCCGTGCAATTTCAGCCCGCAACGGGGGTCCTCGCCGATGAGCCCCATCGGCCGGACTATCCTGGCCGTCCGCGCGCGCCTCGCCTTCCGGCGGGGGGCTGTGCCGTGCCTCGCGCCGGTGCCGCTGGTGGCCGGTCGCCCGCGCGGACGGTATGGCCCGGCCTATGCGCTCGAGTTCCGGGTGAGCCCCAACGTCTGGATAGTGCCATATCTCCATCTCTAGAGGTTCCGGCTCGCCCGCCGCGCCATCTTTGGCCGGCGGGCGTTTGCTTGTGCGTGAAGAGACGAAGCACTGCGGTGACCGGCGATGCACCAGGTCTTGGTCCTCAACCTCAACTACGAGCCGCTCAACATCTGCAGCTTCCGGCGCGCCTTGGGCCTCCTGTTCCTGGACAAGGCGACGGTCCTGGAGACGAACGGCGAGGTCGTGCGATCCGAGCGGTTGGAGCTTCGGGTGCCCAGCGTGGTGCGCCTCAACTACCTCGTGAAGCGGCCTCGCCCCGAGCTTCGCATGTCCCGGCGCAGCGTCCTGGCCCGCGACGCCTTCACCTGCCAGTACTGCGGCCGCCAGGCCGAACCGTTGACCATTGACCACGTGGTTCCGCGAGTGAACGGCGGCGCGCACACCTGGGAGAACCTGGTCTGTTCCTGCATCCGCTGCAACAACACGAAGGGCCACCGGACCCCGGCCCAGGCGGGGATGAAGCTGCTGCGGAGCCCCCGTCGACCTCGGTTCGTGCCGCATATCAGCTTCAGCGCCTTCGCCCGCGCCGTCAAGGTCGCGGAGTGGCAGCAGTACCTTGAGCCCTTCGCGCCGAGACTCGACCGCTGACCCCGGCCCCTCCGGAGGCCCGGCGAACCCCCTGGGGGAGGGCGTTCCCGATGGACGTGTCCAGAGCCCGCATGACCGCCTGGCTTGGCGTGGCGCCGGTCCTGATCGCGGGCGTGCTCCTGGTCGGTTGCCCGAAGCAGCCCCCCGAGGAGACCGTGAAGACGCCCGCAGAGGAACCCAGTGCAGCCCCCAAGGAGGGCACGCGCCCCATGGAACCGGGTGTGAGGCTCCGTTACTTCGGCCACGCGTGCTTCCTGGCGACCGACAGCAAGGGCCGCACGGTCGCCATCGACCCCTTCGACGCCAAGGTGGGCTATGCGGTGCCACAGCTCGAGGCGGAGGTCTGCCTCGTGACCCACGACCACTTCGACCACAGCAACACGGCGGCCGTGGCGGGCAGCCCGAGAGTGGTCCGTGAGGCGGGCGAGACCGACGCCCTCGGCATCCCCGTCGTCGGTGTCAGCGCGGCGCATCACGAGCCGGGCAAGAACGAAGAACGGGGCGATGTGGTGATGTTCCGCTGGACGATGGACGGCCTGAGCCTCGTGCACGTCGGTGATCTGGGCGATTCGCTCAGCCCCGACCAGATCGAGGCCCTCGGCCCGGCAGATGTGCTGATGGTCCCGGTCGGCGGGGTCTTCACCATCGACGCGAACAAGGCCGTCCAGGCCGCCCAGGACCTGAAGGCGAAGTTCGTCATCCCGATGCACCACAAGACCGATGCCACCAAGCCCGATCTGCCCATCGCGCCGGTCGCCGACTTCCTCCAGATCCTCCCGGGTGAGTGGCTGCTCACCCAGTCGGAGGTCGCCAGCGTCACCATCACCAAGGCCGAAGTGGACCGGGCCGACGCTCCCATCCGCGTCATCGTGCTGGGCTACCAGTAGGCGCGGCTCCCGCCGGGAAGGACCTTCCGTCCCCCATCGCCAATCTTCTGCGGCCTTTCGCCGGGCCGTCGCCCGGCGCCTGACTCCTGGCTCCTGACTCCTGCCGTGAGGTGTCTCGCCATGGCGCTCACTTACCGCGCCGCGATCGTGGGCTGTGGTCGGATGGGCGGCTTCATCGACGATGAGGTCGGCTGGTCCGCAAGCTCGATGCTGCCGTACTCTCATGCGCTGGCGTTCGTGGAGAGCCCGCGCACGGAGCTCGTGGCGGGCTGCGACCCGGACGAGGGGAAGCTGCGGGCGTGGGGCGAGCGCTACGGCATCGAGGCGCTGTACACCGACATCCCCCGGCTGATGGCGGAGCAACAGCCCGACATCGTGGCGGTCTGCACCCCGACCGCGTACCGGTTCGAGGCGGCCCTGGCGGTCGCGGCGGGCAAGCCGAGGGTTGTCTTCCTGGAGAAGCCGGTCGCGGAGTGCCTGCGCGAGGCCGATGAGATGCTCGCCGCGTGTGAGGCGGTGGGCGCCATCACGGCGGTCAACACCAGCCGTCGCTGGCACCCGATCTGGCACCGGGCGTCGGAGATCATCGCGCGGGGCGAGATCGGGCGCGTGCGGACCGTCGTGGTCTACGGGGTCGCGGGTATCTCGCATAACGGCTCACACCTCATCGACACGCTGCGGCACCTGGTTGGGGACGATGTGGAGTGGGTGGTCGGGCACATCGACGACGAGGAGCGCGCGCAGACCGAGGACGATGTGACCGGCCTGGCGCTGATGCACTTCCGCGGCGGAGCGCACGCGTACGTGAACATGCTGGACCCGGCCGTCACGAGCTTCGAGATCGACGTGGTGGGGGAGTCGGGCCGCGTGCGGGTGTACGCCAACGGAATGGAGGCCGAGCTCTGGACGGCCGGACCGAACCTGGTTGGCCTGGGGCTGAACCGCCAGCCCTTCCCGCGCCCGCCGCGGCTCAAGGCGACGGCGCTGCACGCGGTGGATGACCTCTGCGACGCGCTGGAGGAGGGCCGCGAGACCCGCTGCACGCTGCGCGACGGTCGCGCCGCGCTGGAGATCGCCCTCGCCCTGCGCGAGTCCCACCGCCGCGGCGGCGAGCGCATGGCGCTGCCCTTCACCGACCTCGACGCGAGGATCAAGGCGCCGTGAGCTACTACCTGACGGTCGACATCGGCGGCACGAAGACCGCGTGCGCGGCGGGAACGGCGGCGGCGGAGATCCTCCACCGGCGGGAGCATCCGACGCCCGTCGCGCAGGGGCCCGAGGCGTGCCTCGAGCGGATCGCGCGGGAGTTGCGGCATGTCCTGCGGGAGATGCGGGGCACGTCGCCGGCGCCCGAGGCCGTCGGTGTGGCGTGCGGCGGCCCGCTGGACAGCCGCACGGGCACCATCTACTCGCCGCCCAACCTGCCGGGTTGGGACGGCGTGCCCGTGAAGGCTTTCCTGGAGGAGCGGTTCGGGCTGCCGACGTTCGTGGAGAACGACGCGAACGCCGGGGCGCTGGCCGAGCACCGGTTCGGCGCCGGGCGCGGCAAGCGCAACCTCATCTACCTGACCCTCGGCACCGGCATCGGCGGCGGGATCATCATCGACGGGCGGCTGTATCGGGGCACGACAGACGACGCGGGCGAGATCGGGCACACAACGATCCTCCCCGACGGGCCCGAGTGCCTCTGCGGGAAGCGCGGCTGCCTCGAGGCGCTCGTCGCGGGGCCGGCCATCCAGGCGCGAGCCCAACGCCTGGCCCGAGAGCACCCGGGGAGTCTGATGAACGGCCTCGTGACTCGATCCGGTGAGATCACTCCGGCGGTCGCCCTGCAGGCCGCCAAGCAGCGCGATTGGGCGGCCTGTGAGGTGTTCCGGGAGACCGGCCTCTACCTCGGCATCGGGATCGCGAACCTGATCCAGGTCCTGAATCCGGAGGTCATCGCCCTGGGCACCATCGCGGTCCACGCCCGCAACCTGCTGCTCAGCCCCGCACGTCGCTCCGCCCGCCGGCACTCATGGCCGCGCGCGTGGAAGGCCGTGCGGGTCGTCCCGTCGAAGCTCGGCGAGCGCGTCGGCGATCTGGCCGCGCTCTGCTGCGCGCTCAACGCCGGCGCGTAGGAGCGGCTTCAGCCGCGACGCTGTCGCCTTTCGCGTCCATCCCTCTCGAGGTGGCCATCCATGCAAGACCGCATCACCGCTGATCTCCGCGAGTCCATCGCTGCTGTCGAGGCGACCATCGAGGAGTGCCTGCCCACCATCGTGGAGGCCGCTGAAGCGGTCATCCACTGCTACCGTGAGGGCGGGATGGTGCTCATCGCGGGGAACGGCGGCAGCGCGGCGGACGCCCAGCATTTCGTGGGGGAGATGCTCGGCTGGTTCCTGGACAAGCAGCGCGGTCCGCTGCCTGCCATCGCGCTCACGACGAACACCTCCGTGCTCACGAGCATCGGGAATGACGCCTCGATGGACGAGGTCTTCTCTCGGCAGCTGGAGGCCCTCGCGGCGCCGGGGGATGTGTTCATCGCCCTCAGCACGAGCGGGGAATCGCCCAACGTCCTGCGTGCCGTGGGCGCCGCCAAGTCCATCGGCGCGAAGACGGTCGGGCTGTCCGGACGGCCCGATTGCGCTCTGGCGCAGCGGGCCGACATCGCCATCGCGGTGCCTGCCGACCTCACGCCGCACGTCCAGATCGCTCACGCCGCCGTGCTGCACGCCATCTGTCGGATGGTCGACGAGGAGGAGTGGTAGGGCGGCGGAACCCCCGGCCGTCAACAAGCCTTGGTACAACCGGGCCGGTGTCCGGTCCGTGCATTCATGCCTGAAGGGAGCAGAGATGATGGCTGAGAGCAAGCCGGGCGGAGGGATCCCGCGCCGCGACTTCCTGAAGACGACCGCGACCGTGACGGCCGCCACGATGGCCGGGGGCCTGCTGAGCTCTGGGGTGTGGGCGCAGGGCGATGACAAGATCCGCATTGCCCTGATCGGCTGCGGCGGCCGCGGCTGCGGGGCGGCGGCGAACGCGGCGGCGTCGGCCGAGAACGTCGAGCTGTACGCCATGGCCGATCTGTTCCAGGACCATATGGACGACAAGCTCCCGAAGATGCAGGAGGCCCTCGGCGAGCAGTTCAACGTGACTCCTGAGCGCTGCTTCGTCGGCTTCGACGCCTACCAGCGGGCGCTGGCGACCGACGCCAACTACGTGATCCTCGCCACGCCGCCGGGCTTCCGGCCCCAGCACCTCCGCGCCGCCGTCGAGGCGGGCAAGCACGTGTTCATGGAGAAGCCCGTCGCAGTGTGCCCGACGGGCGTGCGGCATGTGATCGAGTCCGGGGAGATGGCGACGGCCAAGAGCCTGGGCATCATGGCCGGCACCCAGTACCGTCACCATCCCTGCTTCCTCGATCTCGTGAAGCGCGTTCACGACGGGCAGATCGGGCGGATCACCGCGGCCCAGTCCTACTACAACACCGGCACGCTCTGGAAGCATGGTCGCCAGGAATCCTGGACCGATCTTGAGTGGCAGATCCGCAACTGGCTGTACTTCACCTGGCTTGCCGGCGACCACATCGTCGAGCAGGCCATTCACCACATCGACACGACGAACTGGTTCCTGAACGCCTGGCCGGTCGAGTGCGTCGCCACCGGCGGGCGCCAGCTGCGCACCGACCCGGCCTATGGGCACATCTACGATCACTTCTCCGTCGACTACCTGTATCCGGACGGCGTGAAGGTCACGCACATGTGCCGACAGATGGACAACTGCGAGAACCGGCTGGGCGAGATCATCATCGGCACGGACGGCGTCTGCGACGGCATGGGCGGCACGATCACCGGCAAGAACGCCTACACCAGCCCCGAGAAGCCGGGCTTCCAGGGCATCGGCGTGGCGTACGTGCGGGAGCACGGGGATCTGATCGACAGCATTCGAGCGGGCAGACCCCTGAACGAGGCCCGCGAGGTCGCGCTGACCTGCCTCACCGGCATCATGGCGCGGATGGCCGCCTACACGGGCAAGAAGGTCACGTGGGAGTTCGCTCTCAACGAGTCGAAGCTCAACCTGATGAAGGACATCACCGCGTTCGGCGACATGCCGGTCGACGAGGTCGCCGCGCCGGGGCGGACGCCGCTGGTGTAGAGGCGGTCTCGGGTCTCGAGTCTCGGGTTGACGACGACGGCGGAGCGAGGCGATGGGTGGTAGGGTGAGCGTGGCGAGGGTCGAGGCGGCGGAACCTCGCGGCCTCGTTACGCACAATGAGGAGTTGCGGTCGGCGGCGGTCGAGGCGGCCGTCGCCGAGGTCTGCGCGGCCGCGGCCGGCCCCGCTGGATTCCGCGACGCGCGCGTGGTCGTGAAACCCAATGTCTTCATGCCCCACGCGTCGGCAACGACCGATCCGCGCGTGACCGGAGGCGTGGTCGCCTGGCTGCTGGCGACCGGAGCACGCGAGGTGATCGTCGCCGAGGAGTCCAGCATCTCCACGTGCGTCGGCCGAGGGAGCAGCACCGCTGCCGCGCTGGCTCATACGGGTTACCTCGAGCTGGTCGCGAGCTTCGGGAGCCCTCGGGTCCGGCTCGCCGAGCTCCGCGACGAGGGCGACGAGCCGACGCCCGTGTCCGGAGGGCTGTGCTTGCGGGAGGTGCGCTACCCGAGGCTGCTCGCACAGGCCGACCGCCTCGTCAACGTCCCGATCCTCAAGTTCCACCTCCAGACGCTGCTCACCAACGCCGTGAAGAACACCTGGTCGGCGGCCGAGCCCCTCCTGCGCACGCTGAACCACTGCTGGACGCTCGCAAGCGCCCTGTTGGACGTGCACTACCTCCGTCCGCCCGACCTGACCGTCGTCGACGCGCTCCAGCCGCTCGCCGGGGACCACAGCTACGGCGACCCGCTCGATGCGCGCCTCGTGATGGTCTCCACCGACAGCCTGGCCCTCGACGCGCTGGGCGCGTGGATGCTGGGCTTCGACGATCCGCAGGCGGTGGAGACGGTGAAGCTCGGGGCGAGCATGGGCTACGGCGAGGGTGACCTGGACAGAATGCGTCTCGAGGGCGTTGAGCGGGCCGCCTTGCCCCGCTGCGCGCCCCCCGCGCTTCCGGGCCTTCCGGCAGACTTCCCCCCGCTGCCGATCCGCTGGCACGCCGGTCGGCGGGTCGGACCGGGGTGCGTGGCTTACGCGACGGCCGGCCTGCGCGCCCTGGCCCGGCAGGCGGGAGAGACAGCCGGGCAGTGGCGCATCTTCGTGGGTGAGGCGCCGGAGGAGCCCGACGACCTCGGCGAGCCAGGCGACCGGGTTGTCTTCATCGGAGCGTGCTCACTGCAGGGACAGGTGTTCCGCAACGTGCAGCGGCGGCTTTACCTCAACCGTCGCAGCGAGGATCTGATCGTCATCCCGGCCTGCCCGCCGATGGCCCTGCGCACCGAGATCCTGCGGCTCGTCGGGCTCAGTTAGCCGGAGCCTCGGTCGGAAGCAGCGCGGGCCGGGGGTCCCCCCGGCCCGCTTCGTTCCGGACTCCGCCGCGACTACCAACCCCACGGCCCGTAGACGGGTCCGTAGTAGTAGCGCGGGTAGTAGTTGTAGGTGTTGTGGGTCGGTCCGTAGTACCACGCCGGCGGGCGGTTGCTGTAAATCCGCCTCTCACCGCCGGGGAAGAGGTCCCACGACCACTTGTACGTCTGGCCCTCCTGGAAGTGCTGGAACGACGGCTTGGCGTAGTCGTAGAAGCGGTACGTGTAGCCCGTTCCCCCCGGCCTGGTCTGCGAGCTCCGGCGTCCCCCAAGCTCATTGCGGTAGGCATTCGGGTGCCGCAGCTGCGTGCCGAGGTCCTCGTTCCTTACGTCCAGCTCATCCAGGTTCTGGGCGACGATGGGCGCCGGTGAACTCAGGATGCCCACCAACGCCAACGTACCGCTCAACGCGAGTAGGTATCTCATCCGGCCCCCTCCTTGCCTCCGACGCACGTGACCCGCTCACTCACTTGTAGTAACGTCCGGGAGGGCGGTACGAGCCTCCCTTGCCGTAGCCGGGCGGCGGGCCTACGTTCCGCTGCGCGTGCGACGGCGCGCGGTAGGCCCGATGGCTCGTGCGGCCCCCGTCGTAGTAGTCGTAACTCCCGCAGCCTCGACCGCGCGGCCCGTAATCGTAGTAGCGGTACTGGACGACCGGCGGGTTGTAGTAGTAGCCGCCGTAGTCGTAGTAGTTGTAGCCGTAGCCGTACCTCGGCTGGCGATAGCAGCTCGGCGAGCCGTAGTAGTACCGGGAGTAGCCGTAGTCATCGTCATCGTCGAGGAGCTCATACACGATCGCCCCCGCGACGATCCCGCCCAGGATCGCTCCCGCATCTCCCGCCCGCGCGCTCCGCTGCAGCCCGAAGCTCGCCGCCAACACCACCAGCAACGCCATGATCCCGACTCGGTAGCCCATGGGTCTCATCGTCTCAACCTCCGGCGTGGGTCGGCGCCCCCATGCGCTGCGGCCCTCAGAGGCCTCTGGCGCGCACGCCGTGCTTGTCTAGTACTATAAACAGTAGTAGGATGTCAAGAGGTTCCACCGCGGCGGTGCCGAGTGCGGAGCGCGAGGTGCGAGGTGAGGGGTCGGCTGACGGACCGCACGGGGTGCAAGGGGCGAGAGGGTGATTCGGCTGCCGCTTCGAACGTAGCGTCGGACACTTGGCGTTCCCCACCTGCCGGTTCGCACTTGCGGTTCGGAGGCTCCCATGAGGCTCTCGGTCGACGCGGAACGGTGCACGCTCTGTGGGTTGTGCATCGAGACGTGTCCCAGCGACATGATCCGGCGAAGAGACGACCGGATCAGGATCGGGCGGATCGCCTGTCTGGAGTGCGGCCACTGCCTCATCGTCTGCCCCACAGACGCGATCACAGATGAGAGGGCGGATGCGAAGCGACCCCCTTTGCAGGAAGCGTGCTCCCCCGGCGATCTGGGGGCGCTAATCCGGCGTCGACGGACGGTTCGCCGCTACCGACCCGACCCCGTGCCGCAGGAGCTCCTCGAGTGCTGCCTCGACGCCGCCCGCTGGACGCCCACCGCGGCGAACTGCCAGGCGCAGGAGTACATCGTTCTGACCGATCCGGACGCCCGGGAGGACCTGCAACGCGGAATCGAGGCGCACTACCGGGCCTTCGCCGAGGCCCTCGCCGACAAGGAGAACCGGTCCGAGCGACTCAAGGCGCTCGGGCTCGATCCGGCAGCGGCGGCGCACCCGCATGTGCTCGCGGCGGTGCCGGCCTTCGTGAAGGCTGTTGACGCCGGGCGCGACCGGCTGTTCTTCGGAGCGCCGGCCGTCGTCATCGTGCACGCCTCCGAGGGGGCCGTCATGCCCGAGGCCGCGTGCGCCTTCGCGGCTCTGACCTTCGTGCTGATGGCCGAGTCCCATCAGTTGGGGACGTGTGTCACGGGGTTCGCTGCCGATGCTCTGCGAGCGCGGGCGGGACTCCGACAAGCCATTGGCGTTCCGGAGGGCCACCAGGTGCACTACGTCGTTGTGGTCGGCTGGCCGCACGAGCCGTTCCGCGCGGTTCCCAACCGCAAGCCCGCTCGCATCACATGGCGGTAGACGCCCGCCGTCCTGCGCGGCTCCGCGCCTCCGGCCGTTCGGGAACTCCGCCGCGTTGTCCGTGTCTCACCTATGTGGTATAGTGGGGTCCCCGCGTTAGGGGCGCCGGAGAGGCACGAATCCCATCAAGGGAAGCGACATGCCGCTGCCGTGGCCGGCCATCCGGATTCGGGCATGGTTGCGCCGCCCGTGGCGCCAACGGGCGAAGGCCCTGGGCCTCGCTCTGCTTGGCGTGTGCGCGGCCGGCTCGCGGTCGGCGCCGGACGCCCAGGAGCAGGCGAAGGGTATCACCATCTCGCTGGGCGCGGACGATTTCGAGTACTCCGACGACGAGCAGACCGCCGTCCTGGACGGCAACGTGACCCTGCGCGCGACGGGCTTGCCGGGGAACGCGCCTGAAATCGAGATGGAGTCCCAGCGGCTGGTGGTCTCGCTGAAGCCGGGAGACGTTGTGTCCGAAGGCCGGACGATCGTCCGGGCGCCGGGGCTGGAGGTCGGCGGAGACGCCGTGCGGTACAATCTGCGGACCCGCGAGTTCCACGCGGCAGACGCCCGCGCTGCCATCGTCGTGCCCCTGCAGGACCGCGAGTTGACCGTGTTCGCCGAGGCCCGCACGCTGGCGGCCGCGCCGGAATCGGCCGAGCTGACCGCGGCGCGCCTCACGACCTGCGAGCGCGAACACCCGCACTATGCCCTGCGCGTCCGGAAGGCGAAGGCGGTCGCGGCGCGCGATCGGTTGACCATCTACGGCGGCGAGATCGAGTTGTACGGGGTCCGCATCCCGGTGATCCCCAAGTTCAACAAGTCCCTCGGCCTGAAGGACGACCGCCACGAGTTCGACCTCGACTTCCCGGGGCACTCGGCCATCGACGGCTGGTTCTACCCTCTGACGCGCCGCTTCACCGACCCCGAGTCGCCCACTCAGCTTCGGATGAACCTCCGACTGGCGCAGCGCGGTTGGGTCGCCGGACAGGTGCAGGCGGACACCCGCTCCGGCGGACTCCACGCTTGGGCCACCGGAATCCGTCGCAGCGCTCGCGATGCCGCCATCACCGAGAGCCTGCTCTACGACGCCCTGCCCGAGGTCGGGGCCGAGTTCTCCCATCCTCTTGGCGAGGCGAGCCTCTCGGCGCGGCTGGCCGGCGGCTTCTACCGTGAACAGGACCGGAACACTCGCCGGCGCGCCGCGGACGGCGCGGCAACGCTCTCCCTCGGCTACGACTGGCGCCGGCCCCTGGGCGGGCGCGACGCCGAACTCCGCGCCGGCCTCGGGGTTCGGGGCTCGCTCTATGCCGGCGGGAGCTCCTACCGCACCATCGACCTGCACGTCGGCGTCGAGCACGACCTCTGGCGCCACGCCACCGGAGAGCTGGGGTTTCGGCACCACTTCATCGGCGGCCGGACTCCCTTCGAATGGGACGACATCGACCTCAAGACGGAAGCCTACGGGCGGCTGACCACGCCGCTCCTCGGCCCCCTCGGGGTGTCGATCGGCGGTCGCTACGACCTGAAGCGGTCCCTCCTCCGCGACTACGACCTCGGCCTGCATTACACCCACCACTGCCTCACCTGGTCGCTCCAGTACAACCGGGCCCACGAACGCTTCGGGGTCGGCGTCAACTTGACGGACTTCACGTTCGGGGGGCGGCCGCGCCCGCAGCAGGCGCCGAAGGGGCGCTTCGGACCGTGGGCCTCCCTGGCCGCTCAGCCCCTGCAGCGTCAGGGCCTCGGCGAGCTGCCCGAGGCCGCCGTGCCGCCGGTTGCTCCCCTGACGGCGATGCCGACCGAGCTCGTGCTGTCACCCTCCCACCAACAGCGCGCCCCCGACGATCCCTCCGCCTCCGAGCGCCGGCCTCCACCCTCTCTGCGGATCGCTTCGACGGTTGTGTTCCCGTAGGTCTTCCGTCTCAGAGGCGCCCAGGGGCAGGCCGAAAGCGGGACCCTTCGGCTCCGCGCCGCGTAGAGACAGCTGAGCTTCCGGTAGAGACCAAGGTGCACTCATGAGCTTGCTGACCCGCATCTTCAGCTACAACGAGCGAGAGATCGCGCGCTACCGCCGCGTCGTGGAGCGCATCAACGCCCTGGAGCCCCGTCTCCGCGCGCTCTCCGACGGTGAGCTGGCGGCCCAGACGCCTCGGCTTCGGGCCCGGCTGGCGGCCGGGGAGACGCTGGACCAGGTGCTCCCCGAGGCCTACGCCGCGGCCCGGGAGGCGGCCCGGCGAGTTCTCGGCGAGCGCCCCTTCGACGTGCAGCTCATCGGGGCCATCGCGCTACACGAGGGTCGCATCGCGGAGATGAAGACCGGTGAGGGCAAGACCCTCACCGCGACCATGCCGATGTACCTCAACGCTCTGCTCGGCCGCGGAACGCACCTGGTGACCACCAACGACTACCTCGTTCGGTGGCAGGCCGAGTGGATGGGGCGGCTGTACCAGTTTCTGGGCCTCACCGTCGGCTTCATCCAGCATGACATGCCGCCGTGGGTCCGCCGCGAGATGTACCGGGCCGATGTGACTTACATCCAGAACAGCGAGCTCGGGTTCGACTACCTGCGCGATAACATGGCCCTCGACCGCGAGCATCTCGTCCAGCGCGATCTCTACTACGCCATCGTGGACGAGGTCGACAGCATCCTCATCGACGAAGCCCGCACCCCGCTCATTCTCAGCGGCGCCGGGGAGGACTCCACCGACCTGTACCGACAGGTCAACGCGGTCATCGCGCGCCTGACCCCCGGTCGCAAGGACGAGGACAAGACCGAGCACGGCGACTACATCGTGGACGAGAAGATGCACGCCGTCCACCTGACTGAGGTTGGGCAGGCCAAGGTCGAGAAGAACCTGGGCGTCAAGAACATCGCCGATCAGGGCGCGCTTGAGATTCGGCACCACGTGCAGGCGGCGCTGAAGGCCCATACGCTCTTCCACCGGGACAAGGAGTACATCGTCAAGGAAGGCGAGGTCATCATCGTCGATGAGTTCACCGGCCACCTCCAGCCCGGCCGGCGCTACAGCGACGGCATCCATCAGGCGATCGAAGCCAAGGAAGGGGTGACGATCCGCCAGGAGCAGCAGACAGCCGCTACCATCACCTACCAGAACTTCTTCCGGCTCTACGAGAAGCTCGCCGGGATGACCGGCACCGCCAAGACCGAGGAAGCCGAGTTCCAGCGCATCTATAACATGCCGGTCATCGTGATCCCCTCCAACCGACCGGTCTGCCGCACGGACCACCCCGATGTCGTGTACAAGACGCAGGAAGCCAAGTTCCGCGGCGTCGTCGCCGACGTGCTCTGCGCGAAGGCGCTGGGCCAGCCGGTGCTGGTCGGCACGCGCAATGTCGATGTCTCCGAGGTCATCGCGCGGCGGCTGCTCAGCGACAAGGCGCAACTGCTCGCCCTCGTCGCCGTCTGCCAGGATGATCTCCTCACCCGCAAGAACCTCGACCGCGCCGATCGCGACCGCATGATCGAACTCCTGCGCCAGCCCCTCGACGAGAAGCTCCCGACGGGCACGCTGGAGTTCGCGGAGGAGGATGAGGAGGAGGACGTCCCCCGCCGCGACGCCACCAAGGCCAAACGCACGCTCTCGCTGGCGCAGGCGCAGAAATGTGCCCGCGAGCTCGGGCTTGAGCCCGACCCGCTACACCCCACCAACCTCGACCGACTGCTCAACGTCTGGGGCATCGCGCCCAAGGACGCCGCCCTGGAGCAACGTGTCGAGTTGGCGGCGCAGCTGGGCGACGTGCTTCGCGACGACAAGGCCATCAACCCCCTCAACGCCAAGTTCCACGCCCAGGAAGCAGATGTGATCCGCGAGGCCGGCTGCGCCGGCATGGTCACGATCGCCACCAACATGGCCGGTCGCGGCGTCGACATCCGGCTTGGCGGGGCCCCTCTGGAGGGCGAGGACCGCTCGGCGGAGTACGAAGAGGTCAAGTCCCTCGGCGGCCTGCATGTCATCGGGACGGAGCGCCACGAGAGCCGCCGCATCGACAACCAGCTCCGGGGCCGCTCCGGACGCCAGGGCGACCCCGGCAGCAGCCGGTTCTACGTCTCCCTCGAAGACGAGCTCATGCGCATCTTCGCCCCCGAGCGCATGCGCTTCTTGACCGGCGGCTGGCCCGAGGAGGAGCCGCTGGCGACTCGACTCATCACCCGAACGCTCGCCCGGGCGCAGCACAAGGTCGAGATGCGCAACTTCGGCATCCGCAAGCACACGCTGAACTACGACAACGTGATGAACGAGCAGCGGTCCGTCGTTTACGCCAACCGCCGCCGCGTGTTGATGGGCGAGGACGTGCGAGACAGCGTGGTGAGCATGGTCGAGCGGGTGATCGACTCCCTGGTCACCGGCCACTCGCGCCAGGACAGCGGCGATGACGACTGGGACATCGAGGGCCTCTGCAGCGACCTCCGCGACGCGATCCCCGGTCTGGTCGAACGTCTCGCGGTCGAGGCGGCTGCCGCGGCCTTGGCTGAGACCTTCCCGCGTGCCCTGAGCGCCGCCGCGCAGGCCCTCCTGCGCGAGGAAGAGGAGTGGGTGATCCGTCTCCTGGAGCGGACCGTGCGCGAGGCGGCTGCCGGTCACGAACGAGGCGCCGAAGGGGCGGCGGCGCTGCTGGCGGAGGTGCAGGCGCTGGTCTATCGGGGCCGCCTCGACTTGACGGTGGGAGCGCTGCGGGAGAGTGAAGACTACGCCGGTATGGCGGCCGGCGCGTTGAGACAGTCGCTGGACGCCTCAAGACCCGGGGCGGAGGCCCGCCTCGCTCGCATCGAGGGTCTGCGGGTCGAGCAACCCGCCGACCCGGTAGAGGGTGCCTTGCCCGATGTCCGGCCCGCCTGCGAGGAGGCAGCGGCCATGCTGCGCGCCGCTCGGGTGGAGGAGCTGCAGAGCCTGCTGCAGCACTTGCAGCGCTCCGCCCCGGCCGCCGACCGCCGCGAAGCGCTGGTGGCGGCCGTCTCCCAGCGCCTGAAGGCCGCCGAGCAGACGAACGGGCTGGCCGAGCACCTCGCCGCGGACGCCCTGGGCCGAACGGTCAACGCCATCCTCGGCGAGCGTGCCCGACAGCTCTACAACGAAGAGCTCGAATGGCACGATCGGGCGCTTGAGCGGAGGGTCAACGACGCCATCAAGGTCCACGCGAACCCCGAGGCCGAACTGGCCGATTGGGACCTCGAGGCGCTCAACCGCGACGCCGAACAGATCGCCCCCGGCATCGTGGCCGGCCTGGCGGCCGACGCCGTTGAGGCGGCCGAGGCCCACGAGTACCCCGCCCTCCTTCGACAGAGCGCGGCCGGCGTCGCGCCGCAGCGTGACCCCGGACAGGCCGCCCAGCGTCTGGCCAACCTCGAGGAACGCATCGCCGCCGCCGTACGCACTGCCTTGCCGACCAAGACCCCCATCGAGCGCTGGAACCTGGAGCCCTTCTTCCGGAAGGCCGGCGAGGCCGAGGGCGAACTGCGAGGCTCCCTCGCCGAGGAGGCGCTTCGACGCGTGAGAAGCTCACGCCTGGGCGCCGAGCTGAAGGACCCCGCGGCCGAGCTGTATGCCCAGCGCGCGGTGGCAGTGCGCGGCTCCTGGGGCTTGCGCCGCGCCTTCGCGATGGACGCCCTGCGCAAGCTCCCCCCGGCCAGGCTACGGGATGAAGCGAAGCGCCGAGCGCTGGCTCTCCACTCGCTCCGCGAGACCCGCCTGGGAGAGGGCGCCCTGCGGCAACTCGAGCGCATGTCGTTGCTCCGGGCCATCGAGGCCAGTTGGCCCCAGCACCTGCAGGACATGGACCACCTGCGGGAGGCAGTCCACCTCCGGGCCTACGGCCAGTGGGACCCGCTCGTGCAGTATCAGAAGGAGAGCTACGAGTACTTCCAGCGCCTGCTCGACCGCATCGCCCAGGACGTCACGAAGCTGGTCTACGGTACCGACTTCGTCGCCCGGCCCGCCCAGCGCCGTCTCCGCCGCGCCGAGCCCGTTGCGGCGCCCGCGGACCGCGCTGCGGCGACGCCCGGAGCCCCCGAAGGCGCGCTTCCTGAGCGGCCGGCGGAGCTCCCGCGCCCTCACCGGCGCTGTTGGTGTGGCAGCGGCAAGAAATACCGCAACTGCCACATGGCCGAGGACGAAGCTGCCCTGGCCAGGCGCTAACGACCTCGAGGGGCAAGCCCGAAGGACAGGCGACCTCACCGGTCGCCAAGGGGACGGGCACCAAGAACGGGAGATCGGCCATGAGCTCGCCGGAGAAGATCGATCCGCTGCAGACGCACTTCGAGGTGCTCAAGCTCAACGAGAACGCCACGATCGTGCGGCGGCAGATCGAGGAGGAGTACGAGAAGCGCGCGCGTCAGCACCTGCAGCGGCTCGCGAAGCTCGACCCCGGGTCCGAGGAAGCCGAGACCGTTCGCGCGCGCCTGGCTCAGCTCAACGCCGCGAACGCCGTGCTGCTGCCGCGCAAGTCGCGTCGGGAGTACTCCGACCTCCTCCGCAAGCTCCGCACAGCGGAGCGTGACCTGGCGGAGGCCGGCGGGAAGCGGACCAGCGGGAAGGGCCAGGACGGGTCAGCCGTCCTCATCCTGCACCTCCGTCAGCAGGTTGAGCGCGTCCGCGAGGAGCTTCGGCGCCTCCACGAGGAGCAGTACCGGCGCCACGCCAACGACCATCTGGACGAGGCAGCCGGTGCGGCCGCCGTTGACGAGGGCGACGCCCAGGAGGAGGGCGCCCGCCGACGCGTCGCCCGGGCCGGCGAACGGGCCGCCGGACTTGCCGCCCTGCTCGCCCGTCGCCCGGTGAAGCGGTCGGCGTAGCCGACATCCCGCAGCGACCCCCGGGGGAGGCCTGTGCCATGCCCATCGAGACCGCCGACGTGCGCGACGCCGTGGCCCGGCTCATCGTGGCCGGCGATTTCCAGGAGCTGATCAACCTCTATACCGGCGGGGACGTCGCCGCGACGCCCGAGCGAATTGCGCGGCTCTACCCGACGGAGGGTCTGCCGTCTGCGGAGAGGGAGGCGCTGGCCGAGGTGTTGGAGGCGATCCCCGACGACCTTCTGCCGCGCCTCGACGTTCGGGCGACGGCCCCCTCGGAGATGGTCGAGCTTGCGGCCCGCTTCGCCCTGGAGCGGGGAAAGGGCGCCCTCGCGATCCGAGCCCTGCGCGAGGCCGAGGCTCTTGACCGGGCCCATCGCTCCTACACCGACTTGGCGCTGAGGAGCCTCGCGGACGGGGACATGGCGCAGGCCGCCTTCGAGCTGGTAATCGCGGCCCGCCTGGGTTGGGCCTCCGCATCACCCGAGGCGCGCCGCGACTTCATCACCGGGCTGGGGGTGAACCCCAACGAGCTGGCCGCCTCCCTCGGGGCCGAGAGCGCTCGTGGGAGAGTCAGCGGTGGCCGCGTCGTGCCGGAGTTCCCCGCCTGGCAGACCTACGGGCCGCTGCTCCACGCGCGCTGTCACGTTGAACCGTGCGTGTCCGACCTGCCGCCCGAAGTCTCGCTGCCGCTGGCCGTCCGCCTCTTGCTGCACACCGCCGAACTTGCCGAGCGGGCCCTCCAGACCGCGGGCGAAGCCCTGCCGTTGTTGCGGGCTCTCGCGACCGAGATCGACCCGGGCCTCCCTGGCTTCGCCCAACGCCATGCCGACGCAAGCGCCCACTACCGCGCCCTGCACGACGAGGGCCTCGTCCAGGACACCCGGCTCGCGGCAGCTGCCGCGGAAGCGCCCGCCGATCCGGAGCCGGCAGTTGAGGCCCCGGAGGGCGAGGACGAGCCTGACGCCCCGGCCGAGACCCGCGATGAGGAGTCGCCCGACAAGGCGGAAGCCACGCGCGAGGGACTGCGGGAGGTGCAGGCGCTCTTGCTGGGTCGCCCGGAGAAGGAATGGCGCAACGCGCTAGCCGAACTGACCGCGAGCCACCCGCTCAGCGTATTCACTGTCTGCACGGTCCACGGGGGCGAGCTCGGGACCTTCGTCATCCCGGCCGGCCGGCGCGCCGTCGAGTTCCTGGCCGCCGTCTGCGGGGCCTGACCTCCCTCGCGCGCGGAGACGGGAAGCCCTGCGAGCCGCGGTGGCTGCCCGCGAGCGCAGGCGTGCTGGCCTGCGTCCGTCTCCTTTCACCACCACAGGGGCTTGCCGTCCGGGTCGGTGTTGCCGTCTGTGATCACCTCGAAGTTGCCGTGGAGGGTGATCGGCGCTCCTCGTTCGCGGAAGCGGTTGCGCACCAGGACGGCCCGCTGGACCCCGGTCAGTACGAAGCCGCCCCAGATCTCGTTCTCCCGCAGCGTGATGTCGTGGATGGCGCGCGCCGGCCCGCCGGCGACCCTCGACGCCGCTTCGCCCGCGGGCGCCCCGGCGAACACCACCGCCAGCGTAGGGTTGCCTCGCCCTCGCTTCAGCACGCAACGCTCCAGCGTCACGTGGTGCGGGAAGCCGCCCTCAATGGGCTCGCAGTAGAACCAGAGCAGGGCCTCCACCTCGCACCCCTCAAGCCGCACGGGTGATTGCATCCGGCAACTTGCGCGGATCCGGCAGCGGCGGAGGGTCGTGTCCGGGTTGCACTGGGCCGCATCCCACACGAGCGTCCCTGTCCGAAGCCCCTCCACCGGGGTCTCCAACTGCAGTGTGCTCAGCGGCGCCGCCGGTTGCCCCTGGATGGGCGGCGGGGTCGGCCCGACCTCAACTCCGGTGATCCGGGCCTCCCCGAGGAGGCTGCGGGCCTCCTCGTCGGCGGCCGTCAGCGTCGCGCCAACGCGCCAGGGAATGGGCAGCAGGGGGAACTTCTGGCGGACCTCGATGCGAGTCGGGGCCGGCACGCGCTCCACAACACTGGCGTGCGTGGAGATGTTGAACGCGTCGTCATTCATCCCGGCGATC